>SKET01000060.1_pt1 | contig 105981 bp, 83 predicted proteins | sample 4841461 | NCBI WGS metagenome assembly SKET01 (sample SAMN11008802, study PRJNA524170) | human gut metagenome | biome: Human fecal sample; material: Feces; isolation source: fecal sample from pouch patient p5 | host: Homo sapiens | place: Israel: Tel-Aviv | collected 2014-02-13
AACGGCAGGCTCGAGACCCTGCGCGGCAACGCCATGGGCTTCGCCAACACCACCAGCTACATCCAACGATGCCTCATCCACAGCAGCCAACTCAAAGACATCCTTACACACTAACCTGAGAAGAGCCCCTAAATCATGGATGCCCGCAAGGAACACAGTGACCCTTTTCGCTAGTGTGGCATCCCCATTGAAATTACTCGCAATGATTTCCCGGGTACCCTCCGGCAACCACTCATCCCAGATTTTCTCGGCCACAAGAGCCGAATCCGACATATGCACATACAACGGAAGCCACTCCTCCCCCACATCCCGATCGGTCTTTCCCCACAGAGCGCGCGCTTGCGCCGACAGAGCCAATCCATCATCCGAAGAATATCCAAGCTGCCCCATCTGAAACCCCCTGCGCTTTCACCCTTGATCGCATTGTTTCACCCACACTACCATCTCAAGCGCGTTGCGAACAACAACATGGAGAGTCACTCTCCAAGCATTTTATAAACACATGCACAAGCCGGTGGCATGATCGGGAACATACATTCTACAAATCTGTAAAAAAGACAGATACAACCTTAATCTGTCCCTTTTTACGTAATAGATTCAATGAATTCGATAGCTCCTTGCGTAAAAGGAGACACCATCAGCGGCTTACCCGTCCCGAACGCAAAAGAGGCTGGAGCTACAGCCGCGCCACCTGCACACCCTGCGTGTCCACGTTGAGGTGGAGCACACGCCAGTGGCCGGATGCGAGCTGGGCGGTGGCAATCTGGTTCAGGTCGTCCGAGGCGTCGCCGTTGTGCAGCACGCAAACGCATGGGCCGGCACCCGATACGGCGGCCGCATACCCGTGCTCGCGCAGCAAATCGATGAGTTCGGCGGACGGCTTCATGAGCGGCGCGCGATAGCTCTGGTGGAGCTTGTCTTGCGTGGCGGTGAACAGCAGTTCGTTCGGGTCCTGCTCCCCTGCCAACGCGGACGGATTCATGGCTCCGATCAGCAGTCCCATGCGAGACACGTTGAACACGGCGTCCGCGAACGGCACGGTGTTCAGCAATGCGGCGCGGGCCTGCGCGGTGGAGAGTTCGTAATCCGGAACGAAAATCGAGGCGCGCACGCCGGCGTCGACGAGGTAGTTCACCGAGCGGAAGCCGGTGTTCACCACCTCGCCCTGCACGATCTCGCTTTGCCCGTCCTCGGTCCACGAGACGGTCATGCCGCCGTATACCGCGGGCGCCACGTTGTCGGGATGCCCTTCGAGGTCGGCCGCGTACTGGAAGATCACGTCGCGGTCGAGCTCGCCCTCGTGCGAGAACGCGTAGGCGGCGGAGATGCCGGCCACGATCGCCTCGGCGGACGAGCCCATGCCGCGCGCCTGCGGGATGTTGTTGTGCGCCTCCATGATGAACCCGCATTTGCTCAGGCCAAAGCGCGAACATGCGCGGCGGAACGTGGAGACCACCAGGTGAGACTCGTCGCGCGGCAGCGTGTTCTCGCCTTCGCCGGTGATGAGAATCTGTGCCGCCATGTTGAGCGGATCGGAACTGAGCGTGAACTCGAGCTCGTCATGGTAATCCAAGGCAAGTCCCACGGTGTCGAAACCGGAGCCGAGATTGGCGCTGGTCGCCGGCACGCGAACGTGGACTTTACGAGTCACCGGATCCATTTTCCACTTCCTACTCTGACGGTCAGGGCAATACGAATTGCCGGTCTATGTATAACAGATTATCAGTCGAGCACGCGAATGATCGATGGGTCGCCGGTCACCGAGTCAAGCTGGCACACCGCGTCGACCGCCTCGCGCAGCGTCGTCTCGTCGGTCATATGCGTGACCAGGCGCAGCTGCTGGATCTCGCCGTCATAGCCCGGTTCGGTCGCCGTGGGCTTGAGGTCCTGGTTCACGCCGTTGATCGAGATGCCGCGGTCTGCGAACTCCTTCGCCACCTGCAACAGCACGCCCGGCTTGTCGTGAATGAGGAAGCGCACGGCGAAGCTCGCCTTGGCTGAGCTGAGCGGCGCGATCGGGTAGTCGTTGTACATGCGGATCGCCGGACCGGTGCAACCGGAGGCGATGTGGCGCGCGACGGTGACGATGTCGCCGACGACTGCGGAAGCGGTGGGGGCGCCGCCGGCACCGCGGCCATAGAACATGAGGTCATCGGCATACTCGGCGTGCAGGAAGACCGCGTTGAAGGAGCCATGCACCGACGCCAGCGGGTGCTCGTTGCGAATGAGCGCAGGGTAAACGCGTGCGGAGACGCCGTCTTCGGTGTGATCGACCACGGCGAGCAGCTTCACCACCTTGCCTTCCGCGGTGGCGGCGGCAATGTCGTCGGCGGTGATGTGCGTGATGCCTTCCACGGTCACGTCGTCGATGCCGACGTTCGTGTGGAAGCCGAGCGTGGCCATGATCGCCGCCTTGTTCGCGGCATCGTAGCCTTCGATGTCACCGGTCGGGTCGGCCTCGGCATAGCCCTTCTCCTGGGCCTCCTTGAGTGCGACGTCGAAATCGAGGCCCTTGGTGGTCATCTCGTCGAGAATGTAGTTCGTCGTGCCGTTGACAATGCCGAGCATGCTCTTCACCTGATCTCCGACGAGCGACTCGCGCAGCGGGCGCACGATCGGGATCGCGCCGCCGACCGCCGCCTCGAAGTAGATATCCGCATGGTTGTCTTCGGCCGCCTTATACAGTTCCGGGCCGTACTTCGCGAGCAGCGCCTTGTTCGCGGTGACCACAGACGCGCCGTTGTTGAGCGCCTCCAACACGAAGGTGCGCGCGACGCCGGTGCCGCCGATGAGCTCGACCACAATGTCCGCGTTCTTCACCACCGACATCGTGTCGCTGGTGAGCAGCGACTTGTCGATCCACGGGAAGTCCACCTCGTTCGGGTCCAGGCAGGCGATGCCGGAGATTTCGAGGGGACGGCCAATGCGCTGCCCGAGCTCGTCCTTCTGCTCGACCAGGATGCGCGCCGTCTGCGAGCCAACGGTGCCGGCTCCAAGTAAGCCTACGCGGATCGGGGCGTTCTGTTCTGCCATGGGAATCCTTTCATGCGGTGCACACTGCGTGTTCACAGGTTTGCTTAGGTCATTGTACGTGGAGGTGTATAGCCGCGTACGCAGTCGCTCTGTCTGTGGAATCGAAATCCGCCGCTCTTTGCGTGATCTACGTAAAAGTGGACAGAAAACGCCTGGATCTGTCCCAAATTACGCAAGAGGGAGACCTGCACGGAGGAAGGGAATCTACGTAAAAGGGGACAGATCACCGGGCGGAATTGTCCCCGATTACGCAGGTGGCAGGTGTTTGCCATTCACTCGCTCACGTCGAGCGCGAGCAGGTCGTCGATCGTCTGCCGACGCATCATCACATGCGCGCCATGCCCGTCTATGCCGACGACGGCCGGAATGAGCGCCATGTTGTAGTTGCTCGCCATCGAACGGCCGTAGGCGCCGGTGACCGGCACGGCCAGGATGTCGCCGCGGTGCACGTCGGCAGGAAGATTCGCCTCATTCACCACAATGTCGCCGGACTCGCAGTGGATGCCGACGACGCGCGAGAGCTTCGCCGGTTCAGCGGACTCGCGGTTGGCAAGAATCGCGGTGTATTTCGCGTCGTAGAGCGCGGGGCGAATGTTGTCGCTCATGCCGCCGTCCACCGAGATGTATGCGCGTTCGCGAATCCGCTCGCCCGCGTTGTTCGTGAAGCCGTCGCCAAGCTGCACGGTCTTCACGGTGCCCACACGGTAGAGCGTCACGCCGGCGGGGGCGACGATCCAGCGGCCCGGCTCGAACGAGATGATCGGCGCGGGCATGCCGAGCAAGCGGTTCGTCTTCGACACGGCGTCGGCAAGACGGCCGAGTTCGCGGTCCACGTCCATGCGGTCCTCATCGTCGGTGTAGGCGACCGAATAGCCGCCGCCGAGATCGACCTCGGGGAGCGTGTAGGCATTCGTCGCATAGAACGTCTTGCGCAGCAGCATCATGCGCTTGGCCGCCTGAATGAACGCCTCGGCATCGTGAATATTCGAGCCGATATGCGAGTGCACGCCCACGAGTTCCAGATTGCCGTACTTGGCGATCTCACGCAGCACGGCGATGGCCGGACCGTTGGCCACGAGCTCCATCGCGGCGGCAAGCAGGCGATCACCCTCGGTCACGTCGGCGGCGTTCAGATCGTACGGGTAGCGCACGTCGTACCGCAGCTGCCTGTCTGCCTGCTGCTTCGTCTCGCCGCCCCGCTCGAGCTCGGTCTCGTGCACGAGCGCGTTCGTGGCCGCCGGGGAGACGTCCTGCAGCTGGTCGATGTTGTCGACGATCTCGGTGTCGGCACCTGCAGGCAGCAGTGCGACGCCGAATTTCTGGTCCTCGTGCGCGGTGGAGACGTATTCGTGGCCGCCGGCGTGAATGCCGGAGGTCACGCGCAGCATCACGCGGGCGCGCTTGCCGAGCCGTTCCGCAATCGCGGCGATGCGTGCGGGCTCGTCCGGCGAATCGATCACGATTTTCGAGAAGCCCTCGGCAATGGCGAGTTCGATCTCCTCATCGCTCTTGTTGTTGCCGTGCAGCACCAGTCGACGACCGGGAACGCCGGCGGCGAGCGCGATCTTCATCTCGCCGAGCGTGCAGGTGTCGACGAACATGCCTTCCTCGGTCACAATGCGCGCCATTTCCTTCGAGAGGAACGCCTTGGCGGCATAGCTCACATGCGTGGTGTTGTTCGTGAACGCGTGTGCGGCGGCCTTCACGAAGTGGCTGGCGCGGGCACGCACCTCGTCGAGATCCAGCACGTACAGGGGCGAGCCGAATTCGTCGAGCAGGGTGCTGGCGGTGATGCCGTGGAACGTGAGCTCGCCGTTGGAATTCCTGGCCGTGTCTGCCGGCCAGATTGGACTGATGGCCATATTCATCTCCTCATCTCGTTTGCGGTATCTTCTTCGTTCCGTCCCCCGCTCTTCCCCTCTCCCCCCTTTGCGTAAAAAGAGACATCCGCTGGCTCGAATACGTCTCTTTTTACACAAGGGCAACAAAGCACTAAGTCCACAAAGGAAGAGAAGGCGGAGAGGAGGCCAGGAGGACCGCACGCCGGAAAGCGGACTTACATCTTGTCGGGGGCGGTCACGCCTAGCAGGTCGAGGCCTTCGGCGATCACGGTCTGCACGGCGTCGTTGAGCTTCAGTCGGGCGGCCGCGCGCGCGGGCTCCGGGTTCTTCGCGATGCGGGTGCGTTCGCGGGTCTGCTCATCGGCGCGCTCCTCCGCTTCGGTGAGCGGCATCGGCACCACGCGCTCGACGTTGTACCACTTGTGGTATGCGGCGGCGAGGTCTTCCAGGTAGTGCGCGATGCGATGCGGCGCGCGCAGGTCACCAGCGAGCGTGAGCAGTGCGGGCCACTGCGCGAGTGCGGCGATCACCTCGCCGTCCGCCTCAGTGTCGAGCAGCGAGAGATCGGCGTCGGCGGCATTGATTTGCGCGGCTTCGGCATTGCGGTCGACGTTGCACGAGCGGGCGTGCGCATACTGCACATAGTACACCGGATTGTCGTTCGAATGCGAGGCGAGCAGATTGAGGTCGATGTCGACCGGCGAATTGTAGTCGGTGCGGGCCAGTGAATAGCGGGATGCGTCCACGCCAATCGCGTCGATGAGGTCGTCGATCGTCACGATGTTGCCCGCGCGCTTGCTCATGCGCACCGGCTTGCCGTCCTTCATCACATTGACCATCTGGCCGATGAGAATCTGCATGTTCTCGCCCGGTTTGTCTCCGAACGCGGCGCACATGGCCATCATGCGGCCGATGTACCCGTGGTGGTCGGCGCCGAGCATGTAGATCGCGACGTCGGCCGGGTCGGTCTTGCGGTGGCGCTTGTTGCGGTAGTAGGCGATGTCCGCGGCGAAGTATGCGTACGTGCCGTCGGATTTGATGATCACGCGGTCTTTGTCGTCGCCATGCTCGGTCGATTCGAACCAGGTCGCGCCGTCTTTCTCGTAGATGTCGCCGGCATTGCGCAGGTCGGCGATCGCCTTCTCCACCTCGCCGTCCTCGTACAGGCTGTTCTCGTGGAACCACACATCGAAGTGCACGCGGAATTCCTTCATGGACTGGCGAATCTCGTCGAACATCATTGGCACCGCGCGCTTGCGGAACTCCTCACGCTGCTCGGAATCGCCTTCGCCCAGCGGCTCGCCCTTCTCGTCGGTGCCGCCGTCGACGCGCGGCAGATTGAGAATATCGATGCCTTCGGCGTTGGCCTCCACGATCACACGGCGTGCGATCTCGTCGATGTAGGCGCCCTTGTATCCGTCGACGGGCGTCGGCTCGTCGTGGGCGGCGGCCACGAGCGACTTGGCGAAGCGGTTGATCTGCTCGCCGTGGTCATTGAAGTAGTATTCGCGCACAACGGTGGCGCCATTGGCCTGCAGTATGCGGGCCATCGAATCGCCCACCGCGGCCCAGCGCGTGCCGCCGATGTGGATCGGGCCGGTCGGGTTCGCGGAGACGAATTCCAGATTGAGCGTCTTGCCGCTCAGGTGATTGTTCTTGCCGAATCGATTGCCCTCGTCGAGCACCTGGTCCACCACTGCGGCCGCCGATGCGGAGTCGAGCGTGATGTTGATGAAGCCGGGACCTGCCACTTCGACGGCGGCAATGCCATCGGTGCCATTCAGTGCGTCGGCGAACAGTTGGGCGAGATCACGCGGTTTCATGCCGGCTTTCTTCGCCAGCTGCATGGCGGCGTTCGACGCCCAGTCGCCGTGCGCGCGATCCTTGGGGCGCATGACGGCGAATTTGGCGGAATCCGGGAGTTCCTCGGCCGTCAAAGTGCCGGCTTTACCCTCGGAAACAAGGTTATTGGCAATGGTGAAGATCAATTCCTGTAGCGCTTCTGGACTCATTCCAACAAGTCTACCGGCAACGCCGACAGATTTGAGGAATATCCTCGATTGTGAGGTGGCCCGTCGTCCGCATCTTCGATTGTTAGGTTGAGTACCCTAGGAGAACATCATGAAAACCCCCTTTTATTCGACAAATCACCCAACTTTTGTCGAATAAAAGGGATGGAATTATGCGTGGATACTCTGGCCACCCACCTAACAATCGAAGATACCTGAAGACGATCACCACACGGTACACATCATGCCAGGAAAGAGGTGAGGGAGGAAGCCGGCAATGTCAGCATCACGCCGTTGCCTGCACCGCGCAGATGGCACAGCAGGTCGAGCGGCTCGGGGCGAGAGTTCACGAGCACGGCAACAACCTGGTCACCATCACCATGAGTAAGAGCGGCAGGGACTAGGAAGGCGGCGGCACGCACACCTTGCGCATGGTCGAGCGCGCATTCCACGCAACGTGAGCCAATCGGCACGTATTTGGAGAAGTGGCCGAGCGCGTAGTAGTCTGCATTGCGGCGTATCGAACCGTCGTCACGCACAGTGATCAGACCACGGTTCTCGGAATGCCGGCGATCGTTGCGCAGGTAGTAGTAGTCGGGACCGCCGTGCTCGTCGAGCGCGATGTTCCACAACACGGCGCTCCTCGCCCAGTTGTTCATCATGTCAATGACCGCCGTGCCCAGCGAGAGCAGCGCGGGTGTGAAATTGCGCGGCCCCCAGTCGCCGCCGCTCGCCTCGGTCGCCCAGATGCCCTTGTTCGGAAACGCGTCGTGAATGCGAGACATCGTGCGCGCGGATCCGCCGTAATAATGCCATGCGGAGCCGGCGCAGGCGGTGAGCGCGGCGGAATCGGCGTACATGTCTCGCACGAAGGCGCCGTCCGGATAATGGTCGGTGGAGTAGTTGTGGTCCCAGCACAGAATGCGCGTGCCTTCCAATCCGGCGTGGTCGAGCATGGGGCGCAGATGGCGCGCGACGAACTCTGCCTGCTCGCGCGGGGTCATTGCCATCGATGGCCATCGCGACTGCGGGTAGTCGGGTTCGTTCGTCACGGTGAGCGCGAACAGCGGCAGTCCGCGCTGCGCATACAATCGCGCAAAACCGGTGATATAGCGCGCATAGGCGGCATACATGCCGCGCCGCAGATGGCCGGTGATCCGCGTGTAGCGCCGTTTGCCGAGCACGCTGAGATTCGTTTTCATCCACCATGGCGCGCTCCACGGGCTCGCCATAATGTTGAGCGCATGCGATTGCGTGGCGAGCGCACAGTCGTTCGCGGCCTCGACCATGGGCAACACGCGCTCCATCTCGGGTGTGAAATCGAGGGAGTTGAGATTGCGGTCGGGGAATCTGCGCACGAAGCGGTACGGCGCGCTCACATGGTCGCTTGGGCCGATTGGCTGACGGAGCATCGAGATGCCTATGCCGTCGCGCGGGCTGAACAGATCGCGGATGCATCGCTCTTTGTCTGTGACGCGATTGTGCCACAGCCAGCTCGTCGCCTCGGTGATCGATGCGCCGAAGCCGTCGATGGGCTGGCGCACGCGAGTCGTGTCGATGCTGAGCGTGGGGGTGCTGGCGTGTGACGTGCTCTCCGGCGTGCGCCCTACACGCAAATAGGCATTCCCAAGCGGCGCGAACGCGGCGGCAAGCGTGGTGCCCTGCGCATTCGCGTATGTTGAGAATGCCTGAATCATAGCCCCAGTCTAGCGCTGTGCGAAACGGCATGCGCAGCCGTGCGCCGACGGCGGGGCGAATGTGGCGTCAGTTCTGCGGGCAGACCGCTATGACGTCGATCTCGACGAGCGCCCCCTTGGGGATCATGTTGTTGCCGAACGCCACTCGTGCGGGCTTGACCGTGCCGGTGAAGGTCTTCGCATAGACGCCGTCCACCTCGGAGAAATCCTCGACGTTGCGCAGGTAGATCGTCGCTCGGCAGACGTGTTCGACGCCGCATCCCGCGGCGGCGAGGATGTTGGTGATGTTCTTGAGCGCGCGTGCGGCCTGTTCCGCCGCGGTGACGCCGTCGAGCTCGCCGGTGGCCGGGTCGATGCCGAGCTGGCCGGAGACGAACACGAATCCGTTCGCCTTGACGGCCTGGCTGTATGCGCCGAGTGCGGCCGGCGCCTCCATGGTGGTCACTGCCTGCAGATTCTCGTACATGATGTTCCTTTCGCTCGCTGGCGTGAATCTATGCTCTGGTTTAGCACCTTGAGTGTGCACGTGGGCTCATGTTTCATATTGCAGACTACTCGTGGCAGCCCAGACCGCTGCCCCACCACGCTACGCGAATGTTTCACGTGAAAGATTGGGGAACCACGCATCTTCGATGTTCTGCGGATTGCGGATATGGAAGAGGCCGAGGTACAGAGACAATCTGCACCCCGGCCGAATGAGAGGAGGGAACGAATCAGCCCTTCACGGCACCGGCCATGATGCCGGAGACCAGTTGCTTGCCGGCGAAGAAGAACAGCAGCAACAGCGGGGCGGTGGTGAGCACGACGCCCGACATCACGATCGTGTAGTCGGTGAAGTATGCACCCTTGAGCGTTGCGGCCGCCACGGTGAGCATCTTGTTCTTGTTCGGGCCGAGAATGAGCATGGGCCAGAAGTAGTTGGTCCACTGGGCAATGAAGGTGAAGAGGAACAGCATCGCGGCCGCCGGGCGTGCGGCGGGGATGGCCACATGCAGGAAGGTGCGGAACATGGAGCACCCGTCCACGCGAGCGGCCTCGATGAGTTCGTAGGGCAGTGCGTCGCCGATGTACTGGGTCATCCAGAACACGCCGAATGCGCTGACCAGTCCGGGGATGATCACGGCCCACAGCGAGCCGAACAGGCCGGCTTTGTTGGCCATGATGTACAGCGGGACGACGCTGAGCTGCTGCGGGATCGTCATCGTGGCGACGACGAGCATGAGCAGCGCGTTACGGCCGCGGAAGCGCAGTTTCGAGAACGAGTAGCCGGCGAGCGTCGAGAAGAACACGGTGGAGATCGAAACGATGGTGGCCACCAGGAAGGTGCCGCCGAGCGCCTCCCAGAACTTCATGGCACCGAAGGCGCGGGCGATGTTCCTGAACAAGCCGGTGCCCGGAATCATCGCCGGCATGTTCGTGCTGTACGGCGAGCAGTATGCGCAGATTCTCGAGCAATTCGGCGAGGCCTGCGGCATGGGCGCCGACGAGGTGGCGAACGAGACCGCCGAGGTGCGCAAGACGATCGCCGAAGTGCGTGAGGCCACGCTCACCGCTGGTTGGGACGGCGCCTGGTTCCGCAGGGCCTACGACGCCAACGGCAATCCGGTGGGCACGAATGAAGACAGTGAAGGCAAGATCTACATCGAACCGCAGGGCATGTGCGTGATGGCCGGCATCGGCGTCGACGACGGCAAGGCGGCCAAGGCGCTCGAATCGACGAAGGAACTGCTCACCTGCCGCTGGGGCACCGCGATCCTCGCACCCGCATACTCCACCTACCGCATCGAGTTGGGCGAGATTTCCTCATACCCGCGCGGCTATAAGGAGAACGGCGGCATCTTTTGCCACAACAACCCGTGGATCTCCATTGCGAACGCCAAGATTAACAACAACGACGAGGCCTTCAACGTGTACAAGCGCACCTGCCCCGCCTACACCGAGGAGTATTCCGAGATTCACCGCACCGAGCCGTACGTGTACTGCCAGATGGTCGCCGGCCCCGAGGCGCCGACCCCGGGCGAGGGCAAGAACAGCTGGCTCACCGGCACCGCGGCATGGACCTTCGTAGACGTCTCCCAGCATCTGCTCGGCGTGCAGCCCACATTCGACGGCCTGAAGATCGAGCCGCACCTGCCGCCCAACTTCGGCGAGCTGCATATCGAGCGCACATGGCGTGGCACACGGTACATCATTGACGTCACCCGCACCGGCGAACAGTCGCTCACCGTGGACGGCCAGCCGGTCTCCGGCACCGTTGTTCCAACCGCAGCAACAGGAACCGAGGAGGTGCATGTAGCTCTGACAATCTGACTGATTTTTTCTTCTTCCACTTCCGCGAGGTCTGCAGGGCGCCATCCCTGCGGACCTCGTTTGCAATCCTGGTGGCCGAAATCCGGGTGGACGATTGCGCGCCCACGGCACGAGCCAAAACGAAGAAGTCTGGAATACCGGCATTTCGGTATTCCAGACTTCTCAACATGGTGGGCTCAATGGGATTCGAACCCACGGCCTTTCGCTCCGGAGGCGAACGCTCTATCCACTGAGCTATGAGCCCATGCCTGCACTACTTTACACGTTCGCCTGACTTTCCGCCAGCAGGCGCGTATGTAATGCGGACACCGAATGGCGGTCGCGATACGACCGATCAGTACATGAGCGTGGCCAGGCGGCGACGTGCACGTGCGAGACGCTCGTCGGTGGCCTCGGGAATGAGGAAGTACTCGAGCATGCGTTCGCGAATCGGCTCCACCGCATCCGGATGAGCTGCCAGATAGTCGAGCAGACGGTCGAAGGCATCCTGAATCTGGCCGCCGATCATATCGACGTCGGCGACGGCCAGCTGCGCGTCGAGGTCGTCCGGATTTGCCGCGGCCTTCTCGCGTGCCTCGCGCACATCCGCATTCGCGGAACGGGCAAGCAGCAGCGCCTTCGCACGCCCGCGCTTGGCGAGTTCGTCGTCCGGCTCACGTTCGAGCACCTGCTCGTAGGCATCGGCAGCGCCCGCATAGTCGCCCTCCTGAGCCAAACGGTGTGCTTCGGCGTGCTCAGGCGGCACGGCGGGTTCCTTCTGCGTGTCTTCCTCGTCGTCGGCGTTCTGCGGCGTGATGTACGGCGCGGTACCGGTCACACCGGCCTGCGCCGCGACCTGCACGAGCTGCGGGAGCACCTGCGTGGTGATCTGCGTCATTTCGTCACCTTGCGGCATGCCCTGCAGAATCGGCATCGGGCGGCCGCCGATCAGAGCGAACAACGCGGGCGCTCCCTGCACGCCGAATGCCTGCGCGATCTCGGGTTCGCGGCTCACGTCGATGCGCGCGAGCTGCAGCTTGCCGTCCATGCCGTTGACCGCGTCGCCGAGTTCGCGGGCCATGTCGAACAGGCGATTGTCGGTAGGCACCCACATGAAGATGACAATCGGGTAGGTCGCCGACGCCTGCGCCACGGCCTGGAAATTGTTCTGTGTCACATCGATCACATAGCCACCCGCGGCCGGTGCGCCACCTGCTTGCCCCGGCTCCGCCTTGACCTGATGCTTGAGTCCCTCGAGGTCGATGGCCCCTGCCAATGAGATTCCCGGCTTGATTTCACGTTCCGGCATGATGCCCCTTTCCGCGCGTGTTCGCGCACTGTTGAACGTTTGCAATATGCGCGTGCAAAAAGACTGTTAGATCGCCTCGACCTTGACCGGCTGGCGTTCCGCGCCCACCGCCGTGATCTTCGCGTTCGCCTTGGCCGACGGTATGTAGAGGGCGACCACGTTCACATAGGTGACGCGCATCGTGCTCGTGGCCTTCGCGTCGCCGAACAATGCCTTCTCGGAATCCGAGGCCGGCTGGGACTCGCGTCCCTCGCCCGCTGCGCGCGTCCACACCGAGTTGATCTGCGCCACCACCAGATCGCCGCCGTCAGCCGCACGCATAATGCGCATCTGGCCGTCCACCGGCTCGAAGGTCTGCGTTTGCGTGCCCTTGTTGCGCTCCATGCCCTGTTGCACGGTCTGCGAGAGCGTGGCGAGCTCCTGCCGCAGGTAATCGTTGTCGAAATCGCCTGCATACTGGCTCTTGTCGCCGTTCTGCAGCACGTCCGCGTAACGCTTCACCGCTTCCTTCGGCGTCATCTTGAGATTGTCGTCGTTGTCGGTGCCCATCTGCGCGCCGATCTGCGGCACGGTGAACTTCGGCATCTGCACGCCTTGGAACAGGCGCGCGACTCCCCACAGCTTGTAATTCTGCCGTGCGCTTTCCTGATCGAACACGAGCAGGCGCTTCGACTGCTGGTCCTGCGTGGTCGTGGTGATCGTGAACACGCTGCGCGGCCATCCGCTATCGGTCGGGATGATCGTCTGTGTGATCGCATCGGGAATGTCGGTCTTCGGATCGAGATTGCCGGTCTTCTGCGCCACGGCGAGCTCGCTTCTGCGAATCTCGAGTTCCGGGCCCGACATCGCACGGTCGAGGCCGTCCGCCGACTTCGCATTGTTGCATTGCTCAATGGCTTCGAGCAGCTGCTTGCGTATCGCCTTCTCCTGCTCGGTGGTGAGATTCGGTGACGCCGAAGCCGAGGCGGTCGCCTGCACCGGTTCCGGCAATTGCCCTTCGCATGCGCCAAGCGTCACGCACATGCACAACGCAAGGCCGGCTGCACCCAGAGAAACGGCTTTCCTACGCGTGTTCATTTGCCCTCCTTGTCGCCCGACTCGGCGGCCGCGGACTGCTCCCCTTCGGTTTCTTCCTGAGAGGCTTCCCCGCCCTCGCTCGTCTCGGTGACGTCTTCGGGTTCCGTGGATTCAGTGGATTCATTGGATTCTGCAGACTGTTCGTCTTCGGAGGATTCAGATTCGTCAGTGTCCTGCACACGCTCGGCCTCTGGCTCGCCCTGCTCGGACGGCGTGGACGATTCCATGCCGACTTCGCGGGCCAGACGTGCGAAGTAGTCCTGCAGCTCGGCTTCGGTGATCACCGAAGTGGTGGTGCCATCGGTGGCAGACCCGTCATTGGAGACCGTCCGCGTGGCCGTTTCGCTCGCCTCATCGGAGCCATTCGCCACGGAGACCTCCACGCTGGCGTTCTCGTTCGCCTGCTGTGCCTGTTCCGCCACCAGATTTCGTGCGTGCGGGTCCACGATGGTCGGGGTTGTCGGCTGCTCATCCTCCTGCTTGCCGGCATGCCTGCCGTGACGAGGACCACCCTTGGTCTTGGACTTGCCCTTGCTCCGCGGTTTCAGCGCCGCGAGGGAGCCTGCAAGCGCCTCGCCTATCTTCGGTTCGTCCTTGCGCTGTTCCTGCCGCTCCTGACGGGCACGTTCGGCGTCTTCGCTCACTTTCTTGCGGCGCGCGCTCATGTCCATGGCGAACACCGAGGCGCACAGCACGGCGAGCACCGCACACAGTCCGCCCGCGAAATACCACGGGATGGAGAAGTTCGGAATGTCATGACGGGTCCAATGCATCTCAAGCGAGCCATCGGAAACCTTCTGACCGAAGTCCGCAAGCACCACATCGGTGCCGGCCGCGTCCTTGAGGTCGAGGGATGCCTTGCCGGCACCGCAGTTGACCTCTTTCCACATATTCGAGTCCTTGAAGGCGACGTCGGCGCCGGAGGTGTTCGCCTCGCCTTGTGCACCCTGTTCGGCGTAAGACAGTGTGGACCAATTGGAAAGCCCGGTGATGCGCTCGTATGGCTGCCCCGCCAGCCAGCCAGCCGCATCCTTGGGCGACGTGAGTGCCATGCATACGCCGTCGTTGGCGGTGGCGCTCGGGCTTGCGGCTTCAATTCGAACGTTCTTGTCGACCAGATTGGCCACGCCTTGGTCGACGAGCAGGTATTGCGTGTTCCGTACCGGCGCGGTCGCGGCAATCTGCGGATTCGGCTGCCAGATGGTCTGGTTGAGAATACCGAAAACGATGCAGGCGACCGCCAGGAGGCCAAAGATCGGCGTCACCACGCCGCGCATGATTTTCGCGTGGCGCGTCGGCTCTTTCTTGGTGCGAGTCTGCTCTCGCTGTTCGTGTATGTCTGTCATATCTCTTCTATTCTAGCGCTGTATGCAGATTCAGCTTCTTGCCTGAGCGCATATACATTCGGCGAAATACATGCGCGCGGATATTCTTGGCAGGTATGACACAAGCCAAATCAGCAGGAATCCGCAAACGGGCGGTGCAAGCCGTGGCCGCGATGTGCGTGGCCGCGACATGTTTTGCGTTCGCCGCCTGCGGAAATAGCAATGCATCCGAATCCACCGGAAAATCTTCCGCCTCTTCCTCCGCCAGCTCGGGCCTGACGAAGATCGAGGGCGTGAAGGACACCGCGAAGGTGGGCGAGAAGCCGGTCCTCGAATTCAAGAAGCCGCTCAATGTTCCTGATAATTCCTATGCCATCTTGCAGGAAGGAGACGGCGAGGTAATCAAGCCAGGCAACCGCGTATGTGCACAGGGAATGGCCGTGGACGGTAAAACGGGCGATATCAAGATGAGCACTTGGGAGACCAACCAGATGGATTGCTCACTAGTGGCGCCTAAAAAAGGTGAAAAAACATCTGCGTTGCTGTCGGTGATTGATGGCCTCAAGCTTAACTCCACCGTGGTATTCGGCAGCAATGACAGCACCGCCGACTCATCCAATCTCATAGTGATGACACTCAAGTCGCAGTCCACTGACCTCACGAAGGCCGAGGGCACGAAGGTGAAGGACATTCCGTCGGATCTGCCGAAGGTGACGAATGCAGCCGACGGCAAGCCCTCCATCGACATGAACGGCTACAAGGACAGCGACAAGCTCGTGGTGCAGCCGCTCATCGAAGGCGACGGCGAGAAGCTCGACTCGAACAGCTACGCGGTGGTCAAATACACCGGCTGGCTGCTTGACGGCAAGCAGTTCGACTCGTCGTGGGACCGCAATTCGACCTTCGACGTGAACATGCAGGGTGGCGTGATCGAGGGATGGCTCGAAGGCCTCAAGGGCCAGAAGGTCGGTTCCGAGGTGCTGCTCGTGGTTCCGCCGTCGCTCGGGTATGGGGACCAGGCGCAGGGTGAGATCCCGGCGAACTCGACGCTCGTGTTCGTCGTCGACATTCTCGCGAAGTACTGATCGGCAACCTCGCATATCGCATTGATATGGAAGCGGTCCGTGGGCCTCAGGCCCACGGAGCGCTTCCATATTCGGGCAGATACCGGCCATCTAGAACAGGCGCAGTGCGCCGTCATCGGTGCCCTTCATGTCGTCGTAATCGAGCAGCAGGCAGTCGAAACCGCGGTCCTTGGCGAGCACCTGCGCCTGCGGGGTGATCGTCTGTGCGGCGAAGATGCCGCGAACAGGGGCGAGCAGGGGGTCGCGGTTGAGCAACTCGCAATAGCGCGTGAGCTGTTCCACGCCGTCGATGCCGCCGTGGCGTTTGATCTCGATGGCCACATGCGTGCCGTCGGCGTCGATGGCCATGATGTCCACCGGGCCGATTGCGGTCGGGTATTCACGGCGCACGAGCTTGGCGCCCTCCCCTATGCGCTCGATCTGTTCGGCGAGATACCGCTGCAAGTGGTCTTCCACGCCATCTTTGCGCAGTCCCGGATCGGTTCCCAGATCGTGCGTCTCGTCGCTGTAGATGTGCTGCAGCGTCACTTCGAGCACATCGTTCGTTTTCGTGGACTGCACGCGAATGATCTTCTCCGGCGTGGGTGTTGCCGGGTCATCGTCGGCGTCCTGTGGGGTGATGTCTTTGATCGTGCACGGGGACAGCATCCAGTTGAGCGGCTTGTACGAGCCGATCTCCGAGAAGATGAGCAAGCTGTTGTCTGCCTTGATGAGCAGGACTCGTTTGGCGAGCGGGAGGGAGGCCGAAAGGCGTCCGGTGTATTCGGCGCAGCAGTCTGCAACAATGATTCGCATGCCGTCAAGGCTAGCGGCCCCTCTCCCCCAACCCTGCTCGCCCATGCCTCTAATCGGTGATTGGTGTCGGATGCGGGGCGGTGCGGAAAGGCTTCGTCACTGGATCGCAAGCGCCCTTTACGTTCCTCAACCTTTCCGCACCGCCCCGCATCCGACACCAATCACCGGCAGCAACGCCTCAAGGCTTCCGCCAATTCCATGCGTTGACGTGTGGTTGCCGTGGGCCGGATTGGGCGGGCGGCAGGGTTGAGGAACGTAAAGGGCGCTTGCGATCCAGTGACGAGGCCCTGCCGCCCGCCCAATCCGGCCCACGGCAACCACCAAGGTCTGGAAATCGTTGCCTGAACGGCATATTCTGTCGCCCAATATGCGAGTGGGCCACCCGGAAAGCCCGAGTGGCCCACTGAGGGGATTGGCGTTGGGTTCAGCCCACGATGCCGCTTTGGTCGGCACCCTCCGCCTGGAACGCGATGGAACGCGCGTTTTCAACAGCCACGGTGAGTTTGTTGGAGTCGAAGGAGATGAAGCCACCCGTCACCTCGAACGAGAACTTCTTGCCATTCGGGTCTGTGACGTCCAAACGGCCTTCCTCGATCACCGAAAGCACTGGCTCATGGCCGGGCAGAATGCCCATGCCACCCGCGTAGGCGGGAACCACCACCTGCTTCGCCTCACCGCTCCAGACCGGGCGCTCCGACGAAACGATGTTCACTGCAATCGTTGCGCCTGCCATCAGTCACCGTATTCCTTCTGCATCTTGTGCCACTTCTTCTCGAGATCCTCGATGCCGCCGATGCCCGAGAATGCCTGCTCCGGCACGTTGTCGTACACGCCGTCGCAGATGCGGGTGAAGGCCTCGATGGTCTCCTCCGCAGGCACGTAGGAGCCGGGGACACCGGTGAACTTCTCGGCCACGTAGAAGTTCTGGCCGAGGAACTGCTCGATCTTGCGGGCGCGGTTCACTGTGGTCTTGTCTTCCTCGCCGAGCTCGTCAATGCCGATGAGGGCGATGATGTCCTGAAGCTCCTTGTTGCGCTGCAGAATCGCCTTGACGCGGTTCGCGCAGTCGTAGTGCGCCTGGCCCACGTACCGCGGGTCGAGGATTCGCGAGGTGGAGGCCAGCGGATCCACGGCCGGGTAGATGCCTCGCGAGGCGATGTCACGGGAAAGCTCCGTGGTGGCGTCCAAGTGGGCGAAGGTGGTGGCAGGGGCCGGGTCGGTGTAATCGTCGGCAGGCACGTAAATGGCCTGCAGCGACGTGATCGAATGGCCACGGGTCGAGGTGATGCGCTCCTGCAGGGAGCCCATCTCATCGGCCAGGTTCGGCTGGTAGCCCACTGCGGATGGCATGCGGCCAAGCAGCGTGGACACCTCGGAACCCGCCTGCGTGAAGCGGAAGATGTTGTCGATGAACAGCAGCACGTCCTGATTCTGCACATCGCGGAAGTACTCCGCCATGGTCAGTGCGGTGAGCGGCACACGAAGACGGGTGCCCGGCTGCTCATCCATCTGGCCGAAGACCAGCGCGGTCTTCTCGAGCACTCCGGCCTCGTCCATCTCGCCGATCAGGTCGTTGCCCTCACGGGTGCGCTCGCCGACGCCTGCGAACACGGAGACGCCGCCGTGGTTCTGCGCCACTCGCTGGATCATCTCCTGGATCAGAACGGTCTTGCCCACGCCTGCGCCGCCGAACAGACCGATCTTGCCGCCCTGCACGTACGGGGTGAGCAGATCGATGACCTTGATGCCCGTCTCGAACATCTGCGTCTTCGACTCGAGCTGATCGAATGCCGGCGGGTTGCGGTGGATGGGCCAGCGCTCCTTGATCACGATCTTCTCGCCCGGCTTCTTGTTGAGAATGTGGCCGGAAACGTCGAACACATGGCCCTTGGTAACATCGCCGACCGGCACCTCGATCGGGCCGCCGGTGTCGTGCACGATGGCGCCACGCACCAAGCCGTCGGTGGACTTCAATGCCACGCAACGCGCGGTGGAGTCGCCGAGGTGCTGTTCGACCTCGAGGGTGATGACGGAGTCCTTGACCTCGCCTTCCTCCTGCTGACCCATCTGCTTGATCTCAACAGTCAGCGCGTTATAGATGTCCGGCATGTGGCCCACAGGGAATTCGACGTCGATAACCGAACCCTGAATACGCGTCACATGACCAACGATTGGCTCCGCAGCCTCGTCAGCGGCCGCATTAGCTTGGTTCTCAGCCATTTCGCGTTCCTACTCTTCCTTTTTGTTCAACGCATCGGCGCTGCCGATGATTTCGGTAAGTTCCTGGGTGATCGACGCCTGACGCGAAGCGTTGAGCTTGCGGGTCAGATCGTTGATCAGATCACGCGCGTTCTCCGTAGCGGTATGCATGGCGTTCTGCCTGCAGGCCACCTCGGAGGCCGCCGCTTCAAACAGGCATTCATGGATACGCGAACGCACGTACCTTGGCAGCACGGTGTCGAGCACCTCGTCCAGGCTCGGCTCGAAGGAGTACAACGGGCGCACCTGCGGCGCAGTGGTCGTGTCCGGCACATTCAGATGCGACTTGTCTTCCTTCACCACCTCGACCGGCAGCATGCGCAGCACACGCACCTTCTGCACCACCATGTTGATGAACTCGGTGTAGACGATGTACAGCTCGGCGACGCCGCCCTCGTCGACCGGTTCCATGTATGCCTTCAGCAACGCACGGGAGATGGCATTGGCGACCTCGACGCCAGGCTTCTCGGTATCGCCTTCCCAAGACTGCGCCAACGGACGGTTGCGGTAATGGTAGTAAGACACCCCGCGACGTCCATACACGTACAGCTGCGGCTGCTTACCCTCGCCTTCCAAGCGGGCGAGCAGATCTTCGGTCTCACGAATGATTGACGAAGTATAGGCACCGGCCATACCTCGATCCGCCGTCAGGGCGAGCACGGCGACCCGTGGGTTGCCTTCGTCCTTCTTGACGATCGGATGCGAGATATGCGTGTGCGACACCAAGGTCTGGACGGCATCGAAAATCGCATCAGTGTACGGCTTCGAATCCAGCGCCAACTGGCGGGCCTGCGCGATGTGCGAAGCCGCGATCATCTCCTGAGCGTTGAAGATCTTCTCCAACGAACCCGTGGAGGCGATCCTGCTTTTTAATGCGAGTTGCGATGCCATAGGTTACTTCTTTTCCTGAGCTTTGCCGGCCTTGATCTGCTCCTGGTCGACAGGGGTGACGCTCTTGGGAGCGGTCTTCTTGTCGACGAGCGGCTTGCCTGCCTTGGTGACGTAGGTTTCACGGAAGGCGTCCACCGCCTTGTCGAGGGCCTCTTCCGTCTCCTTCGTGAAATCGCCGGTGTCACGGATCGTCGTGAGAATATCCGTGTTGCGATCCACATACTCCAGCAGGCCATGTTCGAACGGCAGCACGTCGGCGATAGCGAGATCGTCGAACTTGCCGTGCGTGCCGGCCCACACCGAGACGACTTCCTGCTCCATCGAGTACGGCGAGAACTGCGGCTGCTTCAGCAGCTCGGTCAGACGCGCACCACGGTTGAGCTGTGCCTTCGAGGCCGCATCCAAGTCGGAGGCGAACATGGCGAAGGATTCCAGCGAGCGGTAGCGGGCAAGCGAGATCTTCAGCGTGCCGGAGACCTTCTTCAATGCCTTCGTCTGGGCCGCGCCACCGACTCGAGACACCGAGATGCCGACGTCGACGGCAGGACGCTGACCTGCGTTGAACAGATCGGACTGCAGGAAGATCTGGCCGTCGGTGATGGAGATCACGTTGGTCGGAATGTATGCGGAGACGTCGTTCGCCTTGGTCTCGACGATCGGCAGGCCGGTCATGGAGCCGCCGCCCAGATCGTCGGACACACGTGCACAGCGCTCCAGCAGGCGCGAGTGCAGGTAGAAGACGTCGCCAGGGTATGCTTCACGCCCCGGCGGACGACGCAGCAGCAGCGAGATCGAACGGTAGGCCTCGGCCTGCTTCGACAGATCGTCGAACACGATGAGCACGTCCTTGCCGTTGTACATCCAGTGCTGGCCGATGGCCGAACCGGTGTACGGCGCGATGTACTTGAAGCCGGCGGAATCGGAGGCCGGGGAGGCGACGATCGTCGTGTACTCCATGGCGCCGGCCTCTTCCAGGCTCTGCTTCACGGAGGCAATCGTGGAACCCTTCTGGCCGATGGCCACGTAGATGCAACGCACCTGCTTCTTCGGGTCGCCCGACTCCCAGTTCTTCTTCTGGTTGATGATCGTATCGATTGCGATTGCCGTCTTGCCCGTCTGGCGGTCGCCAATGATGAGCTGACGCTGGCCACGGCCGATAGGGGTCATTGCGTCGATCGCCTTGAGTCCGGTGGACATTGGCTGGTCGACCGGGTGACGGTGCATGACGTCCGGGGCCTGAGCCTCGAGAATGCGCCTTCCCTCGCTCTTGATCTCACCCATGCCGTCGATGGGCCGGCCCAGCGGGTCGACCACACGGCCAAGGAACCCATCGCCGACCGGCACGGACAGCACCTCGCCGGTACGGCGAACTTCCTGACCTTCCTCAATGCCTACGAAATCGCCGAGAATAACCACGCCGATCTCGCGAGCGTCAAGGTTGAAGGCCAGGCCAAGGGTGCCATCCTCAAAGGTCAGCAGTTCGTTGGCCATGCAACCAGGCAGTCCCGTCACATGCGCGATGCCGTCACCGGCGGTCGCCACATGGCCCACTTCCTGGGTCGGCGTCTCCGATGGCGTATAGGCTTCGACGAAATCGTCGAGCGCCTTGCGTATCGTGGCGGGATCAATGGTCAATTCTGCCATGATCACTCCTTATGTTTGTGTATACATTCAATCGGCCAGCCTTGTAGGCCGGCCACGCGCAACCTACTCGCTCACTCCGGCTTTCACCTTGCGCTTGAGGTTCTCCAGCTGTGCGACAACCGTGTTGTCGGTGACCTCATCGCCGACCTGGATGCGCATGCCACCCATGACGGTCGGATCCACCACCGAATGAATATGGACCGGGCGCCCAGTCTTCTTCGTGTAGATCCGCGCCAGCTTGTCGGACTGCTCGTCCGAAAGCGGGGTCGCCGTCGTGACGGTGACCATCGATTCGCCCATGTGGCGGGAGAACTTGTTGATGAGCCATTGCACCGATTCCAGGTAACGACGGTTACGCGGGTTGCGTGTGCAATGCTCTGCGAGACGCACGGTGATGCGGTCGAAATCCGCACCATCGATGAGTGCATGCAGCAGTTCGTAGCGGACGTTCAGGGGCCCTTGGCTGTCGGACAGATCCGAGCGGACGACCGGCAGGTTGAGCAGTGCGGACTGCAGCTGCGCCAGCTGGACGGAGACCTTGAGTGTCTTCTTCTCATCGTCGGCCTGATACATCATGGCATCCACAGCGAAATCCTCGATCGCGTTGTCGATGTCACCTGCACGGCTCCAGCTGCGGCCGACAAGATCGGTGAGAATCTCCATCGTCAGCGGCAACGCCTGCTTGCCAAGCAGATTGTTGAGTAACGCCACCTTGTCTTCCGTCGGTCGGCCAGGATCAGTGAGCGCACGCGGAATGCGTGGATTGTGGTCGAACACGTACGTGATGGTGAACAGCTCATTGCCAATCTCCCACGCATCGTTACCCGACTCACGCAGCTTGGCGGCAAAGGAATCGCGCGATTCGCGATCCGCCAAGCGTGACGCCTCTCCTTGCATCGGTCACCTCCCTTTCTTCACTCATACGCGCGCCAAGCGCACGTGGGTGACGTAGCACTACTTCTTGCTTTCGTCGTTTTCCATGTCGGCGAGCATCTGGTCGATCATCTGCGTCTGCACAGCAGAATCCTGAAGCTCGGAGCCGAGAATCTTGGAAGCGAGCGAGGTGGCCAGAGAACCGACCTCACCCTTCAGATTCACCATGGCCTTCTGCTGCTGGGATTCCAGCGAGCGTTCGGCATTCGCGGTAATCTGCGCGGCCTCGGTCTCGGCACGCGAACGGGCGTCCGCGATGATATGCGAAGCCTCTGCGCGAGCGTCGTCGCGAATCTTCGAAGCCTCGACGCGAGCGGTGCTCAACTGAGCCTGGTACTTCTTCTTGGCCTCTTCGGCATCTTTCTGGGCTTGCTCCGCCTTGGCGAGGCCGCCCTCGATTTTTGCGGTGCGCTCATCGAAAACAGACTGGAACTTCGGCAGGAAGAACTTATAGAAGAACAGAGCCACAATGATCAGAATGATCAGCGACCAGACGATGTCGTATGTTTCCGGCAGAAACAGGTCCACGCCGTTAGCAGCAATGGTCACGTCCTCCTCCTTTCTTGTCCTCGTATGATGTGCTTCGGATTAGTCTGACTCGATCACTGGAAGATGAATGCAGCGACGAAGCCGAGGAGTGCGAGGACCTCGACGAATGCCAAACCGAGGAACATCAGGGTCTGCAGACGACCGCCAAGTTCAGGCTGGCGGGCGGTGCTCTCGATCGTCTTACCGATCAGGATGCCCAGACCGATGCCAGGACCAATGGCTGCAAGACCGTAGCCGACGACGTTCAGGTTGCCGGCAACCTCAGCGAGGGTAACGATATCCATTGTTATTTCCTTTCTGGTCATTGCTTTTCAGCAACAGTTATTTGCCGGTGGTCAGTCGATCTCCGGGTAGCTCATATTGATGTACGCGGTGGTGAGGATCGCGAAGATGTATGCCTGCAGGCAGGCGACCAGCACTTCGAACAGGTACATGAACACGCCTGCGGCGAAGGTCACGACGCCGAAGGGCATCATGAACTTGTTCACCACGTCGATGAGGAAGTACTGCGTGGCCGATAGGCACAGCGCAAGAATGAGATGGCCCGATACCATGTTCGCGAACAGTCGGATCGTCAGCGAGAACGGGCGGATGACCAGCAGCTCGAGCAGCTGGATCGGCGACAGCAGGATGTAGATCGGCCACGGCACGCCCTTCGGGAACAGCTCGTCGCGCAGGAAGTGGCCGAGCCCCTTCTCGCGAATGCCCGCAATCCAATACTGGGCGAAGCACCACATGGCGAAGACGAGCGGCAGCGTGATCGTGGCGCTTGCCGCGATGTTCATGCCGGGGACCTCGCCGCACAGATTGAACACCAGCAGCGTGAGGAACACGGTGGTGATCATGGGTACGTAGCGCTTGCCCCGCACCTCACCCATCACCTGGTACACGATGTCTTTCTTGATGAACTCGATGAGCCATTCGACGGCGCCCTGCCAGCGGCCAGGCACCAGTTTGGCGCGCGCAGCGGTGATTCCCAGCACCAGCAGCATGATGATCGTGGCCAGGATACGCACGAAGATGATGCGGTTGATTGCGAACGGCGTCCCCTGGAACAGAATCTCCGGTGGGAGGAAGTCGTCGATGCTCGGCATTTCCATCGATGACTCTGCAAGCGTCAGTGCGCCTGCGCTGAATACATCAACCATTCATGCCTCCTGATTGTCTCTCTGCTGCAAGTCTATGCCTTGGCGCCGCGGCGATTGTGACAAGTCTGTTACACCCGCCACGGCATCGCTCACGGCAATCTACTGCATACCTTACTTCGCATACGCTACGGTCGCCGTTGCTTACGCTCAACGAACAGTTCTCGCCAGCCGCCCGGCAGGCCGCCGGACAACTGAACAGCGATTATTAGCCCGATAGTGGACATAACGACACGGCACCGACACCGCCGTGCCAACACCAGTTCGGCGGTGGGCAGCAAGGGACGACGGGCCTTATTTGAGGCCGTAACCCGACGTGTCGAACGGCAGGAACTGATCATCGCGCGGCGAGCAAGGGGCGTGTCGAATCGAACGGTCGGTGCCGAGTCTGCGTTCGGCACGCAGCTGTGGAACCTCGGACAGATCGTACGGGGTTGTCTGGTATACCCAGTTGAGCCAGTTGCGCCACAACAGGTTCGCATGCGCGCGCCAGGAGAACAGTGGGGCCAAGGCAGGGTCGTCGTTCGGGAAATAGTTGCGCGGGAACGGCACATTGCTCATGCCCTTCGCCATATCGCGCCGGTATTCCTCCGCCAGCGTGTACTTGCCGTACTCCCAGTGCCCGAGTGCGAAGACCTCCGAAAAATCCCGCGTGGCGATCAGCCCGGGACCGGCCTGCGGCCCCCAGGTGAGCACCTGCAGTTCAGGATTCGCGGCGATGTCGGCCTCGTTCACCCCGGCCAATCGAGAATGCGGCTGCAGCGCGATCTCATCGAAGCCGTTCGTGAGGAAGCAATACTCATCCTGCAGGAATTGCGGAAACACGCCGAACAGCTTCTCGTCGAGATCCATCTTGTGCACGCCGTAGCGCTGGTAGAGCGCCGCCATGGCGCCCCAGCACATGTACATCGTGGAGAACACATGCGTGGAGGACCAATCGAGCACGCGCTTGAACTCATCCCAATAATCGACGTCCTCGAACCGCAGATGCTCGACGGGGGCGCCCGTGACGATCAGACCGTCGTAGCAATTGCCCTCGTACGCCTCAAGCGGTTCATAGAACTTCACTAAGTGGTCCGCGCTCACATGCTTCGACTCATGCGTGGAGGTCTTCATGAAGTCGATCTCGACCTGCAGCGGCGACTTCGAGATGAGGCGCAACAGCTGCGTCTCCGTCTCGATCTTCTTCGGCATGAGGTTGAGAATCACCATTTTGAGCGGACGCACACGCTGACGCTCCGCCTCCGGCTTCTCGAGCGCGAAGATGCGCTCCGAGTCGAGAATGGCGCGGGCCGGCAGTCCGCCGGGAATCTTGATAGGCATGCTCCAATTATGGGCGAACGTTCTTACAACGCAACCGCACAGTACGCATGCCGATATGCAATCCAAAGAATATGGCCGGCAGGCGCAAAGCACCCACCGGCCATATCGCACGAGTCTACGTCAATGCTCCTCGGCGGCATTCTGAGCTGGTTTCGGAATGAGCAGCGAACTCAGGAATGCAAGCACCAGCAGAATGATGCCGGCGATCATGGCACCGGTGTACCCCATCGTGGCACCATGCGCGTCGGAGAAGCCCTGCTGCACGCCATAGAGAATCGCATAGCTCAAGCCGGCACCCAGGTTGAATGCGCCGGCATTCAGGCCGGGCAGGTAACCGGGATTGTCTTCGGGGGACAGCACGATGCCGAGGCCGTTCAGCATGATGTTCGCGGTGCCGGCATAGCTCAGGCCAAGCACCACGGAGAGCACCACCAATCCCCAGATATGCGGGGACTGGCAAACGAACACACCGAACACCATCGCGATGGCGGAGACGATGAGACCGCCACGCAATGTGCTGCGGTACCCCATCTTGGAGGCGATCACACCGGCGACCGGGCCGAACACCAGACCCACCAATGCATACGGGGTGAGTGTGGCGAGCGAGACGGTGTCGGCGCTCATGCTCGCACCGACCGAGGTGTCTTGCGCAAGCGCCGGAACAATGCCGTTCATGACGGCGAACACACCGGTCATGGTGAGCAAGGTGGTGAGCAACAGGCCCCAAGTGCGGCGTTCCTTGAGATACGTCGTCGTGACCATCGGGTTCTTCTGTGCATTTTCCACATGCCAGAAGATCACGAACAGGACGGCCGCGACAACGATCTCGATGGCGATGAGCCACCAATTGGCACCAGCGAGCTTCTCGATCTCGTTGATGGCGAGGTACGCGGCCAGGAATGCGGCGGAAAGGAGTATTGCGCCGAGCCAGTCCATCTTTGGGGTCTCATCGGCAGTCGACTCACGGGCGAACGACCAGACCAGCACGACGGCGAGCACGGCCACGCCACACATCACCCAGAACACCGAACGGAAGCCGAAATTGCCGGCAAGCCAGCCGCCAAGCAACGCATCCACGCCGGCGATGCCGCCATTGACCGAAGTCAGGATAGCCATGAGCCTCGCGTACCGCGCATTGTCGGTGACCTCTGCATGCAGCATGAGCAAGGTCATTGGCACCACAGGTCCGGCTACGCCCTGAATCACGCGGCCGATCATCAACATCGTCACATTGGTCGCGCAAGCAGAGATGACGCAGCCGATCGCCGTGCAGGCGAGCATGCCGATGAGCACCTTCTTGCGCCCTTTGAGATCGCCGAGTCGGGGAAGGAACAGCGAGAACACGGCGCAGGCGGTGAAGAACACCGTTTGCGTAAGGCCTATCTCGGCGTCGGTGGTGTTGAGTTCCACACGCATTGTCGTCAATACGGGTGAAAGCATGGAAGCGTTGAGCTGGAACGCGAAGATGGCGGCCATCAACGCGGCCATCAGCGCCCCTACATGTTTGGCATCCACCTGCTTCGGTGCAGGCGCATTGTGCACAGAGGTCATTTCGACCCTCCCTATGAATAATGATTCGTTGAGTTATCGGATATGCGGTCACACGGCTCTGGTCGCACGACTGTGAAACGAGGATGCTCGAGTGTGCAGGAAGCGCGGCCCGCTCACCCTATGCGCCGGATGGCATCGGTCACCAGATTCCAGAACTTGTCGAAATCGAGTTTCATTGCCACCTGGGTGTGGCATTCCTCCGCGCTTGGCTCAGGGCCACGCAGATCGGCCACCGTCATGCCGAGCGTCAATTCGCCGCGCAGCTCCACATCCACCGGGCACCGGCGTGTGGTGATCACCGTCGGGTCGATGAGGTACGCCACAGTGCACGGATCGTGCACAGGAGGATCGACGAAGTCCTGGTTTTCGGCATAGGATTTGCGGAAGAAGTCCATGAGGCCGGAAACGAAACTCGCAAGCGGCGTCCCGATGCCCTCGATCATCCTCTGCTTCTCCGGCTTGCACAGGGCCTGATGGGTGAGGTCGAGACCGATCATGGTGACCGGCCACTTCTCATTGAACACGATGTGGGCGGCATCGGGGTCCACCTTGATGTTGAACTCCGCCACGGCGCTCCAGTTGCCCACATGCACGCCGCCACCCATGAGCACGACTTCCTTCACACGCTCGACGATGCGCGGTTCGAGTCGCGCCGCCAGCGCTATGTTGGTAAGCGGGCCGGTGGGAACCAGCGTGATGGTGCCGGGCTCATTGCTCATGATCGTGTCGATGATCCAGTTGACGGCATGGCCGGGATCGAGCGGACGCGTCGGCTCCGGCAATTCCACGCCGTCAAGGCCGGTCTCGCCATGGATTGTCGCCGCAACCTGCGGGTCGCGGATGATCGGGCGCGCACAGCCTGCATGCACGGGGATGTTGGGCGCATGCGCCTTCTCGAGCACGGCACGCGCATTGTATGTGACTTTTTCGAGGCTCTGGTTGCCGCCGACGGTGGTCACGCCAAGCAACTCGATGTTCGGGTTGCCGATGGCAAGGAGAATCGCCACGGCGTCATCGTGCCCGGGATCGCAATCCAAAATGATCTTCTTCACCATTGTTCTTCCTCCTCCAGTTTCCTGGGATTTGTTTCTGACGCGAATGCGGGGCTCCTGCGCCCTTGCACGAGCACTTGGACGAATCCGGTCGACGTCGACCGGATCGTATGCGATGCATTTGTTCAGATGCCCATATCATAGAAGAAATTCCGATGACGCATTGGCGGTAATCCGTGGGTAAAACCCGCCCGAAAGTGGTAAGGCGACACGCCGGCTTGACTAACCCTCAAGTCTGAGTAATATTAACTTTTGCTGTTTGAAACAGCCGACGCGGGGTGGAGCAGCTCGGTAGCTCGCTGGGCTCATAACCCAGAGGTCCATGGTTCAAATCCATGCCCCGCTACTAATCAAAGCCTAGAAATCGTGCGGTTTCTAGGCTTTTTATTTTCTTCTTGCCCTACGCTAGAACGCGGATTTGGACAAATTCTGGACATACTATCGTCCACTCTTGCTCTTCTTGCTCTTTTCCTCGCTATCTGCACGTAACTTTTCATACTGCACTCGCTCTGCCTTAGTAGGACTTGCAAGCCTATCCGGTAGATCATTTACCGCAAGAATTGGCTCGATGTACAGCGAATATTTGTAATGTCGTTCATTTAACCCAAGCACTCTCTCGCATTCTTCCTCAAGCTGCGGCGGTATGGTTATGCCGTCTTCAAGAAGTAGGCGACGGATTCCATATAGATTCGTAACATTTGACTCCAGATAATCGAAAACACTGGAATAGATTTCCGCCGGACTGATACCGTATTCATCCTTTTCCGTAGACAATGAATACTTTAAGGAGCTTTCTGCAATCTCTTTTACCGTGTTCAAGCTTTTTTCTAGTTCGAGAATTCTATTCTGCTGGAATTCACCCATGGCTTTCCCCGCAACCATGCCCCGAAATTCGTCATCTAGAGGGAAACGATCAGGTTTGCTCTGGATATACTTCAGCAGCTCTCGTCCCACGAACCGAGAAGTCTCTTCGCTGGAGGGGCATCCTCCACGAACAGCACCCCAATCGATGAACGGGATACTCGTTTCAGTCTTTCGGTGAATCCATTTAAGCCCGATCATTGCCCTTGCCGCTGTCATGAAATCTGGTGCGAATGGTGTAAAAGTCACCCACTTACCCTCAACTTTGAGCGCACAGACCCAACCATTTCGAAGCACATACCAGTTTTCACGTGCCATCATGTCTCTAGCCAATTCAGTGGACACTCGTTCGTTGTCGCTCCTTGCCAATGATCCTTGCACTTTCCTCGGAAAGAGAGTCGCACTCACATTCAGGCCGTCAACAAACTGTTCAAAGTCGTCCGGCCTTTCGAAATTCAGAACCTCCCTGCGCAAACGCCAAAGTTGCCTGTACCTCTTCAGCTCCGGCAATGGTATATCCACGTTCATGAGAATCCGAAGCACATCATCACCAGTGAGCTTTGATCGTCCTGTAAAGATGCTCTTGGTTCTATCTTTGCTGAATCCCAGCTGCTTACCTACATCTTGCAGCTGCATGTGCTTTGCTTCCGCATAGTTCCTTAGCGAAGCCACCAACATTTTGCTATCGATCTCCATACTCACCTCGGCCGTATCTTTTTTCAAATTTTGTTATCCCAATGATATCAAGGTCTCAAGCCACATCAGGTGTAATTTCTGCACTCGAAATTCGTCAAACCGAACTGCATGTTTTTAGATGGAATCACCGACGAACACGAACGAAAGGAGGTGAGCAACATGGCAAACACCACGGACCCGATTTTGCACGTAGAAATCGTGCAGGGTGTGAGCAAGGCGGGTAAGCCATACGAGTGTCTCGAAGTTCTTCTTGGAGAGGACTCCGTTGGCCGTCTCTTCCCAACTCCACTGGAAATGCGCTCTATCAAAGCCGCTCTGCAAGATGAATCAGACATGACGTTCTGATTTCTCCTCAATGGCTGTCCCGAAGTGCCGGAGCGAACCTCAGCTTCGGCACTCCATCTTCACTGTTTTCACATTTGTCATATTCGAACCAGTCCAAGGAGAACCAATGGATTTCATCACCAAAGCGCAACTGTTCGCACAAGACCACTTCATCGTCATTGCAATCGTTCTCTTCGCCCTCCTCGCTGTGTGCGCGTTCTTCATCGCACGTCACAACAGCCGTGCAGCCCGCAAACATGACACACTGTGCGCAAAACCACTCAGCCTGTCGCCAGACGAGGAGAAAGCAGTGAAGGTGAGGTACGCGAGGAAGCCCAAGCGCGTGATTTTCTTGCTACCCGCCGCACTCACTACAGACGAAGACGTGAATGCATGGGCAGATGCGGTTGCCCCACGTCTCGGCCACGCATTCCAAGCAGTGAACGTGGAGACAATCCCACAGGGACTGTTCTCAAGAGCAAAATACAGGGTCACATTCGCCCGATTAGAGGAGCTTCGATGAATATCTTCAGAAACCATCGGAAACTGCCGTCAGACCGATATTCTCTCGGTCTTGACATCGCCGACCCGAAGAGGACAGTCACAATCCCGCGATCTGCACATCTTGCCGTCATCGGAGAGTCCAACAGCGGCAAAGGTAGCGTCATCGCCAACATCATCTCTCAGGAGGTGGCATTCGGCGGAGAAATTTGGTTCATCGATCTGAAAGCAGGCATGGAAGCAGAGAACTACTGTAACGTGCTGGCCCGTAAAGCCTACACCCTCGAAGAAGCATATGATCTGCTGACTGATTTCAACTCGAATGTGGACACACTAGCCGCCGAATGGCGCGGCAAGACGCGCTCCCTCACCGACGCCCAGACATGCCACCGACTGCTTGTCATCGATGAAGCGGCGGACATGGTTCGATCGGGCCCGAACAAAAAGCTATCAGACTCGTGCATCGAGTTGGTGCGATCGATTCTCTCACGATCCCGCGCTCTAAACTGCACGGTCGTGGTAGCTACCCAGAACCCGCGGGTAAGCACCAGCTTGCCATATCGGAGCTTGTTGCTCACTACCGTGGCACTTCGATTGAACTCTAAAGGCGAAGCCACCATGGCGTTGGGTGAAGATGCAGTGAAGCGTGGAGCCCGCCCATGGCAGATACCTTTTTCTCGACCTGGCGATGGGTATTTGTGGGATACCGAGACTAATCAGACGGTCTATCTGCATGTTCCATTCATCAGTGACGAGGAGCTGCACCGGCTGCATCGGTGACTCGGCTGGCGATGGGCGAAGCGTCAGCGAAAGCCCAGACCCAGCAGAGTCGCCGCCTGAAAGGTGTATGGGGGCCTACTACGACTGCCCCCATACGAGATGTGAGATGCGAGAAAGGCGAGAATATGACCGACGATAATACGCAAACCAGCCTGAACGACAAGGGTCGGTATTGGGCGGGCTTGATCTACCCCGACAGCTGTCCCGATGACTGGAAAGCAACCATGCAAATGTCGGGTTTGCAGATACTGGTTTCGCCAGTCCATGACAAGGACATCGAGGATCCTAAGACTGGGAAGTTGAAGAAACCACATAGGCACGTTGTCGCAATGTGGACGAACACGACGACACGTCGCAATGCGACACGTTTCTTCGAGCAGTTTAATGGGCCGAAAACCATACTGCGAGTGGAAAGTCCGCGCGGAATGGCTCGCTACTTGGTCCATCTCGATAACCCTGAAAAAGTTCAGTATCTGCCGGAAGATGTGATTGAGATCAATGGAGCCGATTGGAAGAAAATCGCGCTCACAGATGAGGAACGACCAGAAGTTATGGAACTTCTGGAACTCATTGAGGAGTGGGAGGTGCATGGCTACTTTGAGTTGCTCAAGCTCTGCGAGCTCAAGAAACCGAAGTTACTACCGGTCGCAGCCAAAGCGACAACCTATTGCCGTGAAGTCATCTGGTCATATTGGCAGTTCAAAGAACGGAACTCGAAGTTCAAAGACGAATTAATGGAACGTCAGCGTGAAGAACTGCGGAGGAAGAAAGCCACTGAGCAGACGAAGCAGCGTGCGCAGAGAAAGAAGCTCGATCAGAGCGCTCGCAAATCTCGGAAAAATCGTCGAGTAAAAAACCAACCGCAAAAAAGCGCCAAGAAGCAGAGGAGGAAGAACCATGGCCACCGTGCCTAGCAGCGAAACCCCGTCAGATCGACTGAAGTTCTACGATGTGAACGATCTACGGCAGATGTTCCATGTAGGACGCAATAAGGCTCGCCTAATGATGGACGCGCTTCCCTCGATTCGAGTCGGCAGCAAGGACTACGTGACAGAGAGCGCTCTAAACGCGCACATCGCAGAGCATGGAGGCATTCTCGTGAAGTGGCCTAAGCGCAATCGTTAGGCCACTCATAGCACGAGGCTTACTTGTTGCTCTTTTTGATGTTGTCCTTGACACAGAGCATCACACAATTTTCAAGAATCGTCTTGCCGCCCTTGCTCCATGGGATATTGTGATCTGCTTGCATCTCGGAGAGCTCGAAGTGTTGCTGGCACAACGGGCAAATGCCCTTTTGCTTTTCGTAGGCAGCACGCCTATCTCGATCGGTGAATGCGCGAATATTCAGGACGCGTTCATGGCCGGTCAGCAAGTACTCGTATACGCCAGACTTTCGAGTTACGTCGTCGTCTGCCATCAACTCACTCACTCGATCTTCAAGTGCCTTGGGGTCGTACTTCTGCTCATGATACTGGTTATACCAGAGACCCCACGGAAGCCCTTTCATCTCTCGCCGATATACGGGGAAGAGTGATTCCGTCCACTCGATTACCGTACGGAAATAACTCCACAGCTCCTGAGCAGTCGGGTCATTCTGGTGCGCCGACATGTATCCATCGACCGTAGTGCCGTCACGGTCTGCGATCCATTCGATTGCTGTCTCAAGGATCTCTTGTCGGATACTCTCGCCCTTGACGTAACCGTTACAACCCTTGCTGTTCCCATAACGGGCCGCTGGGCAGTTTGTCTTCGAAAAATAACGTTTTGCGTCCGATACCCACGGCCCTGCATACACAGCATTGCGGAGCTCTTGATTAGTGAGCCGTTCTCCTGCAATGTTGATGGTCTTGAACCACTTGAGTTTCTCAGAGTCCGTGCCATCACAGATGTAGACGAGAAGTTCGTAATCAAGAATCCTCTCCTGAACGTCTTCGGGAAGGTTATCGAAGTTCATAGCATTGTTCTCGTACTTGATTGAGAAATTGCCATCGACGTATTCCATCAGGCTTATGGTGCGCTGTTGGCCATCAAGAACTTCATACGTGTCATCGCCTGTTTTAGCCCAATACATCACATTGAGCGGGAGCCCCTGCAATACGGTATCAATCACGGCATCACGCTTCGCGTCCTTGTAAACGAATTCACGCTGATAGCGGGGACGAATATCCAAGCGATCGTCATAGCCGACCACACCCTCTTCATCATCGTTCTCATAGTTTTCATATACGTCGCGAACCTTGATGCGGTTTTCAGTGATCTGCATTACTTTCCTTGCGCTTCTTCGAGAGTGACTGTTTCATAGGGGCGAGGTTCGGGGTGCAAGTTGCGGACAAGTATCCGCCCGAATTTCAGCTTGCCGTTGATGTATGGGCCGTCCTTACCAGTAGAGGACGGAATGCCGGCTAATCCCCGGATATTGCCAGCAAGTAGCCCGATAATCTCGAACTGATCCGGATTGAACTTGTCCATGAATGTGACGGGTACACCCATGATTCCCTCATAATCACAAGGAATATCAATCACCTTACCGACATTGATGGCTTCGTAATTGTCATACTTTGGGTAATCGTCGCGATTGTAACGCTTAACCAGAACTAGGTCTTCATGGCGCTTCTTGATGTCGAGATTGGTGTACCAACAGGCATTTCCCATGGATCGCCACTTCTGCCCGCTCTCATCTTGCCAATATCGCGTTTTACGCGGCTCATAGTCATCTGGAACCTTAAACGCCATATCGCCACAACCATAGCCCAGCCAGACTTTGTTATCCCGCAATAGGGGGAAGAACTCCTTATAGGTGATAGCGTTTTGGTTACCGATGATGATGAATTTCTTATCATGCTCCACAAGGGTAGACACGAATTCACGGAATTTCGAGAAAGGCGGATTGGTCACCACGATGTCCGCTTCATCTAGCAATCTCAGGCATTCTTCTGATCTGAAATCGCCGTTGCCTTCTAGACGTTCGCAAAGGTTCTCGCCCTGCTTGAACAATTCGGCCACGTCAACCATGCTGGTAGCACCATCACCATTGGCATCACGCACAGAAGTCACAACAGCCTTGTAAGGCGTGCGCCTTTCCTCTTCTGTGTCGTCACCGAAAAGCGTGAGCTCGTTCCCTGTTATCGGGGATCCTGAATAGCAAGTTGCAATGAGCTTCTTCAACTTCAGACGATTGAAATTTAAGCAGAAATATTTGAAGAAATTAGATTCGAATGGATCATCACAATTGCACAACACCGTCTTGCCCGCAAAATGCTTCCGATAATGTTTCAACTCAGATTCGATGTCTGACAACTGAGTGTAGAACTCGTCTTCTTTCGCCTGATTTGCTCGATTGAGAGGCGTAGCCATGCCTGTATCACCACCATCCATTCATTCTGATCGATTAATTATATACACCCTAGATCTTCAGCACTACCGATAACCCACTATTCCAACAGCTTGCCCATAAAATCGGCAGCCTTACGATCATTCTCGCCCACTTCTTCGGCATAGATATTCAGCGTTGTGTTCAAGCTCTCGTGCCCCAAGCGCGCCTGCACAGTCTTGGGATCCACTCCCCCCGCCACCAGCAGCGTGGCTTGAGCTCTTCGCAATGCCTGAAAGTTCGGGCCGATGTATCCCGACCGCTTCACTCGTTCTATTCCGCGACGATCGATATAGGTTGATTCGTGCGCGTAATGTGCCAGTCCCTCTTCAACATAGAATTTCCTCCTCCATCTGCTGAAGTTGTCAGGATCGAGGAAAACGCACAGATCATTACTGCATACTGGCGAGGATTCCTGCAAAGTAAGCCCCACTTCTGCAAATAGCCCTGCTTGCTTGGTCTTCCACTTCGTAAGGAATTCTACAGTCTGGTTATCAATAGAAATCGTGCGGCGAGACTTTGCTGTCTTCGGGTCTTTAAGTACTTTCTCCTTGCCGTACTGTTTACGAATCCGGAGACGTGCGTTCTCTAAATCAACATCCTCCCAGACAAGCGCCAGCGCTTCGCCGCGCCTTAAGCCAGTTGCCAGACCAAGCCAGACTGCCACAATCCGACCGTCTTGCGGCTCATTCTTAAGCTTGTGCACGAACTCCAAGGCCTGTTCTTTTGTAATTCGCGTTTCTTTGCGTTTCTGCGGACTTACCTTTGGACGTTTGATATCCTCTACGGCATCGCATGGATTACGCTCAATCAGTTCCTCGAGGTAGGCTTTGCGCATGATCTGCGCCAACTTCATATGCACCTTATGAATCGCGTCAGGCGATGCGTTGTCTTGCTCTGCCATGTGCAAGTATGCTTTCTCTATACGCTGTGCATCTAGATCCACTACGCGAACATCACCGAGAAACTTCACGATGCGATCAATCTCGTGCTGATCTCGTTCGATAGTCAGCGAAGACACCTTTCCGAGAGCCCTCCTCTTAGCTTGGAAATCGGTTGCATACTCTCCGACAGTAACGCTCTTCCCACTACGAGCATCTTCTAGCTCCTGCCTGTAAGCCACGAGAGCTGCTGTGGCTTCTGCCTTGTTTCCCTGAACCTTGCGACTCTTTGACCAGTGCCACGATTGGTGAGTATCGTCCGGTGCAAGTCGCACACGAATCGAATACCGCCGACCGCGCTCCAACTCTTTGATCTCTCCCGATGTCTCTCGCTTCGCCATCTTTGACCTCCTTCGTATGTATCCAGTGTATCATTTCTGGACAATTCTGGACATGGATGCAGTTGGACAAAAGTTGGACAAAGTCACCAATCACCATTAACAGAAATCAATGAATTACGGCGTTTCTAGGTCATTGTCAAGACCTAGAATAAACAATACCAAACTCGGATAAACTGTAGAAACGTGGGCTCATAACCCAGAGGTCCATGGTTCAAATCCATGCCCCGCTACCACTGAGGGCTAGGAATCGAATTCCTAGCCCTTTTGCTTTTCCAGCGCATGAAACCGACTCCGCGCACCAATCGAATCTACGTCACCGTCCACACTCCCCGTTCCATTGGCCAGATTGGGAGCGCCAGCGAAATATAACCAATGAGCGAGCACTTACGGCGGCCATTTTGTGAATATACTGCCTCGATGGCCAACAAGATACGGGAAACACAGGACCGGGCACACGGAGCGAAAGCGACCCATACACCGAAAACCGATCTCGGAAAAGGCACCTCCTCCACGGGCTGGAACTTGCCCCTAGTAGCTGAAACAAGTCTCAATAACGACGTTTCGTGCATATATTGATTACAACTGATTACAAGGAGGTCATGTATGGCTGACAAAAGCACTGCCCCACTGGCAGGCATCAAGGTAATCGACTGGACGCAGGTTCAGTCTGGCCCTTCGTGCACCCAGATTCTCGCATGGCTGGGCGCCGAGGTCATCAAGCTCGAGAAGGTGCATGGCGGCGACCCGACCCGTAACGAGATGAACGACGTCGACGGCTCGTACTCGCTGTACTTCCTGCAGCTCAACGCCAACAAGAAGTCGATCACGCTCGACATGAAGGACCCGGAAGGCAAGAAGATCCTCACCGACCTGCTCAAGGACGCAGACGTGTTCGTAGAGAACATCGGCCCAGGCGACGTGGAAAAGCTCGGCTTCGGTTGGGACGAGGTCCACAAGATCAACCCGAAGCTCATCATGGCCTCGCTCAAGGGATTCAACCAGGGCAGCCGCTTCGAACATGTCAAGGCCTTCGAGCCTGTCGCCCAGTGCGCAGGCGGCGCTGCTTCGACCACCGGCTGGTGGGAAGGCGACAAGAACATCCCGACGCAGTCCGGCGCTGCCCTTGGTGATTCGAACACCGGTATGCACCTGACGATTGCAATCCTCACCGCACTGCTGCAGCGCGAGCGCACCGGCGAAGGCGTGTTCGTGTACCAGTCCATGCAGAATGCAGTGCTCAACCTATGCCGCATCAAGCTGCGTGATCAGCTCATTCTCGATCACCTACACCAGCTTTCCTACTACGACTGCTACCCGGGCTACAAGTTCGGCAAAGCGATTCCGCGTGCGGCCAATGCCGAGGGCGGTCTCGTGCTCGGCTGGTGCTATCGCGCCAAGGGCTGGGAGACCGATCCGAACGCCTATGTGTACATTGTGATTCAGCAGTCGCAGAAGGGATTCGAGAACTTCTGCAACGCCATGGGCTTCCAGGATTGGCTCACCGATCCGAAGTTCAGCACGCCGAACGCTCGCGATGAGCACAAGCAGGAAGTGTACAAGCGCGTCGAGGAATACACGATGCAGTACGACAAGTACACGCTCACCAAGGAACTCGGCGCCAAGGGCGTTCCGGTGGGCCCGGTGCTCGATTGGAACGAACTCGAAAACGATCCGGATCTCAACGAGGATGGCACGCTGATCACGATCGATCAGGGCGACGCCCGCGGCAAGTTCAAGACGATCGGCCTGCCGTTCACGATGAGCAACTATGCGCCGGATTACCAGCGCGCGCCGAAGCTCGGCGAGAACAACGAGGAGATTCTCAAGTCCCTCGGCTACACCGACGAGCAGATCGCCGATCTGGCGACCAAGGGCGTCATCGGCTCGAACGATGGCGTCAAGGCAGACCTCACCGCCGCTCCGGCACAGGCCTGATTGCGCTGCACCGCTCACACGCGGTCATAGCCTGCTACGCGAAGGGCGGGTTTCGATATCAATGCGGTATCGAAACCCGCCCTTCGCATATTGCATATGAAGCCGGCCGGTTCCCCGAACAGTGGAACCGGCCGGCTTCATATGAGTAGGAGATTCTAGGAATTAGATTGTCGCAGTGTTCTCATTGTGTAATATGCGCCCCTTTCAGCGAACCTTGCAGCTCGCATTGTTCTCCCAGCCCCAACCGTCACCGTCCGGGTCCACGGAAGCAGAGGAGCAGATCGGGTACCCATCATCGGTCGTGCCGGAATTGCCGCCAGTGTTACCCGAGCCACCGGAATTGGAGCCGCCGCCATAGATGCCGGCCTTCTCTATGCCGCGGCTCTTCAACCCGTTGGCACCATTGACGAACATGTTGCCCCAGCCGGAAAGCGAGCCGGCGTTCCAGTTGTTCACGAGATCGAGGTACTCGACGCCCTCGGTGTTGCCGCACCACGACCAGGCGAGCATGCCCACGCCCTTTTCCTTGGTGTAGCTCATGATCGTCGCGGCATCCGGAATGCCGTCGGAGTGCTTGTTGCCGAATTCGCCCACCATGAGCGGCAGACCCTGGTTCACGAAGGAGTCGATGTACGACTTCACCTTGTCCGCCGTGCTGTACACGCCGTACATATGCACATCGAACAGCACGTTCGAATCCTGACTGTACACACTCTTGGCGTTGTCTTTCATCACACCCTGCCAATCCTGGCCCCAGTTCGGCGCAGTGAGCACGAGTGTGTGCCTGAAACCGGCGTCGCGCATCTGGCGAATGGCGTCCTTGGTCCCCTGCGTCCACTGTGAAGCGGTGTTGTTGCCGTAGGGTTCGTTGCCGAGGTTGATCATCACATAATCTTCCTGGCCCTTCACTGCGCTGCCAACGGACTTCCAGAACTGCACGGCATCGCTCAGGCTCTTGGCATCGGCGGCATACGCGGTGTCGCCGTAGCCGGTGGTGTCGTGATCCTCGAGAATGCAGACCAGATTGTTCGACTTGCACTCGTTGACGATATTGCTCACCTCGCTCGCCGACGTCGTGCCGTAACGGCCTCCGGAGAGCACCACGCGCACGGTGTTCGCACCGGTGTTCGCGATATCCCCGATCGAGCTGGTGTGCTCCGGGTACCACTGGTATGCGTGGTTGATGCCCTGCGGAACGAACTGCTTGCCCGCCGAGTAGATCTTGCCGCCCGAGACGTGGAGCGAATTGTCCGCCGCCTGCGCTGCCGTTGCCGGAAGCACCGCCGCCAACGTCATTGCGCCGACCACGGCTGCCAGTGTTTTCTTCATGTTGGTATGCATGAGCCTACTTTCTTCTTCCACTGCTTCATCGCAGATGTTTGCTTCATTGCATGCAATCGGAACACATTTGCTCAGCCATTGAGCTGTTCCGATTACGAATGTAAAGATATCGTGAAACTGAAGCGCTTCACAACCGAGTTGCCGAATGCTGAAACGCTTAATCTACGAAATGTGAGACAAACTGTTCAGAATACGCAATCAGTGCCGACAAATAATCTGCAGATTATTTGAATTCCATTGATATCGCACCGGTTTCATATTTGCCGATTACTGGAGAAGCGCTCTAAAATATCATCTCTCATGGTAGATTTCCAGCTCAGCTGCAGTTTTCCAGATTTAGCGCTTAAGCATCTCCAGCAAAAATACGCAGCGACAGGCACCATCTGCCATCCTCAGCTATCCTCTGCCACCTCTGCCACCTCTGCACCCTCTGCGTAAAAAGAGACAGATGAAAGGATCCATATGTCCCCAATTACGCAAGAGACTGGCAGGAGGCTAACAGGAGACTGGCAACTGCAGTCTACAACTGCGTAAAAAGAGACAAATACAGCGCACAGAATGTCCCAAATTACGCAGGAGATTGGCAACCATTCCTCCCTCCTCAAACCTGCGTAAAAAGAGACAGATAGGAACCGCCATATGTCCCCAATTACGCAGGAGGTAACGACTAACGACCGCCGCGCAACTCTTCCCTGCGTAAAAGGAGACGTATAGAGACCGCTATATGTCCCAAATTACGCAGGCGAAGCACATGTCTCCAATTACGCAGGAGAAGATGGCGCGAAAATCTGGGCCAATGCAAGGGACCCCGGCCACATGCATGGTCGGGGTCCCGAATATTTATATATATATATAGGGCTGAATCAGTGGCAGCACAGCGGCACGAGCCAGATCCACAGCAGGCAGGTGACGGCGAACGCAACCGTGGAGACCGCGGTGGTCGACGCACCTTCCTTGACGTAGATGTTGTAGCGGCTCGAGATGATGATGCCGGAGAATGCAGGCGGCAGGGCCACAGCCATGACGAGCATGGAGAGCTTGTTCACATTGCTGCCCATGCCCAGCAGCAGGCCGACGCCGAGGAATGCCGCAGGGGTGAGAATCAAGCGGTAGAACGTGTTCCAGATCGTCTCCCAGCCCAGCGAGAACTTCACAGTGGAGAGCGCGAGGCCGGCGGCCAGCACGGCGACACCGGAGTTCGCTTTGGCAATCAGGTCGAAGGTGGGAGCGAAACCGGACGGCACGCGCACGCCGATGAGCACGAGCACGATGGCGAGCAGCGGAGCCCAGCACACAGGCTGCTTGAGTGCGTTGATGAGCGCTTCGAGGTTCTGGTTCTTCTTCTTGCCCATGTTCGACGACTTGGAGATCATCACCTCTGCCGTCTTGTCGGTCTTCGCATCCTTGTTCGGATCGACGGCGATATCGTCCTTCGGATTGGCGATGCTGACCTGGCCCTTCGAGTTCGTGACGGCGGCCTTCGACAGGCGCTCGCGATCCTTGCTCTGGCCGAGGTTGATCAGATACATGCCGATCGGAATCGTGACGGCGTTGACGACGATCGAGATGATCGCGATGACGAGGTTCGTGCTCACGGTGTCGCCGTAGATCGGGTCGAGCACGGCGAAGCCGAGGAAGCCGATGGTCGGCGAGCCGGCGATCAACGCGCATACGGCCGCTTCCTGGATCGAATGGTGGAACATCAGTCGGCACAGGTAGTAGCTCAACATGAACATCACGATGATGCCGATGAAGCCGAGAATTGTGAGCACCGCATCCTGTGCGAGCATCTCACGGGTCGCCTTGACGATCGAGATGAACAGTGCGGCAGGGAGGGCGATGTTCAGCACGAGCTTGTTGAGGCCCTGACGCTGATCGTTGTCGAAGTAGCTGAGTTTTCCACAGACATAGCCCAACGCCATGATGACGATGATGGGGATGATGTCGTCTATCAATATCTTTGTCATTTGTCTTCTCTTGTCTTCTGGTGGAGTGGGCGGGAGCACCGGTGCCGCGGCGCGGATGACTTGTCGTCATACCACGCCGCGGCGCTCCGGGGCACCGGAGCGAATCACATATGGGCGCCCTTGAGGTAGGGGTTCGCGGTCATTTCGGAAGTGGCGAGCGGGCCGACGACGGGCTTCGGGTTCAGGTTGGAGATGTGCCCGGACTCCTTGCCCGCATAATCGGCGAGCTGCACGTGCACGAGGCTCGGCTTGCCGGAGGCGACGGCCTCGCCGACCATCTGCTCGACTTCCGCCGGGGTGGTCGCGTAATAGCCGTTGCCGCCGAACGCCTCGATCATGCGCTCGTAGTGGGCGTCGTAGCTCAGCGTCAGCGGCGACGGGTCGCCGTCGTCGCCGAGATTCTCGAAATCGCCGCGGTAGATGCCGCCGTTGTTGAGCACGACGAAGGTGATCGGCAGATTGTAGCGGCAGGCGACCTCGACTTCCATGCCGTCAAAGCCGAAGCCGGAATCACCGCCGACGTACAGGACAGGCTTGCCGGTGGCCACTGCGGCGCCGATTGAATAGCCGACCGCGCAGCCCATAACGCCCCACGTGCCGCAGTCGAGACGATGGCGCGGCTGGTAGATGTCGATGATGTTGCGGCAATCGTCGAGCGTGTTCGCGCCCTCGTTGGTCAGGATCATGTCCTTGTGCTGGTCGTACACCTTCTTGATGGCGCCGAGCGCGTCGTAGTGACCCATCGGCACGGTGTTCGAGTTCACGCGGGCGGCGAACTTGGCATCGTTCTTCTCGGCGTCGGCCTTGAGCATGTCGAGCCACTGCGCGGACGCCTTCACTGGCGTCTTCTCGAGACCGGCATTGATCATCTGCATGGCGGACTTGATGTCGCCGACCACCGGGCATGCGATGGAACGGGCGTTCTCGATCTCGTTCGGGTCGATATCGATCTGGATGAACTTGACGTTCGGGTTCCATTCCTTGCCCTCGCCGAAATTGAGCATCCAGTTCAGACGAGCGCCGACGAGCAGCACGACGTCGGCGGTGCGCAGCGCGAGACCGCGGCAGCTCGCCGTGCAGTGTGGGTCATCGTCCGGAATGACGCCCTTGGCCATCGACATCGGCTGGAATGGCATGTCGGTCTTCTCGACGAATTCACGCAGTTCGTCCTCGGCCTGGGCCAGCGCCGCACCCTTGCCCACAAGCATGAGAGGGTTCTTGGCCTCGGAGAGCAGCTTGAGCGCTTCATCCACAGAGGACTGCGCCGGCGGCATTGCCGGAGCCGGCTGGTTCGCGACCCACAGCTGCGACTCGGCGACATCCTTGTCGAGCGTCTGGGCGACGGCGTCGTCCGGGAAATCGATGTAGACACCGCCCGGACGGCCGGAGCATGCGATGTGCATGGCGCGGGCCACAGCAAGCGGAATGTCTTCGATCTTGTCGATGCGGAACGATTCCTTGCAGAACTGCTTCGCATAGTTCATTTGGTCGAGGCCTTCGTATTCGCCTTCGTGCATGTCGACGACATGGCGAGTGGACGAACCGCCGATCATGATGACCGGGAAGCCGTTCGTGGTGGCTTCAAGCAGCGGTGCCAGACCATTGAGGAAGCCCGGCGCGGAAACGGTGAGCGCCACAGCTGGGCGACCGGTGAGGAATCCTTCGGCAGCGGCAGCGTTCACCGCGTCCTCCTATGGCGCATGCCGATGAAGCGGATGCCCATGCCCTGTGCGATACGTGCGAAATCAGTGACCGGGATTCCGACGACGCCGTACATATGCTTGACACCGTTCTTGATGAGCGTCTCGGCGAGGTAGTGGGGAGAATCCGTGAGATTCTGGTCTGAGCTTGTAGCAGTTACACTTACATCAACCATTGCAAACATCCTCCTGGTATGGTTATTCACCTCGATACTAAGACGACTTTTCGTGCCGTCTCGGCAGAAAAGCGCTCAGCGTACATTTATTCGAGCTTTACGCTTGTCGCGGCAATTGCTCGGATCACATCTGACAGACGTCCGTGAATTGCCTATTGACAAACCTGCAGACAACGTATGGCACACACGGAACTCGAACCGACTACTTCGTCTTCGGCTCCCGCTCTTGCGTACCGTTTGCATTTGCAGACTGCGCAGGGCGCGTCGGTGCCTCAGGATGATGCGGCTTCGCAGGCGCGCGCTGCGCCCTGCGCACATCCGCACGCCGCTTCTCCTCACGTTCCATACGCTCCTGCATGTGTTCCTCATGTTCGCGCTGATGTTCGGCGATCCAAGGATCGGCGAACACCCGTGTGCGATCGGTGGCCTTCTTGAACGCGGTGGTGGCGCTCAGCACATAATCGAACAGATCGGGATCGTGATTGGCGGCATTCTCCATGGCACGCCTATGCTGTCGCAATACGAACTTGCGCCAGCCGGAGGTCATGAGCAGATCGATGCTCGCCCCATACATGCCCGCCGGATAGCCGAACATGAACGAAACCGCCACACCCACGGCCAGAAATGGTGCCATGCCCCACCCAAAGATCTCACATCCCAACAGAAACGCGCTCACCGGGCAGCGGTTGAATGCTGCTAGGAAACACAAAGCGCCAACCGCCACACCCATCTGCGGGCTCGAGCCGGTCATGGCGAAACACGCGCCTCCCAGGAGGCCACCTATGCACAACGACGGCATGATCTCACCGCCTTTGAACCAGAAACCGAGGCAGATGAAGGTGAGCAACCCCTTGATTGCGAAATCCCACGACACATTGGGCTGTGCAAGCATGTGGTTGAGCATTTCGCCGCCCGAACCGGTGAGCCTCCACCACCCGAACACGGAGACCAACGTGGCCATGATCAGACCACCGACAACCACCCACAGATAATAGTTGCGCACAATCTGCATCGTCGTGTTCTGTAGCAGGCGGATGCACAGCGCGAAGATGGAGCCGGCCACCGCACAGGCGACACCTATGACAAGGCAGATGCCCACGGCACGCCAGGTGAATTCGGGAATCGGCACCGTGCAAATCAGATCGCCGATGCCGAAATGGCGTGCAATGAAGTAGGCGACGAAGCAACCGATGAGCATCGACGCCACATACCTCAGCTCGCTGAAGCGCATGAACTCCAATACCAGCATGCAGGAACCGAGCGGAGCAAAGAACAATGCCGAGAAGGTGGCGGCCATGCCCATGGAAGCGGCATAGGAGTGCATACTACGGTCCTCGGCTGCGCCTTCCTGAACCCGCAGCACATCGTGCAACTTAAACGGTTTGGCAATGGTGGCTCCCAGACTCGCGCCCATCTGAAGCGCTCCAGCCTCCTTGCCAACGGAGCCGCCAGCCAGAATCGACATGCCAGTGGTGAGAAAGATGCCCGGCGCCAGCAATCCTCGCACCGTCCGACCGTGCCTCATGCGCGCAATCACCGATTCGGTGGTCTCCCCCAGCGGGATGCGGAACATCTTGTAGAGGAGCAACTCGAGCAATCCGGCCACCGGCAGCAGCCAGATCAGCCAGGTGTTGCGCACGAAGACACTACGCATGGCATCGACGAACAGGCAGAGCAGAATCGACCCGAAACCTCCGGCCACGCCACACACCACGGCGAACAGCAAATGCTTGAATGATTCCCGCCAATCGAACCGTGCCGCACTGCCCTTCACGCGTCCCGACAGGCCGTTTCCCTCCTGCGTCAAGGGCTCAGGAGGTCCGGCCGCATTGCCATTGTGGGGCGATTGCTCGCTGGTCATGCCTGCGCCCCTCCGTTCTGCTCTGTGCTGCGCCTGATTCGTCTCCATTTTTGCAGGCGCCCGACGCGCGCACAACGGAATGCGCAGTTCGCGAATTCAGCCCGGCGCACCGAACGCCAACCGGTGCCCGCGCCGAATGGACTCCGCGACTCACGCATTCCGTCGACTCCACAAAGGGTGTCATTCAACGAGCCTACCTACAGATTCCGGTTCCTGCGTGCTATGAGCAATCCGGTGAGCACCATGAGGCCAAGCGCGCCAGTGATGACGGCAAAGGCAAGGAACACGTCGGCTATGACACCTGTCGCCGCGACCGACGTGCCCGAACCTGCGTTGCCCCGCGGTCTCTGCGGTTCCGGCGGCTTGGGATAGATCACCGTCTGCCCCGCATCGTCGATGTCGGCATGCATGGCCACCTGTTTGCCCTCAACCATCAGCCGTTCGAATGCCACAGTCTGCACTTCGCCTGACACGTTGCCGAGTTCGGCGTCAAACCTCAACTCGGCGGTCCCAGTTGGCTTGGCTGCAGTGAATCTGGCGAATGCAGTCACCGGCTGGCCGTCCTTGTTCCTGAGCACACCGCCATCCTCGCCATTGGCATCTCGTATGTGCAGTTCTCCCCGCACCTCATATTCTTTGCCTACGGTCAATCCGGTGAAGGCGACCGTATCCACCTGTGAGATTCGGGAGTCCAGCGTTCCGGAATGCGTACCAGACCGGGCGTCGCGGGCCTGCGTGCCGATATCGATGATGCGCACGGTCTGGCCCTCATCTGCTATGTCGGCATGCTCGGCCGTCAGCTGTTGCGCGTCCTGCATCGGATTGGAGTACAGTCGCTCGTAGGCGACCAACACAACATTGTGCAGATCCCGTTTCAGCACGGTGAATCTGAATTCGAGCCTCGCCGTGCCGTTGGACCGTTTCGGCGTGAATTCGACAGAGGCGACCACCGTATTGCCGGCATGGTCTTTGAGCACACCGGCATCACGGGCATGGCCGGCATTGTCGAAACCGCGCAAATGCAGTTCGCCATCCATCCGATACGGCATATCTGCCAGCAGATTGGCATAGGCCACTGTGTCGGTGAGCACCACTTCCACCTGTGATACGTCATCGTCGCTTTCGCGCACCTGTATTCCCAGCTGTGCGTCCAGTTGCGCCTGCGAGACCGCCGAAGTCACCTGCAATTCGTGGGCGCCGCCCTCGGTCGTCAACTGCGTGCCTATGCTCGCGATCTGCACCTCCTGATGCTCGTCGTTGATGTCGGCGTGCTCGGCGAGCATCGTATGGTCGCGCAGCAGGGTCTCGAACATCACGCATCGCTTGCCTTCCAACCGCAGATGCCCAACGTCCAACGGGAACTCCACATCGACGGTGCCATCCGCCTGCCCGGGGGTGAATGTCGTCGTCACCGTCAGCGTGTTCCCGTCACCGTCGGTGAGCGCGCCCATGTCGGAAACGGTGCCGTCATCACCCACGACCTTCGCATGAATGGTCGAAACCAACTCGTAATCATGCCCTGGACTGAGGTTGCGGTACTCCACCACATCCTTCACCACGCCATTCGTGATCGGCAGCAACGAGTCACCGTCAAAGGCATCCGAGGCCGATGTCGCGATGGCAGGGAAACGCACGTCCTGCCGCTCATCGGCGATGTCGGCGTGAGCCGCGAAGTCCACGCCGTTATGCTGCAGGCTTTCGAAGGCCACTACCGTCTTGCCGGCAAGGTCTTCGGGCGGTTCGAACAGGAAGGTCACGTCAACCGTTCCGTCGGATTGGCTAGGTGCGAATGGCAGCTCGGCGGTCACCTCCTTGCCGTGTCGGTCGTGCACCACTCCCCCGTCACTCACCACACCCGTGTCGCCGAACGTGCGGTAGTGGAGCGTTGCCTTCAGCGTGTAGGGCTTCCCGGCAACGAGATTCGCATAGGACACCGCGTCAGTGATTGTCACGGATTGTGCGCTCGCATTGGCTTCGTCGTCGATGTCGGCCGCAGCATTCGTATGGATCTGCGGGAAGCGCAGTTGCTGCTCGGCATCGGCGGCGTCGCGGTGCTCCAGCAACGACGTGCCGTCGGCATTGCGAATCGTGCGGAACGCCACTACCGTCTTGCCGGCAAGTCGTTCGGCATGGTCGATGGTGAAAGTGAGCTTGGAAGTGCCGCCATGGGGATTGCCAACCTTCAACTGCTTCGTGGCCTTCGCCACAGCCTCGCCTGAAATCCTGCCGTTCTCGATCACGTAGAGCTCGCCCGAATCGGTGTACGTTCCTGCCGTCACGCCCCAGTATTCAGCCGAATCGACCACCGATAGCGTTCCGATGGCAGGCGCGAGCTTGTCACCGGCATTGCCGTCATCGCCAAAGGCATCGGCACCTGCACCGAAGTATGCAAGCCGTGTGGTCATGCCCATCGCCACATTGCCCAGTGTTCCGTAGTCCATGTCCACGCCGTTGCCGTCCGGGTTCAACGAACCGTCGCCGTTCCTGCTGAATTCCTTGGCGGTGAGGGTCACCGAAAGCATGCGATGCCCGTCGTTCGCGCCGGGTGTGGGGAGTTCGACGAGTTCATAGTCGTCATAGGGCAATGCGCGCAATGCATCGTTCACCTGTACAGCACGCTTCGCACCATCGCGCGTCACCTCATAGGAGGTCGCGGAGGTCCACTGCACCGACTGGCCTCCTGATCTCGGCCCGATGCCGGTGAACCATATGCCGGCCTCGGCATCGAGTTTCGACGCATCCTTCACCACCGGATTCCCTTGAGAATCCTTGCCAACCGCCCCGTTTGCGTTCACAGCGTCCGGGTCGTTGGCGTTCGTGTTCCTGCTGTGCGGTCGACATCCGGTGGTGCCGGTCCCGGAGTCATTGAACCTGCCGTCGCATGATTTCGTATGGAGTTCGCCGTTCTTGTCGGAAACAATCACATGGCTTTCCCCGGTCGTCTTCGAGGTGAGTCGCCAGGCGATCGGCCCCATGCGCTCCATGGTGTCGGCGCTTTTCTTGATGAAGTGGAAATCCGCGCGCTGCACTTGGTTGGACGCGGAACCTGCACCCGATACATGCGCCAATGAGGCATACCGATGCGGGTTGCCATTGGCCTCATAGGCTCCGGTTGACGCATCACCTCCATCATGGCCTATGGTGAAGCGCTTTGACCATGCGCGCGCGGATGCATCGCGCAAATACCCTGCCGAGGCAACGGTCTCACGCACCTCATAGGTTCCGTAGGGCAATTCGTCTATGGCGGTTCTCGCCACGATGCCCTTGCTCCCCGTTGGCTTCCCATCGGAGTCGACTATGTCTCCGTAGGAGGCAGACAATGTTCGCACCACGTCGCCGGACTTATAGGTGCGATTGTTCACGACAACCGCATTGGCACTGCGGTTGATCACCTCGAAACCGGTGCCGTTCAACGAAGCCGCACCCAATGGGGTCGCCAACCCCGTCTCACGATCCACTTTGAGCAATTGGAGCCCACCGCGCTGCACATCGTTGGCATTCGCACCCACTCCGCGGATCGTGGCCATGTTCGCGTCGACGCCATTGGCGTCGAGCGTGTACCGCACGATCATGTTGTCTTCGCGAATCCGGAAGGTCTTGTCGAACCCAGCCCGGTGGTAACCGGCCGCAGCACTGCGTTCGCGAATCTGATAGGTGCCGTATGGCAGGAGTCTCGTCTCCGTTGCAGCCACACTGTTCCCCTGCACCGTCTTGGTGGCTATGGTCGCCACCACGGCATCGCGGGGAATCTCCCTGCCGCCCACATGAACCGGCGCCATGGATTTGTTGACGATCTCATACACCGTGCCGTCGAGCGACGCATCGCCCTGTGGCTGGGAACCATGCAGGTCATCATCGGTCTTGACCACCTCGACGCCGCCTTTGACCGTTTCATTCGGGAATGCGATCGTGGTCGCGTCGTTGCCGCCCGAGCCGTTGTTCCACGGGTTCAGTGTAGTGCGCATCACCTTGTGGTCGCCGCCGTCGGTGAGGGTGAATACACTGCCCGGGTGTTGTGCCGAAGCGGCACGCACCAGCCCTTGAGGTGCGTTGAGCTCGGTGATGCGCACGGTTCCCAGAGGAAACATGGTGCGGCCCGCTGAATCCGTGTAGGGCCATGTGCCCTCATCCGGCTTCTCATGCAACCGCGCAACGCCATTGGAGTCGGTTCGCCATATGGCATTCGCTTGGGGGTGTTTGCCCTCAAGGGCGGCTGCATCGGTGGCCACCATGCCGAACCACTCCACCCGGAAACGCACCCCCTCTAACGACGCCACATCACCTTCGAGGGAGCCCGGCGAGCCGGCGTTGGCTATGACTTTGCGCACGTGAAGGTCATCAATGGAGGTCAGCGGCAATTCGGCATGTTCGCCATCCATCGTGATGGTCTGCGTGCCTGATCCTTCAGCAATCTCCACGGTTTTGACCTTGGAATTCAGCATGTAGCCTCTTCGTGGCGCCTGCATTTCCTGCAACGTATAGGTGCCGGGCATCACATCGACGCTCGAGGTCGCCCTGCCTTCGGCATCGGTGCTGAAGGTATGCACCAGCGTCCCATTCCGGCGCAATGCATACTCGGCACCGGTCATATCGTATGCCTCATTGGCGGTGGTGTATGCGGCATTCGTCGCGACCTTACGCATCGTCACCGTCCGCGGGTGCGCTTTCTTCGGCACCCTACGCGCATACAGCATGCGTTGCAGGGTGCCTGCGGTTCCGACCGGCTCATAGAACACGGCCTCGTATTCGTCGCGATCCTCGGCATTGAGGGCCTTCTGCGCCAGAAGCCACGCCAGACCGATCATCGTGTAGGGGGCGAAATTCTGCTGGCCGCCGCTCGAATAGCCGGCCCCAGCCACCTGATGCCCCGGATTTGCCACCGATACCGCCTTCGTGGCCTTCGATGAGTCCTCTCCACCTTCCACACGCACCTGACCGGAGGCGATCCATATTGCCAGCTGCGTCACGGAACGTGCGTCGACGTCGTCGAGGTTCTTGGCGAACACGCTCTGACTTTCCACGTTCGGGTACCCCTTCGCCGCGATCCACGCCACGGCACCGGTCTGCGGAGCACCTGCCTTGTGGTATTCCACCGTGCTGGGACGGGTGGTGTATTTGAACATGTGGTACCCCGTGACCGGCTCGGCCACCGTCACCGTATTCCGCGCGTCGCCCCAATGGTCGCCCGGAGCCCCTTTGTCGACGTCCATGCAATAGGCGGCATTGCCTCGGAAGTACGCCTGCGCCTCTTCGAATTGACTGTTCGTGTACACCGGCACGGTCGGATTCGCCTCCCGGAACCCGGAGAAACCGTAGCGGAACGCCGGCAGATCGTTCTCGCTCAAATTCATATTGGCCATGGAGACGGCGAAATGCATGGTTTGCGGGAATTCAGCGGATTCTTCGGCCCACGCGGGTGCCGCCTCCACCACACCGACCACTGTTGCCACGGCCATGCAGGCCGAAGCCGCCCTCCTCGCCAATACCGCGAGCGCGCTGTGCCCGCCATCCAATCGCACGCCATTGTGCTTTCGCATGAGATTCCTCCTATTCCTTTCCTGTTTCCATGTGTTCGTCGGCGCCTGCGGTCGCCGCGTTGTGTTCACCGTCTTCCCGTCGCAGTGACATCGCATGTCGACGATGCGCGACCAGTAGCATGGCGATGGCGGTCACAATCACTACGCCCATCAGGGCGACGCCGCCCATGCTCACGCCTGTTCTCGCCAGTCGAATAGGTGCGGGCTGCCGTGTGACGCTCTTGGCGGGGTCTGTTCGCACTCCCTGTTGCGTCGGGGAAGCACTGAGGTCAGCGGTTTTTCGCTCGTCTGCGGGCAACCCGTCTGCAGCCGGTTCGGCATGGACGCTCCCACGTACCACGCGGACGCACTCCCAGCTGTCGCCGTAGGCGCTCTGCTGCGGCATCGCACGGGCGTCACCCTTGAATTTCCAGACGAACACATACCACCCAGGACGGGCGGCTTGCACCGTGACCGCATCGCCATGCGCATCGATCTGGCCGCCGCCGAATCTCACGATGCCGTTGCGCGCGGGCACGTCCCAGCTGCCGATCAGCGTGTGGTGTCCGTCTTCCTCCGGCTCGGCCTCGCCTTGCGGCCGGTACGGTTCGTCGTCACCGCCATTGCCGTCGCCCGCCCACCACATGCTTACCTGGGCGTACGGTTCGTCGGCAGCCAGCCCGTACTGTTCGTTGCCTCCGAACTCACCGTGGTCATGGGGGAATCCGCTCACTTCGATCACGTCGGTCAGCATGGCGCCCACGTGTGCACTGTGTTCACCGGCCTGTGACCGCACCTGCACAGGCGTGCGGGTCACATTGGTCTCCGCCGGCTCCATGAACCCGCTCACCCAATCATGAGTCATCACCTGTTGCACGGCGGATGGTTGCCGTTGCCGTTCCACCGCCCACACCCATGTGCCGTAGGCGTCGCCGTCATGTGCTCGGTACGGCTCCGTCCCGTTCTCCTCGCTGACGGCCTGCACCTGCCTATGCTGCCCGTCATGGGTGAACGTCGCGTTGCCGTATGCGGCGGGTTCGAATCCGAGCCGTTTCAGTCTGCCTAGGAATTCCCGTGCCGGTTCGCCGGAATCCGGGCGTATGACCGAGTCCAAGTTCTCCCCGCGCAGGCCGGTGAAGTACCACCCGCTCGCCTCCACTGCGGAATCGGCAGGCCAGTAGTTGTCGTCACCGTCGAGTCGCATGGTCACGTCATCGGTCACCGCAGACCCGGGATCTGTGGATTTCGGCGTGGTCTGGGTGACCAACGTCGGCGAGAACACGGTGACCGTGTCGAATGCCGTCCCGGCCGCTTCCACCGTCTTGGCCGCAGCCACGCGCAACAGGTTCTGGGAGCTCACGGCCATCTCCACCGCCGGCACCTGCATCTGCGCATGGACGCGCACAGCTCCTTCGCCGCTCGCCTTCCATGCGAAGCGGAGGGTCTTGCCGTTGGTGCGCCCGATTCGCGTTCTCGCACCGTTCGCGAACACGGCATCGCCCTCCAGACTCACCGAATACTCCGTGTTCGTGGTGGGCGTGCCCTCGTCGTCGAGAATCTCGAGCACGATGTTTCCCGCGCGTTTGCCGTCGGTGTACTCGACTCGGGTCGCAATGGACTGCGGCACGACCGGACGCACCTCCTCATAGAGCTCGCGCGCCTTGGCGAGTATGTTCGGGTATTGGCTTTCGAGAATCCCTCTCGCATGCGGCCAACCGGCATCTCCCTGGCTTGTGTCGAATGCATCGTGCACGATGAACGCCAACGCCGCCTGCAGATCGTCGACGTTGTGTTCGCGTTGGTGTCGGTTGAGCATCTCGCCCACCAGGCGCGTCACCAACGTGTCCGGCATCGGTTTGGTGACGCCGAGCGTGTAGTTCGTCTCCTGCGATTGATCCATGCAGTAGTACCGTCTCTGCTGGCCGTCATATCCGATCATTCCGAAGAAATAGATTCGGCCGCCATCGAAGTAGCTTTGGTAGTCTGAGGCGCTGGCCACGGTGAGTTTCTCCCCTGTGTACGCATTGGCACGAGTCGCACCCCGTATGCCGACAATCGCGCATACGGCCGCCAGCATGGCGAGCAGCCGCACCACCACGACCCGCATATGTCTTGCCGATCTGTTCATTCCAACCGTCCTTCCCGTATTGTGTTGGCAGATTATGTGCTGTCAGATTCACACAGTCAGGTCGGCGTGCATAGCCGGACGGGGCATTGTGGACGGAGGACGGCGTTTCAGTCGATTGTGGATAACCGCGCCACTATTCACAATCCACAACGCCTATGCGACAACGGCACGAACTTTGTCCATCCCGCATTGAATTCATGCGGGAACGAAGAGGCCTGCGGCCTTCCGACCGGAAATGCATCCACAATGTGGACTATTGGTAAGGAATTTCCACCGTTTGTACAGGCTCGCAACCTCAGCCGCGAAAAACTCCATACAATGACAGGTATGGAAGCACAACACAATGAGACAGAGGCCGCCGGGAAACCGGCGGCGAAGAAAACGACGCGCACGCGCAAGCCACGCGCGTCCAAGCAGGCCACATTCATAGCCGAGGCACCGGCCATGCCGATCGCCATCAAGGAGCCGGGCCAGTTCGGACGCGTCAACATCCTGAACTGCCAACCGTCCGTCGAAGACGACGTCTACGCTGCCCGAGTCGAGATCGGGGAGCAGTTCACCGTTTCCGCCCAGGTGTTCATGGAGGGGCGCACGAAGGTCGGAGCGACCGCCGTGCTGAAGAATCCACGCGGCCGCATCATGGCACGGGTCCCGATGACCGTGGAGAACGCAGGCCTCGACCTGTACACGGCGAAGCTGCAGGCTGGCGAGCATTCCACGCTGAACCCGTGGGATGCCGAATTCGCAGAGGTGAAGAAGCAGCTGGGCAACTGGCGCGTGGCCATCGAAGGTTGGGAAGACACCTACGGGGCATGGTTGCATGACGCCCGCATCAAGGTGGATGTACTTTCCGACGTGGAGAACACCCTGACCAGCGGATCCGAGCTGCTCACCCGCTGGGCCTCCACCCGTGACGCGAATCTCAACGCCGAGCAGCGCAAGACGTTGCGCGAGGCAGCGAAATCGATGATGGACACGTCGCTCGACGCCAAAAGCCGGCTCACCTTCGCCGACAACGCCGACATCGAGGCACTGCATGAGACGAATCCGCTGCGCGACGGTCTCACCTCAAGTGGTGACCATGTGTTCCACGTGGAACGCCCGAAGTCGAGCTTCAGCGCCTGGTACCAGTTCTTCCCGCGTTCCGAGGGCGCCTACCTCGACGACAACGGCAAAAAGGTGCAGGGCAACTTCCACACGGCCGTCAGCGGACTGGAACGAGCCAAGGCGGAGGGCTTCAACATCGTGTACCTGCCTCCGATCTTCCCGATCGGCGTGACGAACCGCAAGGGCCCCGACGGTGCCCTCAATGCGGGCCCGGACGACCCAGGCTCGCCGTTCGGCATTGGCAGCGAACTCGGTGGACACGACACCGTCGACCCACTGCTCGGCACGATGGATGACTTCAAGGCGTTCTGCCAGCGCGCCCACGAGCTGAACCTCGAAGTGGCGCTCGACTTCGCCTTGCAGTGCTCACCGGACCACCCGTGGGTGAAGGAGCATCCGAACTGGTTCCGCACCAAGCCGGACGGTTCGATCGCCTACGCCGAGAACCCGCCGAAGAAATACCAGGACATCTATCCGATCGACTTCGACAACGATCTCGAGGGTATCGAGCGTGAGGTCGAACGCATCATGAACCTGTGGATCGACGCGGGCGTAACCATCTTCCGCGTCGACAACCCTCACACCAAGCCGGTGCGCTTCTGGCAGGACGTGATCGCAGCCGTGACGAAGAAGCACCCAGAGGTGCTGTTCCTCGCCGAGGCCTTCACGCGCCCGGCCATGGTGCGCGCGCTGAGCTACGCCGGTTTCACGCAGTCCCACTGCTATTTCCCGTGGCGCAACACGAAGCCGCAGCTCGAGGAGTTCCTGCAGGAGACCAACGGCAAGGGCGGCTACTACCAGCACAACACGTTCTGGCCCACCACCCCCGACATCCTCACCGCCTATGTGCGCGACGGCGGTGTGGCGGCACACGCCATCCGCGCCGTGCTCGCGGCCCTCGGCTCCCCCAGCTGGGGCATCTACAACGGCTATGAGCTTATCGAGAACCGGCAGCGCGCCGATGCCGAGGAGCAGTCGTCGAACGAGAAGTTCGAGATCAAGGTCCGCGACTGGTCCGCGGCGAACAGAATCGGCATCTCCAAACTGCTCACCTCGCTCAACGAGATCCGCTCGAAGCATGCGGCCACCACGAGCTACCACAATCTGACGATCCTGCCGTCCGCCAACGAGAACATCATCGCCTTCGCACGGCAGACGGAAGGCCGCTTCACCAAAGACGGACGCACCGACACGCTCATCGTTGTGGTCAATCTCGACCCATACAACGAGCAGCAGTCGTCGATCCACGTCGATGCCAAAGCACTCGGGCTGCCCACCGAGCACCCGTACCGCGTGAAGGACCAGCTCACCGGCCGTGAGTACGACTGGAGCTGGGACAACTTCGTCTCGCTGGCACCCTGGGCGGATGTGGCGCATGTGTTCCACGTAGAGACCGGGGAACAGCCGCTCGACTGAGAGCACCGCTGAGCACACGGGGGCCGTTCGCCGCATGCAACTCGCGACGAACGGCCCCCGTGTGCATGTGCGGGTATTGTGTTGTTCGTTAGCACAAGTCCATGCAAAGGAGAAATACCATGGCAGAAACCTTCAATGTCGTCGTGGAGATCCCACGCGGTTCCAAGAACAAGTACGAAGTGGACCAGGCCTCCGGCCGCGTGTTCCTCGACCGCACGCTGTTCACGGCGATGGGCTACCCGGATGACTACGGCTATATCGACGGCACGCTGGGCGAAGACGGCGACCCGCTCGACGCGCTGGTGATGCTCACCGACTCTGTGTTCCCGGGCTGCGTGGTCAAGTGCCGCGCCGTCGGCCTGTACCACATGGTCGACGAGGAAGGCGGCGACGACAAGGTGCTGTGCGTTCCGGACGACGTCCGTTATGACAACATCAAGAACATCGACGACGTCTCCAAGTTCCACAAGGCGGAGATCAAGCACTTCTTCGAGCAGTACAAGGCTCTCGAGCCGGGCAAGGAGGTCATGCCCGGGGACTTCTTCGCCGACGTCGAGACCGCCGAGAAGGAAATCAAGGAAGCCAAGGAGCGTCTCGCCAAGTCCAAGAACGAAGACATCACGCTCTGAAATCCAGACGCGCATGTGAATGGCGATGGGGGCCGGTCCATATGGACCGGCCCCCATCGCCATTCACATGCTGCAGGCGTCTGCGGCCGTCTGCGATCTCACACCGTGAGCGTGAGCTGCACGACCAGCGTGGCGAGCGCGACCAGACCACCGGTGAGCATCACCGGTATCAACGCGAAGCCCACCCAAGGAGCCTGCGCGCCCTCGAGCGGCCGCGAATCGCGATACCATACGCGATCCATGAATCCAAGACCGACGGCGAACACCACAATGGCCACCACACCGGCAATCCACACCCACAATTCGCCATTCGCGCTCTCCGCCTTGCTTTCGCCGAAGCCCTGCATGAGCATCGGCAGGAAGCACCATCCGCTGCACAGCACCGTGCATGCGCCGTCCATCACCATATGCGACAACTGCACAATCAAGTGGCTGCGGTCGAGGCGAGCCATCTGCCTGCCGAACGCGACGACCACGAGCACGACGAGCAACGCGCCCACGCCGGCGAACCATGCGCACACCGCCAACGTACCCGGCGAACCCAATTGCGGGCGGGAGGGCGAACCCATCGAGCCGAACACGAACTCGCCAAGCATGGGCGTGGAGGCGAAGATCATGCCGAGCAATCCGAGAATCACACCGGTGACACGGCCGGGAATTCCGTCGCGCAGCGGCGTGAAGAACGCAAACAGCATGATCATGACACCCACTACAAAGCCGGTCAGCGAGAACATGACCGACGAGACGGCATTGCTGCCGGGAATGCATGCGAGCGCGACGAGCACCACGTAGAGTGCAATCTGCAACCATACGGACCGCGAGAACGGAGCCACCGGCGCCACAGGGCGGTAATCCGGGGCCATCTGCGCGGTCAGGGTGGAATCCGCGGTCAGTTCGCCGTCCGCCGCGGCATTGCGGGCGTCGTTACCATGTTGTGTCTCACTCATCTCTCACCTTCATATCTCCACCGTCACACGCATACATCCACGCAGGCGGTCACACCAAGAAACAGTGTAATATGGGGCCATTCCCGCCCACAAATCGGCCCAGCAGCCGCACTCGTCGCCCGTCGCGATGGGCGCGCGTCCGGCACGACGTCCCATTTTCGGTTTCTCATCGCGAAATGGTCGCAGGGTTTTTTCGTCGCTTCCGCTACACTGACAGCAAAACGTGCTTGCACACACCATGCGCACATCGCTGTTACACAAGCATGGAACCCAACAGGAGAGGATCGGGAACGTGACGGATTTGACTTTGATGACGTTTTCCACGGATCCAACCACCGTGCTGCCGTCGCTCACCCTGCTCTCCCACCGTGTGCGCGTATTGCCTATGGACGCCTCGAGTCTGGTGCGCATGCCCGAGAACACGATTCTGCTGCTCGACGCACGCGACGACCTGGCCTCCGCGAAAACACTGTGCAGGCTGCTGCACGCCTCGGGTCTGTCGACGCCGATCGTGCTCATTCTCACCGAGGGCGGCTTCACCGTGGTCAACGGCGAATGGGGGGTGAGCGACGTGATCGTGAACACCGCATCGCCGGCCGAGGTCGAAGGGCGTCTGCGTCTGGTCACCGAACGCGTGGCCACGTATAACGTGATGCCGAATGCACTGGCGAATTCCGGCCCGGAGGACGAGGACGGACTCATCCGCTCCGGCGACCTTGTGGTGGATACGAACGGCTACACCGCGAATCTGCGCGGCGTGCCCATCGACTTGGCATACAAGGAGTTCGAGCTGCTCAAATACCTCGTCCAGCACCCCGGTCGCGTGTTCACGCGAGCGCAGCTGCTGCAGGAGGTTTGGGGTTATGACTACTACGGCGGCACGCGCACCGTCGACGTGCATGTGCGGCGCCTGCGTGCAAAGCTCGGCGGCGAATACGAACATCTGATCGGCACCGTGCGCAACGTCGGCTACCGCTTCGACCCGCCCGAAGAGGAATCTGCGAACAACACCGCCCGTGAAGCTGCCGAGATGGGCTCACCTACCTCGGCGGACGAATAATTCCCCTCTTCCGGTTACCCTACCCTTAGGGACGTGCGAATTCGCATGGAACCTAACAGTCGAGGATTGCGGGAGCGGTATGGCCGGTGAAAGCAGGAAAGCGCGCATCACACGCATGCACAGGCAGTATGAGACCCTGTGCGAGTTCATTCCGACGGTGAAATGCCAGCTGGATTTCCATACGCCCTTTGAGCTGCTGGTCGCGACGATTCTGAGCGCACAGACCACCGACAAGCGCGTCAATTCGATCACGCCGGAGCTCTTCGGCACCTACCCCACCGCCGCGGCGCTCGCCGACGCCCGCTTGGAGGACGTCGAGAGCATTATTCGCCCGCTTGGCTTCTACCATGTGAAGGCCGAGCACATCATTGCCGTGGCACGGCAGATTGTGGAACGATTCGGCGGGCAGATACCGCAGACAATGGAGGAGCTCACGTCGCTGCCCGGCGTGGGCCGCAAAACCGCGAACGTCGTGCTTGGCAACGCGTTCCGCGTTCCCGGATTCCCCGTAGACACCCATGTGATCCGTGTGACCGGGCGCCTGCATTGGCGTGATGACTGGATGAAGACGAGCACGACCCCCGAACGCATCGAGCAGGAGATCACCGGCTGCTTCCCCGAAAGCGAATGGACCGACCTGTCGCACCGGCTCATCATCTTCGGCCGCAACATCTGCACGAGCCGCAGTCCCGAATGCGAGAACTGCCCACTGCTGCCCACCTGCCCGAGCGCCGGCGAGTTCCTCGAAATCGCCGCCGAGCGCAAGGCGCGCGCCACGCGGCGCGCCCCCAGGAAGCCGCGTTCGCGCAAAACCGCCAAGTGACCGGGCGTGTCCAGCACGCGAATTCAACACGCGAAGACAGCTACGACTCCAGCGTGCGAAGCCAACGCGCGAATCCAGCCCGCAAAGCCAGCACGCAAAGCCAGCACGAATCCACCGCGGATCCAGCTGCGTAAAAGGGGACAGATACCCATGCAAATCCGTCCCTTTTACGCAGGAGGTTTAATCTATCCGTGCAGCGGGTCTTCGATTTGCAACCTCCAATCCCCCCAATCTGCGACCCTCAATTCCCAATCTGCAATCTTCAATCTGCGTAAAAAGGCTCTTCTCAGGTTAGTGTGTAAGGGCCGTGTTTCCTCATTCAATTTTTCTATCACACAAGCAATGATGAAGCACGGCCCTTACACACTAACCTGAGAAGAGCCCGTAAAAAGGGACGTTTATGTGCGTGATTTGTCTCTTTTTACGCAGATGTTTGCGTTGTTGATGCAGCTGATGCAGCTGATGCAACTGATGATGCGCAATGACCTGTCTGCGTAAAAGGAGACAGATTGCATGGATACCTGTCTCCTTGTACGCAGGGTGGGCAGAGAGGCGCGCCGGATTATCTATACTGGAGCCATGACTGAGCACGGCAACAGGCGCGCACGCAAGATTCGCCCCTGGATTGTATTCTTCGTCATCATCGCCGTGCTTGGCGCGGCGGCCGGCGTGGGCATCACCGGACTGCGCGGCGGCAACAGCGGCCTCAACGCCGTGGTTGGGTCGCTGCGCGGCGGCCGCAAACTCGAAGTGGGACTCCTCGACGAGCCCACGTCGCTCGACATTCGGTCCAACAGCGAACGTTCGGTGCAGCAGGCACTCATGGGCAATGTATACGAGACGCTTGTCACCTTCAACGACGAGCAGGCAATCGCTTCCGGACTGGCCGCCCGCTGGACGCAGACCACCGACGGACTGCGCTACACGTTCTTCCTGCGCAACGGGCTCACATTCTCGGATGGCACGCCGCTGGACGCCAGCTCGGTGGTGCGCTCGCTCCAGCAGACGCTCGCCGGCGACCACACGAACGACGGGCTCTCGAACATCACGGCCGTGGAGAACAACGACGCGCGATCAGTCACGTTCACGCTCTCCTCGCCGAACCCGCGCCTCTTGCCCGCACTGGCGAGCCAAGCCGGCGCCATCGTGAACCCGAATGCGAAGAACCCCGATTTCGCACACCATTCCTACGGCTCCGGCCCGTTCATCGTGAACGCGGTGCAGCCGGGTTCCATCGAGCTCACCCGCAACGAACACTATTGGGCAGACAAGCCGAAGACCTCGCAGGCGACGCTGCGCTATTACACGGACGAGCAGAAGATGGCCGACGACCTCAAAGCCGGCAAGCTCAACGTGGCGCTCCCCCGTTCGGCCCACATTGCCGAACAGCTCTCCCACACGTCCGGCATCACACTGCAAGACGGTTTCAGCACGCGCAAGACTCTGCTGGCGCTCAACAGCAAGAGCGAGAGCCCATTCTCCGATGAGCAGGTGCGCCAGTTCACACGCTATGCCATTGACGCACGGCAGATCGCGAATGCCGAGCCGGGTGCCAAAGCCCAGCTGAGCGGGCCGATCTCGCAGATGCAGCCCGGCTATGTGGACCTCGACAATCTGTTCCAGCATGACCTCGGCAAGGCTTCGTCGATGCGCTGGTATTTCGCCGCAGATTACTTCAAACCGTTCAATTTGCTCGCCGATGAGGCGCACCGCGAGCTCGCCCAGACGCTGGTGGACCAGATCGCCGCGATTCCGATGCCGGTTTCGTTGGAAGTGGTCGATTCGGCCACGCTGAACAGTCGCGTGCAGTCCGGCGACTACACCTGCGCGCTGATCGAGATGGACGATCCGCACGATTACACGCGGTTCGTCGACGGCAGCGCAATGTTCGGCTATGTGAACGGAACCGTGCAGCAGCAGTACCGCAAGGCGCTCGAACAAACCGATTTCAAGGACTACCGCGAACAGTTGCGCGAATTCGACCGCCTGGTGAGCGATGATGCCGCGAGCGCGTGGCTGTACACGGGCAAGGATTATGTGGCCGCGCAGAACGACGTGCAGGGTGTGGACGCGAATCTGGCGGGCTCCAGACTTGCGCTCGCCCAGCTGAGCTAGCGCGGCCGCGGAACGGCGGCGGAAACGCATATGTTGTCAGCGTAGCTTTTTAGACTTCTTTCTATGACAGATAGCGAAGATTATTCGATCAACGCCAATCTCACCGCACTCCCCGACCGTGTGGGCGTGGACGGCCTTGAAGCCAAGTGGCGCAAGGTCTGGGATGAGGATGGCACGTACACGTTCCACGATCCAGGCGAGCGCAAGGCCGTCTATTCCATCGACACCCCGCCACCCACCGTCTCGGGGCACCTGCACGTCGGTCACGTGTTCTCGTACACGCACACCGACATCATCGCCCGGTTCAAGCGCATGAACGGCTATGAGGTGCTCTACCCGATGGGTTGGGACGACAACGGCCTGCCCACCGAGCGCCGTGTGCAGAACTACTACGGTGTGCGCGTCGACACTTCGCTCAAGTACGACCCGGATTTCGTGCCGCCGTTCGAGGGCACCGAGGGCAAGAAGATCCAGGCCAAGGACCAGGTGCCGATCTCGCGCAAGAATTTCATTGAACTGTGCGAGAAGCTCACTGCGCAGGATGAGAAGCAGTTCGAGGAACTCTGGCGTCAGCTGGGCCTGTCGATCGATTGGAAACAGACCTATCACACCATTGGCGAGTACCCGCAGCGCGTGGCCCAGAAGGCATTCCTGCGCAATCTGGAACGCGGTGAGGCCTACCAGAAGGATGCCCCGGGCCTGTGGGACGTCACGTTCCAGACCGCCGTGGCCCAGGCCGAGCTCGAATCGCGCGAATACCCGGGCTTCTACCATCGCATTGCGTTCCGCTTCGAGGAGACCGGCGAGCCGATCTACATCGAGACCACCCGTCCCGAGCTGCTGCCGGCCTGCGTGGCGCTCATCGCGCACCCGGATGACGAGCGGTACAAGCCGTATTTCGGCAAGATGGTCACCTCTCCGCTGTTCAACGTGAAGGTTCCCGTGCTCGCCCACCCGGCCGCCGAGAAAGACAAGGGCGCCGGCATCGCCATGTGCTGTACGTTCGGCGACATGACCGACGTCGAATGGTGGCGTGACCTGCACCTGCCGACCCGCTCGATCATTCAGCGCAACGGCCGCATTGTCATGGACACCCCGGACTGGATCCATGACGAGAAGGGCCGCCAGTATTTCGCGGGTCTTGCAGGCAAGACCACGTTCTCGGCCCGCAAGCAGATCGTGGAGGACCTGCAGGAGACCGGCGACATGGACGGCGAACCGAAGCCGACCATGCGTATGACGAACTTCTACGAGAAGGGCGACAAGCCGCTCGAGATCGTCACATCCCGCCAGTGGTACCTCGAGAACGGCGGCACCAACAAGGCCCTCAACACCGAGCTCATCGAGCGCGGCAAGGAGCTCAACTTCCACCCCGACTTCATGCGCGTGCGCTACGAAAACTGGGTGCATGGCCTCAACGGCGACTGGCTCATCTCGCGCCAGCGCTTCTTCGGCGTGCCGTTCCCGCTGTGGTACCCGCTCGACGCCAACGGGGAACCGGATTACAGCAACCCGCTCACCCCGAGCGAGGATCGTCTGCCGATCGACCCGACCATCGATGTGCCGGAGGGGTACGGCGAGGACCAGCGTGACCAGCCGAACGGCTTCATGGCCGAACCCGACATCATGGACACCTGGGCCACGTCGTCGCTCACCCCGCAGATCGTGACGAAGTGGGCCGAGCCCGGCGAGGAGAACGAGCGGTTCTTCAAGTCCACGTTCCCGATGGATTTGCGCCCGCAGGGCCAGGACATCATTCGCACCTGGCTGTTCAGCACGATCGACCGCGCCGACCTCGAGAACCATTGCCTGCCGTGGGCCAACGCCACGCTGTCCGGCTGGATTCTCGACCCGGACCACAAGAAGATGTCGAAATCCAAGGGCAACGTCGTGGTGCCGAACAAGCCGATCGAGCAGTTCGGCGCGGACGCCGTGCGCTACTGGGCGGCATCGGCGCGCCTCGGCCTCGACGCCACGTATGACGAAGGGCAGATGAAGATCGGCCGCCGCCTGGCCATCAAGCTGCTCAATGCCACGAAGTTCGCCTTGGCGATCGGTCGTGAGGACGAGAACCACCACGTGGGCGAGGGCGCCACGGCCAGCTGGGATCCGAAGGACGTCACCGAGCCGCTCGACCGCGCCGCGATGGCGAAGATGGCGAAGGTGGTCTACGATGCGACCGAATCGCTCAACAACTACGAGCATTCAAAGGCGCTGGAGACGATTGAGGACTTCTTCTGGCAGTTCTGCGACGACTATATCGAACTCGTGAAGAACCGCGCCTATGGCACCGCCGAATCCACAGGAGTTGAGCCCAGCCCGCAGGCCGTGAAGTCCGCACGCACCACGCTCGGACTCGGACTCGACGCATTCGCACGCCTGTTGGCACCGTTCCTGCCCTACACCACTGAAGAGGTGTGGAGCTGGATGCACGCCGGCGAAGGCTCCGTGCACCATGCGCCATGGCCGAAGCCCATCACTTACGCCACCGCCGCGTTCAAGGCCTCGCCGGAGCTGCTCACGCAGGCCGGAGCCGCACTCACCGCACTGCGTGGCATCAAGTCGAAGGCCAAGGTCTCGATGAAGACGCCGATCCTCTCGGTGATGCTCAACGTGAACGACGAGCTGCACGACGCCCTGGCGCCGGCCCTTGGCGACATCGCCGAGGCGGCACGCGTCACCGGCCGCATCTCACTGCAGAAGGCCAGCGACCTCATGGCGAAGTTCGCCCGTCCGAAGGGCGAGGGCACGGCAGCACCGGGCCCGGCATCGGACGAGACGGACGTCGAGGAGATCACCGTGGTCGAAAGCGAGCTCGGCGAGCCACCGGTCAAGAAACCGAAGGCCGCGCAGTAAGCGCGAATCCGGGAAACGAAATGCGGGAAGGCATGAGCATGTGCCTCCCGCATTTCGTTTTCCGGCGGCGGCATGCAAGGGACCATCTCCTATTCGTCGGAAATTAATGGGCAGGTTGTTCGTCTCGCGTATAGGCTTTGGGCGAATACAAAAAAGTTGTCGGGGTCTTAAACTCATTGATGAACGTATTTTCTATCTGTTGGAAAAGAACGAGACCATGACTAGCACGCATACCACCACAGAGCGCCGTTATGTTGATGGGCGCACTCTCGATGAAAAAGACAATATTATTCTCGACATTCTCGAACACAATGGCCGTGCCACACTGGCACAGCTTGCGGAGGCGGCTTCACTATCCATCTCGGCCACACAGTCGCGTGTGCAGAAGCTCGAGAAAAACGGCGTCATCGTCGGCTACCGTGCGATCATCCATTACCCGGAACAGACCACTGGAACCATCCACGCATTCGTGTCGGTGACGCCACTCGAATACGACGAGAACGCGAACATTCCGGAGAAACTCGAACACATCAGCGGCATCGATTCGTGCGATGCCGTCTCCGGCTCCCAGGTGTATGTGCTTACCGTCACCGTGCCCACCGTCCCGCAGCTTGAGGACCTCGTGACCAAGATCCACCGCATCGTGCCGTCGAACGTGGAGACGACGATGGTGTTGCACCGCTATTTCCCGCGCTGACTGCCCCGGTCCCATATGCTCTCGTTCGGTAGTCACAGCACGCTACTGTAGAGATATGAGCGAAGAGCATATGGAACAAGGCGCCTCCGGCTCCAATGAGACGGTGATCGATTCCGAGCAGGACTGGCGCGACGAACGCACGCGAGACATCGTGGACAAAATAGAGACCCTGCGACAGTCAATCGACAACGTGGACATGGCAATCGTCGCATTGCTCGCGGAACGCTTCAAATACACCTCTTCAGTGGGTGTGCTCAAGGCACGCGCAGGATTCGCACCCGCCGACTACAAACGCGAGGAAGAGCAGATGCGCCGTCTGCGCCGACTCGCAATCGACGCGGGACTCGACCCAGAGATTGCCGAGGAATACCGCGAATTCGTGGTCACCGAAGCCAAGAAACGGCATAAGCGCATCGCCGAAACCGGCGAGGATCCGGGCGTGCTCGACATCTTCGCCTGATACTTCCCCACCACAACACCGCCGTGAAACACTCATCATCACCACACCACGCCAAACCATCTGCAGCCAAGGCCGTGCTCACTGCTGGACTCGCAGCCGCATTGTGCGCCGCGCTCACCATGCCCGCGCTCACGAGCACGCATGCAGACCAGCCCGCCACAACGAATGTGGAGGGTCTGGCGGCCCGGTTCACCGACGACGATCTGTTCATGGTGAACAGCGCCGCGGATTCGTCACGCCGCATGTACGCGGTGTCGCGGAACGGGACGTCGCATATGCAGCTCGACGGCTCGCTGCCGTTCACCCTCGACGTCAGCTACACGCTCAACGGGCCGAATGTGCCGGTCGACAGACTGAACAACGCAAGTGGCATGGTGGGCGTGCACGTCGTGGCACGAGTGAACGACCGGGCCGGCGACGGCATGCAGCGGCTCGGTCGCCAGATGCGCCCGTTCGCCTTCCTCTCCATACCGAGTGCGGCAGTGGGCGACATCTCGGCCTCCGACGGCGTGGTCGTGCAACGCGACGGTTCGGCCATCACCATCGCCGCGACCGCGGAGCCGGGTTCTACGCTTGACTTCCACGTGTATGCCGACGCCAAACGTTTCTCGATGAGCCCGGTGGCGCTCGCCGTGCTCCCGCAATCCGCGCCGACCGGCTACACTGCGCAGCTGCAGTCATTGGCTCGGAATTCGACCACCTTGGTCAATTCGATCACCGGCGAGAACAACGACGATGCGAATGCGAGACTCATCGGCGAACTCGAACGATTGCGCGAGCAGGAACGCGTGCTGGCACAGCAGCAGATCGCGCAGGCCGATGCCGCGCACAAACGCGCATTCCACGAATACATGGCGGCATACGTCAGCTCATATACCGCGCATCTGAGCGGTTCTGTGGGCAATTCCACCCAGTTGACGGCGCTCATGGGCACCGCGGGCGAGCTGAACGGAGACACACCCCTGGCGCGGGCGGTCACGAATCTGGCGAGCGCGGTCAATGCGCGCAGTGACGCCTACCAGCACACCGGTGCGGCAGACGAGGTCGACTGGATCATCCGGCGCATCAGACAACGCGGCACGCAGGGGCTGACGGCCGAGCTCTCCCAGCGTGCCGGCATGAACTCCCGCGATGGCGCGCAGAACTACGCGGCGGGGCAGAAACAGCTGTCGAGCGCGATGATTCCGTATTCGATGGCGTATACGGATGCGTATACGGAGAATCTCAATGCACTGACCGGCGGCGATGTCTCGCGCGCGCAGGCTATGGGTGCGCAGGCCATTGCGCAGACAGACGCGCAGTTCGGTTCGAACAGCACGCTCACCAGCGACCAGACCAAGGTGGATGCGGCGATGAACGAGCTGGCACAGGCGCGCGAGCGCACCGGTGCCTCGAGCGCCGACCGGCAGATTGCCTTGCGGTACGCCGACCGTTTCTCAAATGCAGCTGCCAACGCCTCTGGGGCCGCGCAGAACGCTGGCTTGGGCACGCCAGTCTCCGCAATCGCATCGCAGGTGTACGACGGCTGGCTCGAACATTCGATCGGCGGGAAGATCGTCGGGGCGCGCACCAAGGCGATTGCCGATGCGCAGGCCAAGGAACGTCGCCAGCAAGGCGACGACGCTCAGGCGGGAGCGTCGCTCGTCGTGGCGTCCGATGACGATGCCGCCGCTGACGTGAGCAAATTCGCCGGCTCTGCAGCCGCTGGACTCGGTGTGAAGGGCGGCGGAGCGAAGGACGATGCCGCGCATCACAGCAGTGATGCCGGTGGCAGCGGCACCCCGCATCGCGAGCGCGTTCCCGAAAGCGAGCGCTTGGCCACGCAGTTCGGCGTCTCCGATCTTGCCAGCGGCCTCGTGCTGCATGCCGACCCCTCGCAGGTCGTTGACGAGACCGTGATCATCGGGCAAGCGCAGCCGTTGCTTGAGGCGGGAGCCGCAATGAGCGGGCCATCGGGCGGCCTGGCATCGCAGTTGGCGCACGACACTGCGGACCACTGGCCGAATCTGCGTCTGCTGCTCGTGCGCCCCACACTGTGAGTCGATTCTTGAGCACAACGCGATTGGCCTCCGACGACCCTTCTGGGCACGTCGGAGGCCAATCGCGTATATGAACGGGGCTATGCCGTCAGTTGTTCGAGCCGCCGTTCAGCGAGCTGTTGCCCTGTTGCACGATCGCTTTGAAGAAGTCTGCATTCGTCATCGTCTTCTTCAGGCGCGGCACGAGCGTCTGATAGGCCTGCTCGGGCTCCAGGCCGCCAAGCAGGCGACGCAGGCTGTACAACACCGGAAGTTCCTGCGGGTTCGTGATGAGCTCCTCACGGCGGGTGCCGGAAGCATTGATGTCCACAGCCGGGAACAGGCGCTTGTCGGCCAGTTCGCGACTCAGACGCAGCTCCATGTTGCCGGTGCCCTTGAACTCCTCGAAGATCACCTCGTCCATCTTCGAACCGGTCTCCACCAGGGCCGACGAGATGATGGTGAGCGAACCGCCGTTTTCGATGTTGCGGGCGGCACCGAAGAACTTCTTCGGCGGGTAGAGTGCCTGGGCGTCCACACCACCGGAGAGGATGCGCCCTGAGGCAGGTGCCGCGATGTTGTAGGCACGGGCGAGGCGCGTCATGGAATCGAGCAGCACCACCACGTCCTGCCCCAGCTCCACCAGGCGCTTGGCGCGTTCGATGGCGAGCTCGGCGACGATGGTATGGTCGGAGGCCGGGCGGTCGAAGGTGGACGAGATGATCTCACCCTTCACGGTGCGCTCCATGTCGGTGACCTCTTCCGGGCGTTCATCGACGAGCACGACCATGAGGTGCACCTCGGGATTGTTCACAGCGATCGCATTGGCGATGTTCTGCAGCGTGATCGTCTTGCCAGCTTTCGGCGGAGAGACGATCAGGCCGCGCTGGCCCTTGCCGATCGGCGAAACGATGTCGATCAGGCGGCCGATGATGCGGTTCGGCGTGGTCTCCATACGCAGGCGCTCGTCGGGGTACAACGGCGTGAGCTTGCTGAAGTTCGGGCGATCCTGTGCCTCTTCCACGCTTAGGCCGTTGATGAGCGTGATCGACTGCAACGGCATGAACTTCTGACGCTGGTTGCGGCGCTCGCCCTCATGGGGCGCACGCGTGTAACCGCGCACGGCATCGCCTTTGCGCAGGCCGTACTTCTTGATCTGCCCCATCGACACATAGATGTCGTTCGGTCCGGGCAGGTACCCGGAAGTGCGAATGAACGCGTAGGAATCGAGCACGTCGACGATGCCGCCGACCTCCACGAGATCCTCGGTGTTCTCCTCGCGACGCTCATTGCGGTCGTTGCGATTGTTGCGCTCATTGCGATTATTGCCACGTTCGTCGCGGGAACGGCGTTCGTTGCCCTCCTCACGCTCCTCGTAGTCACGTTCGTTGCGGTTCCTGCGGTGCTGGCGGTTCTCCCTGTCGGCACGCGCATTTGAACGGTCGTTGGTGCGGCTTCCGCGCTCGCCACGGCGATGCGCATGCTCCTCGTGACGTTCGTCACTCTCGTCGTCATTCGCACTCAGCGGCAATGACGAGAGAATGTCGTCTAGATCCGGCTTGGCTTCCGCATCCGGTTCACGCACGGCCGCCGCTCCTGCACGCCGCCGCGTGGGCAGTGAGTCCACGGCACCGCGACGGCGACGTGGCTGCTCACCGCCGCGCTCTGCGTGCTCGGGCAGATTCAGCGTGCTCAGCAGCTGCTCGGCGGCGGACGTCTCACCATTGGTCGCAGCCTGATCCGCAGATTCCATCTGACGGCGCTTCCCGCGCACGCGGCGACCGCGAATCTGGGTCATCTCCTCTTCGGCGGGCAGGGCGGCATGGCCCTCCTCCTTCACCTGGGTAGGCTGTTCGGCAGCAGACTCCTCGACTGCCTTTGGCTCGCCGGCCTTGCGCACCACGCGTCGGGCACCGGTCTTGCGAACCGGAACGGAGACTGCATCATCGTGCCCTGCGGGCTGTTCCGCCTGTGCCGGTGCCGTTTCGCTCTTCGCCGACGACTGCTTGGCGCGGGCCTCTTCGATCGCTGCCACCAAGTCGCCCTTGCGCTTCGCAGAAAGACCGCGCAAGCCAAGTTCCTTGGCGATCTCCTTGAGCTCAGGCAGCTTCATCTTACTTAAATCTTGGCTATCGGCCACGTTGTTGTACCTTCCCTAGGCCATACGCATACCAGCGCGCTATGGCAGAAAAAGAAATTGAACCGCATACACGGGTTCGTGTGAATGAATACACACACGGTACCTCAATATCGAGACGAAATGCGTGTGGCGCCCATGTTGTGAACATGGGCGCCACACGCGAACGCAGGTATCTGCTTGTATTTTATGGAACCATCACTTGGATTCGTGATACGACTTGTCGGTGTTCACCGACCACACGTTGTTCTTCGAGGTCTTGTGGGTGCGAATGTTGTCCACCGCCTCCATCGACGTGGCCATCGAATGGTCCATGTTGTTGTAGCGGTGCTGTCCGTTGCGACCCACACAGTACAGATTACCGAACGAATCAAGGTATTCCACGAGCTCGGGCATCTGGTCGTAGGTGTCGAAGTAGGCCGGGTATGCCTTCTTCACACGCTCGCGGTGCGAGTCGAGCACGTCGTCCGGGCCTGCGATGACGCCCATGCGGGTGAGTTCGTGAATGGCGAACTTCGTGGCGTCTTCGTCGCTCATGTTCCAGAACTCATCGCCTTCCTCGCAGAAGTATTCGAGGCCGATCCACACCGTGTCGTCCACGTCCTTCACCAGGTATGGGCTCCAATTATTGAAGATCTGCAGGCGACCAACCTTGTAGCCCGGGTCCTGCACGTAAATCCAGCAGTCCGGTACAATCGGCGGATTGCCCAGCGTCGGGATGTCGGTGGTGTTCTTGAGCTTCAAATGCTTGACCAGCAGGCCGACCGTGACGAAATCGCGGTATGGCAGGCCTTCGGCAATATGGCGCATGTCGGACGGCACAGGCTGCTGCTCGGTGTCCATGGCCTCGACCAGGTCCTTCACCGGCATCGACGAGATGAACTGGTCGGCCTCGAGGGTCTCCTGCGTGCCATCGGAATGCCTCACGAGCACCGAGGCGATTCGGCCGTCGGCACCACGATTCACACCGACCACCTTGGCATCGGTCTTCACCTTGACCCCACGGGCCTCGCAATTGTCTTTCACCGTCTCCCACAGCTGCCCCGGCCCGAGCTTGGGGTACCAGAACTCCTCGATGAGCGAAGTCTCCACCTCGCTGTTGTCGCGCTGCTTCGGCATCAGCTTCTGCACGGCATTCTTGAGCACCTCGGAGATCGAGAGGCCCTTGACGCGCTGCGAACCCCAATCCGCCGAAATCACCGAGGGGTGACGCCCCCACAGTTTCTCGGTGTAGCCTTCGAAGAACATCGAATAGAGCACGCGCCCGAACCGGTTGATGTAGAAGTTCTCCAGATTGTCTTCCGGAAGTTTGTGCACCATCGACTTCAGGTACGAGAAACCGGCCTTCATGGTAATCTTCGGGCCCATCGCCTTGAGCGTATCGAGCGACAGCGAGATTGGGTAGTCGAGGAAGTGCTTGTTCCAGTAGATGCGCGAGACACGATGGCGCTTGAGCATCACTTTGTCTTCAATCTCAGGGTCCGGTCCGCCAGGCTCCAGATCATGGGTGTCGCGGCCGAGTTTCTTGTCGTCGTATGACGGAGCCCCCTGCAACGGCAGCGTCTCCTGCCACCAGTCCATGATGCGCTCGTCCTTCGAGAAGAAGCGGTGGCCACCGATGTCCATGCGGTTGCCATCGTGCTTCACGGTACGGGCGATGCCGCCGAATTCCTCGGATTCCTCGAGCAGCGTCACATCATAGGCGTTCGAACCGTCCTTCACCAGCTCCCATGCTGCGGTGAGACCGGCAGGGCCTCCACCAATGATGACGACCGATTCTGGTTCGTTCGTGGTCACGATGAGATCCTCCTTCATTGAGGGTATGCATATTGCAAGGACGATCGGGGAACGCCCTGCCTGAATCATTCAAGTCAAACCGTAAAGCCGTTACCAGTCTAGTGCGTGCCATGACCTAGGCATGCGCTCATACCGTTGTGAGTGGACATCGCGGCCGCACATGCCCGAATGGCATGCTGCAGTGCGCGAACGGCCGTCATTGCATGTCTTCGGGTATGTCGATGTCGGTCTGCTGCACCTCTTCGACGTTGACGTCCTTGAACGTCACGATGCGCACGTTCTTCACGAAACGACTGGAACGGTATACATCCCACACCCACGCATCGGAGAGCTGCACATCGAAATACACGTCCTGTCCGGCGGACCGCACGTTGAAATCGACCTTGTTCGCCAAGTAGAAGCGTCGTTCCGTCTCCACCACGTACTTGAACAGCTTGATCACGTCACGGTACTCGCGGTACAGCGCGAGCTCGGCATCGGTTTCGTAGTTGTCGAGATCTTCGGCACTCATGCTTGAAGTTACTCTTCCTGTTGAGAATCGTTGGCATTGCGCGACGACATGCGGTCATGACCGAGTCGGCGCCACCATGCCTTCTTCGATTTGTTGCGTTCCGTACTGTTGTACGGCCACGTATTCTCCGACTCGATGTTGTCCTGTGCGATGCGAGCGGAGTCGGACTTCATCTTGTCGCCCATGGTTGTCTCGTCTTGCGCCTCGTCACTGTGTGCCTCCGGCTGCGAGGCGATGGTGTCAGACAGTGCCTGCTTGCGGATTGCGGTGGAATGCTGGTGGAGCAGCAACGCCTTCTCCATGCCGGGATTCGTGGTGATCACGTGCATGCCGAAGGCGTCCATGGCACGAACCGGGTCGTACTCGTCGACCAACGTGTCAAGCACGTTGAGATCCTGGTACTTGTTGTTGGCCTCGTCCCACAAGGCGTCGCGCGAGGTGCCGGACGGCACGAACCCCAGCGACTGGTACACCGAGTAGGAACGGGTGTTCTTCTCGGGCACCGCCACCCAGATGCGGTGGAGTCCAAGGCCTTCGGGTTCGTCGGCGAAACCATATGTCATCACGCGCGGCATCGCATCACGAGAATAGCCGCGACCGCGGTATTCCTTGCCCAGAATCACCTGGATGCGGGCGGAGCGCGCCCAACCGTCGATGTCGATGAGGAAGATCATGCCAATGAACTCGGTGGCGGTGTGCTCGTTGACGGTCTCATCCTCATGCTCCTCGGGAACGGTGAGCATCGCCCATGCGATGGTGCGGCGCGATTCCGGGTCACCGATGCCGGATTTCCGGGACTCGATGCCGTCGACCCACGCCTGTGAACGGCGCACCCAGGCCTGCACGGCGGCGCGTTCCGCCACGCGGTCCTTTCCCGTCACACCGGAGGCGTTCACGTAGGCGTCCAATGCGTCCATGGATGCCAAGTCGCCCACCGAAGCCGGTCGCAGGTACACCATCTCGCCCTGTATGCACGGGATTGTGATCTGCGATGGCAATTCACGCGAGCGTGCGGTACCTTCCCCCGAGTCTCCGTCCACTACTGCTGTCATGTCGTTTCCATCCTTGTATATGGGCATCCCCATCTTTCAACCTTTATATGTTACCCTAGCGCCTTGTCTGAGGCAACGCCCTCACTCTTGCGAACTATTTCGCCCATCACACCGCCCCCATGCGTACAAATCTTCCGTGCCTTCCGCGTCTTCCGTATCTTCCGTGTCTTCCGATAATCTGCGTAAAAAGAGACAGATGCATGCGTCGAATCGTCCCTTTTTACACAGGATTCCTTTACGCGAGGATCGATTTACGTAAAAAGAGACAAGCACGTGCGATCAACCGTCCCCTTTTACGCAGAGATTCTCTGTTATGCAGAGATTCCCTTTCGCAGAAGACCGGGTGCAGGGTGGAACGCAGAAGGCGCAGCGGAGGCCATTGAGGCCGCCGCTGCGCCTTACGGTGTCTGTAGTCGGGTGAGACTCAGCCCTTGATCTTCTCCATGACGATCTTGGTGACCGCCTTGGCATCGGCCTGGCCCTTCGTGGCGCGCATGACCGCGCCGATGATGGCGCCCATCGGCTTCATGTTGCCGCTCCTGAGCTTCTCCACCACATCCGGGTTGGCCGCCATGGCCTCATCGACGGCCGTCTGCAGCATGCCATCGTCGGAGACGACCTTGAAACCGTGCTTCTCCACGATCTCGGCAGGGGTGCCCTCGCCCTTGAGCACGAGTGCGACCGTCTGCTTGGCGAGCTTGTCGTTGAGCTTGCCCTCGGCGATGAGCTTCTCCACATCGGCCACTTCCTGCGCGTTGATCGGCAGCTCCTCGAGCGAGATGCCCTTGGCGTTCGCCTCGCGGGAGAGCTCGCCGAGCCACCACTTCTTGGCACCGGCAGGCGACGCACCGAGCTTCACCGTCTCCTCGATGAGGTCGAGCGCATCGGCGTTGATCACGTCGCGCATCTCCACATCGCTGAACTTCCATTCGGCCTTGAGGCGGTTGCGGCGCTCACGCGGCATTTCCGGCATCTCGGCCTTGAGGCGTTCAATGTGCTCCGGGGTGATGTGCAGCATCACCAGATCCGGGTCCGGGAAGTACCGGTAATCGTCGGCGTCCGACTTCACACGGCCGCCGGCGGTGGCCTGCGAGGCCTCGTCCCAGTGGCGCGTCTCCTGCAGGATCTCGCCGCCGTCGTTCAGAATGGCGGCCTGACGGCGAATCTCATACTGGACCGTACGTTCGATGCCGCGGAACGAGTTCACGTTCTTCGTTTCGGAACGGGTGCCGAATGGATCGTCGGGGGAACGGCGCAGCGAGACGTTCACGTCCGCACGCATATTGCCCTGCTCCATGCGGGCATGCGAGATGTTGAGCGCACGCACGATGTCACGGATGGCACGCATGTATGCACCTGCGATTTCCGGGCCGCGGTCGCCAACGCCGGTGATCGGCTTCGTCACGATCTCGATGAGCGGCACGCCCGCGCGGTTGTAGTCGACGAGCGAATGGTCGGCGCCTTCGATGCGGCCGTCGGCGCCGCCCACATGCGTGTTCTTGCCGGCGTCGTCTTCAATGTGCGCGCGCTCGATCGGCACGCGGAACACGGAGCCGTCTTCGAGCTCGACATCGAGGTAGCCTTCGCCGTTCGTCGGCTTGTCGTACTGCGAGATCTGGTAGTCACGCGGCATATCCGGGTAGAAGTAGTTCTTGCGGGAGAACTGGCTCCACTCGTTGATCTGGCAGTGCAGGGCCAGACCGAGCTTGATCGCGTAGTCCACCGCGGTGGCATTGAGCACCGGCAGCGAACCCGGCAAACCGAGGCTCACCGGCGTGAGCTCAGTGTTCGGCTCGGCGCCGAACGAGATGGGTGCCGGGCAGAACAGCTTGGTGCGTGTGCTCAGCTCAACGTGGGTTTCCAAACCGATAACCGGGTCGAATTCCTTGACGGCTTCGGAATACTTCATCAACTTTTCAGCCATAATCTAACTTTCCTCCGCCTTCAGTCGTTGATCGAATCGAGCCATGGGGTCTTCAGCGACTTGAAGATCGGCCCGTTCCACTCATCTTCCAGCGCGGCCTCCAATGCGGCGGCCGGCTTGTACATCACTTCGTCGCGCTGCTGCGGGGCGATGAACTGGATGCCCACCGGCAGACCGTCGTCCGACAGGCCGGCCGGGATGCTCATGGCGGGCACGCCGGCGAGGTTGGCCGGAATGGTGGCGATGTCGTTCATGTACATGGCCAGCGGGTCGTCCATTTTCTCACCGAACTTGAACGCGGTGCTCGGGCTCGTCGGGGAGATGAGCACATCGGCCTGCTTGAAGGCGTTCTCGAAGTCCTCGATGATGAGCGTGCGCACCTTCTGCGCGGAGCCGTACCATGCGTCGTAATAGCCTGCGGACAGCGCATAGGTGCCCAGGATGATGCGGCGCTTGACTTCGTCGCCGAAGCCGGCCTCACGGGTGTAGGCCATCATGTTGGCCGCCGTCTGCGCCACATCCTTCGGGGGCATCACGCGCAGGCCATAGCGCATGCCGTCGTAGCGGGCGAGATTCGAGCTCACCTCCGACGGCATGATGATGTAATAGGCGCCCAGAGCGTACTTGAAGCGCGGGCAGGAGACCTCGACGACCTCGGCACCCATCGCCTCGAGTTTCTTCACGGCCTCGTTGAAGCGCGCCTCGACACCGGGCTGGAAGCCTTCGCCGCCGAGCTCCTTCACCAAGCCGATCCGCATGCCCTTCAGGTCGCGGTTCATGCCCTCGCGGGCGGCTTTGGCCATGGGGCGCGGCCCCTGCGGAATCGACGTGGAGTCACGCTTGTCATGACCGCCGATGATCTCCTGCAGCAATGCGGAATCGAGCACGGTGCGCGAGACCGGGCCAATCTGGTCGAGCGAGGAGGCCATGGCTATGGCGCCGAAACGGGAGACGCCGCCATAGGTGGGCTTGACGCCAACGGTACCGGTCAATGCGCCCGGCTGGCGAATGGAGCCGCCGGTGTCGGTGCCCAGGGCCAACGGTGCCTCGAAGGCGCTCACGGCAGCCGCGGAGCCGCCGCCGGAGCCGCCGGGCACGCGCTCGACATCCCACGGATTGGCCGTATGCTGGTAGGCGGAATGCTCGGTGGAGGAGCCCTGCGCGAACTCATCGAGGTTCGTCTTGCCCAGCAACGGCATATGCGCCGCCTTGAGCTTCTCGATCACCGTGGCATCGTACGGGGGAACCCAGCCCTCGAGAATGCGCGAGGCCGCCGTGGTCTCGATGCCCTTCGTCACGATCATGTCTTTGATGGCGATCGGCACACCGGCAAGCTCCGGCAGTTCGGCCTTCTCGGCATCCGAAAGATTGTCGAAGGCGTCGGCCTGCTCCAGCGCGGCCTCGCCGGCGACCTTGAGGAACGCCTTGATCGTGGGCTCCGCGGCGTCGATCACCTCGAGCTCGGCGTTCACCAAGTCACGGCTCGACACCTCCTTGGAACGCAACAGTTCGGCCATCTGAACGGCCGAGAGCTTCACCAGTTCGATTGTGGCGGTATTCGTCATATCACTCCTCCCCCAGAATTCGAGGTGCCACGAACATGCCGTCCTCGGCAACAGGGGCTCCGGACAGCGCCTCGGCCTGCGTCAACGGTGTCGCAGGAACGTCGGGGCGCAGGTAGGCCTCAAGCGGCACAGGGTTCGCCGTCGGCTCCACATCGGCCGTGGCGACCTCCTGCACGGAATCGATGGCGTCTGCAATGACATTGAGCTCACTTTGCATACGAGTGATTTCCTCGTCGGTGAGCGCGATTCGGGCCAGATCGCCCAAATGTACTATTTCTTCGCGTGTGAATGTAGGCATAGCCCCAACTATACGAACCAAATGTGACGAGGCCTCGACCGTTTCACTGAAAACGGTCGAGGCCCCGTATCACAGGCCTCTCCACCTCGGGAGTGCTCATTCACCTCACTTCATTCGCACATCACTTCACATCGCGCCGATCCATCACGATCACACCTGCGGCGTAGACCACCACGGCCCAGGCGAGGTAGATCAGGCCAGCCCACCCCCAACTCGGCTGGAACGGATGCGTCGCGCCCATCGACAGTTGCGCGCTCGCGCTGTTCGAGAACGAGTTGGCGCCCACACCTGTGAAATAGGTGAGCGCGTTCGCAGGCAGGCAGTTGTTGAGGGAGACCACCCAGGTGAATTTCTCGCCGAGCAGCTGCACCATCTGCAGCATCGACGGCACGATCATGAACAGCACGACCACGCAGAGCACGCCGCCGGCGGTCGAACGGCACAGCGCACCGAAGCCCATCGACATCACCGCGCCCAACGCCATCGCCAACGGTATGCCAAGCAGCGTGACCCACGGCATCGCGGCCGGCATCTCGGCATTGCCGGTGCTCACCGACGAGCCCATCATGATCGCCGCGCATCCCCACGCCAGCAGCATGCCGACGAAGGAGGCAAGGAAGGTCACGACGGCGAGCACCAGCGCCTTTGCATTCATGAACATGGTGCGGCGCGGGTTCACCGTGAGCGACGTGATGATCGACGAACTCGAGAACTCGCTGGTGAGCACCATCACGCCGAGAATGCCGACGATCAGGAGCACGTTGTCGGCGCCGGAACTGACCGCGGCCCACAGGTCCTCGTTGCCGAGCGGCATGCCGTCGCCCTGCGATTCCACGAACCTCATGAGCCAACCCATCATCAGGCTGTTGACGGCGAAGAACACAATGGCGAGCACCAACAGCACGTAGGTGGACGTCACGCTCCACACCTTGCACCATTCCGCTCGCAATGCGCCGCCAAAGCCCAGTCGCCTGGCATGCGACGCACCATGCGCTGCGCCATGTGCCGCACCGGGGACCGTTCCTGACGGCGTTCCCGTTGGATTCGCTGATTGCATGGCACCACTCATCGCGCCCCTCCGTTCCCCATGTTCTGCACCGGCATGTTCTGCATTGGCATGTTCTGCGGAATCTGCGCACCGGCCGCCGTCATCGGCGCGCTCACATACTGTGCATGCGCGTGCGTGAGTTCCATGTATGCCTGTTCGAGCGAGACCTGCTCGCGCGTGAACCGGTACGCGACGATCTGCGAGCGCGCGAAGCCATGCGCGACGGCGGCGAAATCGGCGCCTTCGATTCTGAATGCGCGCGAGTCCGCCGGGTAGCCGTCTTCCACGGTGGTCTCCGTGATGCGCACGCTCGGCGAGTTCGCGAACATCGCCTGCATGCGCTCGGCATCGGGCGTCACCACGGAGAGCAGATCGCGCGAATGCTCCTCCACGAAATCACTCACTGTGGTCGTCTGCAAAATGCGGCCTTCGCCAATGATGACCAGATTGTCGGCCGTGAGCGCCACCTCGCTCATCAGATGCGAGCTCAGCAGCACGGCGCGCCCCTCGGCCGCGCAATTGCGGCACAGGTCGCGCACCCATTTGACGCCTTCGGCGTCGAGTCCGTTCACCGGTTCATCGAGCACGAGGTTCTTCGGGTCGCCGAGCAGCGATGCGGCGATGGCGAGTCTCTGGCTCATGCCGAGCGAGAATCTGCCCGCCTTCGTCTTTTTCACACTGGCCGGGCCGGTGAGGTCCATCACTTCGTCGACGCGCGATTTCGAGATGTTGTTCGTATATGCGAGCGAGCACAGGTATGCGTATGCGGACCTGCTTTTCGGCGCGTATTTTGCGTCGAGCACTTACTTGGCGCCAGACATTTTCGTAACGCCTTGTATTTCAATCACCCGGGCACAGTATCACGCCAACGCCGTCGGATGCGGCCACCTGTCCACTTTTGCCAGACACCCGTGGCTGCGAATGCCCGTGGCGTACGCCATACGCGTACGGGTGCGAACAGATGGCGTCCCACTGCGCAGCGCGGGACACTGCAATGTGGGCAGACTGTGCGATGTGAGCAGATATACGGTGTCGGACTACGCAATGTGGGCATGCTGCGCGATCCACGCATGCATGGTCACGGCGGCCGCCGCACCGGCGTTGATGGAGCGCACCGAGCCGAATTGGCTGATGTACACGACGTCGTCGGCCAACTCGAGCGCCTTCTTCGACAGGCCCGGTCCCTCGGCGCCGAACAGCAGCAGGCAGCGTTCGGGGAAGCGGTAGGTCTCCATGGGCACCGCGCCGTCGATGATGTCCATGGCGATCACCTTGGCGTTCTGCGCAATGTTCAGGTCGTGCCGCGCGTACACCAGTTCGCGGGCGGCGTCAGCGGGACTCAGCACGCCGGCTTGGGCCGCCGTCTGCGCCGTCTCGATGCGCTGGCGCGCCTCGGTGCGTTCCTGTGCGATGCGCGCGTGCCAATCGTCCACGCAGGCGCGAATCGACGGGTGATGCACCACATGCTGGTACAGCTCGGTCATGAGCGCGCCTTTGCGGTTCCATTTGTGCGGACCCACGATGTGCACGCGGTTCGCCGTGAAGGCATTCGCCGTGCGCACCATTGAACCGATGTTGAAGTCGTGCGTCCAGTTCTCCACGGCCACTTCGAACATATGGCGCCCGCGGGCGTCCAAATCGGCCTTGATCGCCTCGACCGACCAGTACCGGTACCGGTCGAGCACGTTGCGGCGGTCGCCTTCGTCGAGCAACGCGGCATCGAATCTGGGGTCGTCCGGGCGCGGCTCCTGCAGGTGCATCTCGGCCCATGGGCCGACCCCCACCTCACGGAATTCAGGCTCGCCGGAGGCCTTGGCCAGCACATCGATCGGATTCGGCTCATGCATGGCCCATTCCCTCCCTTTTCGGCTTCCAGTGCAGATCAGCGCAGCTCAGTGCAGCTCGGATTCCCGGAACACCTCGATGAACGGCAGTTCCGCCGTGCTGTCGTCGGCCGGATTCACCACGCGGATCACCGGATCCACCATATCCACACCGCCAATGAGCGAGGCCACGGCCACCACTTCGGCGCCCTGGGCCTCAACGATGCCGAAGTCGAGGCTCAGTTCGTTGCCGTTGCGCAATGTGACGAGCGAAGAGGTCTGCACATACGACTTCTCCGACAGCCATGCGTCGAGCAGCAGCACGCGCTTGCCTTCGATGGACGGCCCTTTGATCGAGGGGAACACGAAGTCCATCACGAAACCGTTGAGGTCCTCGCCACGCGAGGCGGCCGCGTGCATCATCGCGCACACCATCGGCACGGCCGCGGCGGTCAGCGCGCCCACCGCGTCGAAATCATCCACCGAATAACCGGCTTCCTCGATCGTGTCGAGCAGAATATGGCCGATCAGCGAGGCGCCATGGGAGTCGAACGTGACGTCGGACAACTCGGAGAACGGCCGGTCCGCCATATGCTCGCGCAGCATTCGTTTGAGCTGTTCGCGCGGCTCCATGGCGGAGAAATCCACCGCCTCCTCGCGGCTGACGGTGCGGCTGGCGGCCTGCTCGCTGTTCGAAACGCCGGTGGGGCGGAATCCCTGTGACTGACTCATGGTTCCAGAGTAATCCGCGAACCCGATTTCGCCGCCAGGTCCGCAATGCGCATGCTCATCCCCGCGACGTATGGGAATGCTCAGCGCTTCCGCGTACAGTATGGGTATACACGAAGCCGAACAGGAAGTGCCATGACTCTCAACACATTCATCGCGGCGGTCTGCGTGGTGGTGGCGATCATGCTCACCATTGCGCACATCCGCTTCTTCTTTGGCGAGGAAACCCACAAACAGCAGGGGGAGCTGTTCCACCAGCCGCCGCACGACGAGGCCGCACCTGTGTCCGCCGGCGACACGTTGCGCACACGGCGGCGCGACAACGCCGCGGACCTGCGCATATTGCGCAAGCAGATCATTGTGGGCGCGGCGCTCACGCTCGTCGTGGTGATTCCGATTCTCATTCACACCTTCGCCCCGCATTGCCCGCTCGGACCCCTCGTGGACCCATGGTGGCAGGCGGTGCTCATCACGCCGGTCATGTTCTACAGCGGCTACCCGGTGCATGTGGACGGCTGGTCGTCACTGGCGGACCGTCGCCCGAACATGAACACGCTCGCATCCATAGGCACGATCGCCGCCTACGCCTACGGCCTGCTCATCTGCTTTGCCGGCGACCTGTTTCCCGCGGGCATGCGCATGTCGTATTTCGCCATCGTGGGCATTGTGATCACGCTGGTGTTGCTGGCGCGCCTCGTCTCCGACCTGTATCTGCCGCAGCAGCCGGCGTTCCCGCTGCAGTTGTGGGTGGACCGTTTCTCGTTCGTGTTCGTGCCCGTCGTGATCATGATCGCCCTGTGGACGTTCGTGGCATGGCTGTTGTTCGGCAGGCAGCCGGCGCTGCCGATGGCGCTGCTCACCGCGATCTCGGTGCTCATCATCGCCTGCCCGTGCGCGCTCGGCTGGGCGGCGACGCTTGCCGCCGTGTTCGCGAATGAGAACGCAGGCCGCCATGGTCTGCAGATTCATTCCCTTGGCTCACTGCAGATCGCCCGTCACCTGACCGACGTGCTGTTCGCGCAGGAGGCGGCATCGCGCTGCCAGGAAGACATTCGCCGACTCCAGCAGGCCGGCGTCTCCACTTCGGTCATCGATGCGGACGCCGTGGACGACGTGCTCGCCACCGTGGATTCCATGCGCAAACTCGCCGTGTCGCTCGGCCAACGCCCGGTGGTGGCGTTCGTGGGCGACGGCCCGACCGATGAGCGCATTCGCCACGCCGTCGACATCACGCTCGAGGTCGGCGAGGCGAAGGAAGGCGAAGCCCATGGCCATGCGGATGTCATCGTGGATTCCCGTTCAACCATGGCGGTGAGCGATCTGCGCAATCTCTCCCACGCGATGATGGCGAATATTCGCGAGAATCTGGTGTGGACCTTCGCGTTCAACATCATTGGCATCCCGATTGCCGCCGGCGTGCTCTACCCGTTCACCTCGTGGCTGCTCGACCCGTCGTTCGCCGCGATCGCGATGATTCTCAGCTCGCTGTGCGTGCTGGTCAACTCGCTGCGCATGCGCCACTACAACCCGGAACGGGCGTAGTGACTCAAGGCTTGCAGATTCCCTGAAACACGCAGAAGGCCCGCGCGGATTGCGCGGGCCTTCCCTATATCAGTCGCCATATGGCGATTCGGATCAGGCGTCCTTCTGTTCGCCGTCATCCTTCTTGTCGTCAACCGTGATCTGGGAGTCTCCAGGGTTCGGGTCGCCTTCCATCGGGTTGTGCGTATGGTCGGTGAGCTCGAGGTGCTCGCCACCGGTGTGGTCCACCAGCACGGTGTCACCGTCCTTGATCTCGCCGGCGAGCAGCATGCGTGCCAGCTGGTCGCCCACCTCGGTCTGCACCAGACGGCGCAGCGGACGCGCACCGTATGCCGGGTCGTAGCCGGTGTCGGCAAGCCATTCGCGTGCCGCTTCGGTGACGTCGAGCGTGATGCGACGGTCGGTGAGGCGCGAAGCCACCTGCTTGACCTGCAGGTCGACGATCTTGCCGAGCTCCTGGCGTGTGAGCGGGTGGAAGATCACCATGTCGTCGAGACGGTTGAGGAACTCCGGACGGAACTGGCTGTGCACCGCGTTCATCACGGCGTCCTTCTTCTGCTGCTCATCCAGGTCGGGGTTGACCAGGAACTGCGAGCCGAGGTTCGACGTCATGATCAGGATCGTGTTCTTGAAGTCCACGGTGCGGCCCTGACCATCGGTCAGGCGGCCGTCATCGAGCACCTGCAGCAGAATGTCGAAGACCTCGGAATTGGCCTTCTCCACCTCGTCGAACAGCACCACCGAATACGGACGACGACGCACGGCCTCGGTGAGCTGGCCGCCCTCCTCGTAACCGACATAGCCCGGGGCTGCGCCGATGAGACGCGAGACCGACGACTTCTCCATGTACTCCGACATGTCGATGCGGATCATGGCCTTCTCGTCGTCGAACAGGAATTCGGCGAGCGCCTTGGCGAGCTCGGTCTTGCCCACGCCGGTCGGGCCCATGAACAGGAACGAACCGGTCGGGCGATTCGGGTCGGACAGGCCTGCACGCGAACGGCGCACGGCGTCGGAGACCGCACGAACGGCTTCCGGCTGGCCGATCACGCGCCTGTTGAGGTATTCCTCCATGTTGAGCAGTTTCTCGTTCTCGCCCTGCATGAGACGGCCGACCGGAATGCCGGTCCATTCGGAGACGATGCCGGCCACCGAATCGGCGTCCACATGGTCGGGGACCATGGGCTCATCCTCATGGGCGAAGTCGGCTTCCTTCTCGGCCTCGTGCTCGGCTTCGGTCAGCTGCTTCTGAATGGCCGGGATCTCACCGTACAGAATGCGGCTCGCCTTCGCCAGGTCGCCTTCACGCGTGGCCTTGTCGGCCTCGACGCGCTTCTCGTCGAGCTGCGCACGCAGGTCGCCGACCTTGTTGTGGCCTTCCTTCTCGGCGTTCCAACGGGCGTTGAGTCCTGCGAGCTTCTCGCGGGCGTCGGCCAGTTCGCTCTGGAGCTTGGCGAGGCGCTCCTTGGAGGCCGGGTCCTCGGCCTTCTTCAGCTGCATCTCCTCCATTTCGAGGCGCGTCACCTTGCGCTGCAGCTCGTCGATCTCCTCGGGCTGCGAGTCGAGTTCCATGCGCAGGTGCGCAGCGGCCTCGTCCACCAGGTCGATGGCCTTGTCGGGCAGCTGACGACCGGTGATGTAGCGGTTCGAGAGGGTTGCGGCGGCCACGAGCGCGTCGTCGCCGATCGTCACCTTGTGGTGGGCCTCATAGCGCTGCTTCAGGCCACGCAGAATGGCGATCGTGTCCTCCACACTCGGCTCGCCCACGAACACCTGCTGGAAACGACGCTCCAGGGCCGGATCCTTCTCGATGTTCTCACGGTATTCGTCGAGCGTGGTGGCGCCGATCAGGCGCAGTTCGCCACGGGCCAGCATAGGCTTGAGCATATTGCCCGCGTCCATCGAGCCTTCGGCCGCACCGGCACCGACGATCGTATGGATCTCGTCGATGAAGGTGATGATCTGGCCGTCGGACTGCTTGATCTCGTCAAGCACGCCCTTGAGGCGTTCCTCGAATTCGCCGCGGTACTTGGACCCGGCCACCATGGAGCCCAGGTCGAGGCTGATGAGGCGCTTGTTCTGCAGTGTGCTCGGCACGTCGCCGGCCACGATGCGCTCGGCGAGGCCTTCCACGACGGCGGTCTTGCCCACGCCTGGCTCGCCGATCAGCACCGGGTTGTTCTTCGTGCGGCGGCTCAGAATCTGGATCACACGGCGGATCTCCTGATCCCTGCCGATCACCGGGTCGAGCTTGCCTTCACGGGCACGGGCCGTCAGGTCGGTGGAGAACTTCTCCAACGCCTTGTACGAGGCCTCGGCGTCCGGGCTCGTCACCTTGGCGCCACCGCGCACGTTCGGGATGGCCGCGCGCACCTTGTCGGCCGTGATGCCGTTCTGCTCGAGAATCTTGGCCGCCTCGTTCGGGGCGGCGTCGAGAATGCCCAGCAGCAGGTGCTCGGTGGAGATGTACTCATCTCCCATGTCCTTCATTTCCTTGCTGGCGTCGGCCAACGCGGTGGTCAGCTGGCGGCTGGCCGAAGCCTGCGCGGTCGACGAGCCGGAAGCGCTCGGCAGCGAGACCAGGGCATTGCGCACCTGCGCGCCGATCGTCTGCCTGTTCGCCCCCACGGCCTCGATGAGACCACCGATGACACCGTTCTCCTGACGCAGCAGCGAGTCAAGCAAATGCAGCGGCTCAACCTGCGGGTTGCCGGCGGCCGAGGCGCTCTGCACCGCGTCGCCCAAGGCCTCCTGAGCCAAAGTCGTATATTTCTGTTCCATATCATCCTCCATATTTCGCCGGGCCCGCGAATGCGCGACCAGGCGAAGTCGTCATCTGATATGTTCAACAACGGCCCGGCACGGTTATTCCCAAAACTTGAGTGATTCTGACTCAAGTTTTAAAATATGCCCCGCAGCGTCGCTGCCGACATATGTCACTGCCATTGTGGCGCGAAACGAAGGAAGGCTACCCGCGTTATGCGGATAGCCTTCAAAAATCACAGCGAACACCCAGCTTGCGGGGAATCACTCCCCCTGCACGACCACGTTGCGCAGTTCGCCGATGCCCTCGACGCGAACAATCGCCTCATCGCCGGGCTTGAGCGTGCCCGAGGCGTTCGGCGTGCCCGTCATGATCACATCGCCCGGCAGCAGCGTGGAGAAGCTGGAGATACCGGCAATCTGCTCGGCGATGTTATGGATGAGATTCGCCGTGGTGCCGCTCGCCGCAGGAACATCCTCGCCGTTGAGCGTGAAGCCGATCCTGGCGTCGCGCCAGTCGAACTCGTCCTTCGTGACGATCCAGGGGCCCAGGGGGCAGGAGGTGTCGAAGCCCTTCGCACGCGTCCACATCGGGTCGGAGCCCTGCAGGTCGCGCAACGTCACGTCGTTCACGCAGGTGAAGCCGAGCACATAGTCCATCGCCTTGTCCACCGGCACGTTCTTGGCGATGCGGCCCATGACCACGGCCACCTCAGGCTCGTAGTTCATGTCGTGCGAATACGTCGGGTACACAATCGGGTCGTCCGGGCCGATCACCGAGGTCGACGGCTTCGTGAAGATCACCATCTCAGCCGGCGCATGCGCCTGCGGCGACTGGTTGTGCTCATGCATGAACTGCGCATGCGCCTCGTAGTTCTTCGCGAGCCCGTACACCTTCGACGGGATGACCGGTGCGAGCAAACGCACGCCGTCCTCGTCGAGCGCCACACGCTCGCCGGTCGGCGTCACCTGCTGGAGCAGGGGGTGCCCGTCGAGCACCACGAGGTAGTCCTTGCCGTCGGTGGCGTCCTTCTGCACGAAGGCGTACTGCGGCGTGTCATTGCGGGAAAATCGTGCAAGTCTCATACGCCTCAGTCTACGCCCTGGTTTCACCGGACGCACCCATCGGGTCGGAACCGGCGTCGCCATGCGGTGCCGAGAGCTTCCTGAGTTCGCGCGACAGCTCGTCCACCTGGCGTTCCAGTTCGTCGATGCGGCGCACCTGCTGGGCGATCAGCACATCGCGTATATCGCCACGTGAGCCAATGGCCTGCGGCGCGAACGAAGCATCGATATGCGTGGGGGCGCGCAGATCGGCCATGACGGCATTGCCTCGCTTGCCGCGGGGTTGTTTCACCGTTGTCGCCGCCACGTTCATTTGCCTGCGCCACCGTGCGATGGCGCATTCGATGCGCTTGTAGCCAATGAGCGAGGGGTCGAGCCCGGCTTCGCGGAACAGTTGGACCGGCGACTCCCCTTGCGCGTACCGCAGCACGCAGTCGACCTTGAACTCCTCGGTGTAGATGATGCGGTTACGCGTGGCATCCGCCACCGCAGGCAATGTTTTCAGGTACGCGACCTCTTCGACGCTGAACGCGCCGCCCCCGCTTGCCACCTTTGGCCCCCTCTCCCAGACCTTCGATCTGCTGCTTTCAATGTACCACTGCGACAATCGGCACCGCAATGTCTGGCACACGCTGCATGTCGACAACATCGGCAACCGATAAGCCGGAGAAACATATGGTTGTGCCCGCCTCCTTGCGCAAGGAGGCGGGCACAACCTATTACGAGATATCAGTTCATCTCTCAGCCGCGAAGCTGCTGCTTCAGGCTGTGGGAGCGCACAGCGATGAGCGCGGCGGCTCCACCGATCAGCAGGGCCACCACGACCAGCATCGTGATGCCCGCCGCACCGGTGAGCGGCAGCTGCGTGATGGACTTGACGTTCTTCACCTGAATGGGGGCGGTACCAGAGGCCTGCGTGGCAAGACCCAGCAGATTCTCACCCGTGTCCAAGTTCCAAGATGCCGAGGTGACATCATCCGTGGTTGTAGAAGTGACAGTAGCGTTGAACACGGCCTTGAAGTTGGACGAGTACCTACTCAACACATCGGTTTCCGTGACCTTGTACGTGCCAGTAGGAAGACCATAGATGACGATGCTGCCGTCCTCCTGGGACGTAACCTTGCTGACGGTCCCGTTGCCACCATTGGGCGCATAGGTGTAGGTGTTGTCCGTGTGCTGCACGAAGTTGAGAACTTTGCCCTGAGCATCAGTGAGCTGGAATTTGGCGCCTGCCGCACCGTTCTTGTCAGTGTCTTCCACGCCAACCTTCTTGAGCTGGAGCTGGCTCACGGCACGTGTGATCTCCTCGGTGCCTCGCCAATCAGTGGGGTCATCTCCGCCGACGTTGACCTTATTGGAGACGGTATCCAGCGCATCGCTGTTCACCGTGGCCGCATAGGTCACCGTCACCTGCTTGCCGGCCAATTCAGGATGAGCGGTTGCATACTCTGTCAAATCCACAGTGAAGATGTTGTTCTTGCCATTGCCTTGAATCGGGAATCCCTCAGTGCCGGTGATCGTAGTCCCGTTCAAATCAGCGCCGGTGAAGCCTTGAACCACGAAATCGGTACCATCAGTCAGCTGAGTACCATTGACAAAGACCTTGATGTTCTTCTCACCCGTCGCTGGATTATCGACGGTCAGGCCGAGACCCGGCGTATCGATGATGTAGTGATATTTCACGGTGCTCGTTGCATCATGTGCCGGCAGTGTGGAGGTGATGGTGTAGTGAAGCGTGTCACCGACCTTCAGCACTTTCGGATCGTTGGCGTCGATGGTCTTATGCGGCGTAGGCACGACCATCTTCACATTCAGCTTACCCAGCGTAATGGTGCCGCTGGGCTTCTGGGCGATCGACGTGTACTCGGCCACCGTCGATGGCATGATGGCCGGCGCCACTTCAGCGTCCTCAGCACCGCTAGTGCAGGTCACAAGATACCAGCCCGGCTGCAGACCAGTAATCGTGGCAGATGTCGCTCCAGGTGCCACCGTTGCCTCATGGGTGCTGTTCAGTCCGCTACCTGCCAGCTGCTTCGCAAGCACACGGAGCTGCGAAGACGAAAGCGTGGTCACGAGCAGGGCCAGATTGTTGTCGACCACATTCGCGGCAGTCAGATCCACATCCGTCGTCCAACCTGCCGGATTGGCGTCATTCAGGGCGTTAATGGCCTTCTTCAGGGCCGCATTCGCGGCTGCAGGGGTGCTCATCGCCAAATCGTTGATTACTCCATTTGCGCCCGTGGCATCCGTGAACGTCGCCAACTGGTAGGCCTGGAACGTCTGGCCTTCCAATGCCTCATTGATCGTGATGGATTCAGTAGAACCTGTGAGTGGGGCTGCATTGGCGGTTGCCGCGCCAATCGCCAGGGTGCCGAGCGCCGTTGCCGCGGCGGCCACCCCTGCGAATACTCGTTTGAGATTCATGTTCATTCCTTCTCTGTTGTGTCATGGGCTGTGACGCCCCGAACGCACGCATCCTCTCGGACACGCCGTGCAATGCCCGACGCAATGCGAGGGGCATAACACACATCTTGATATTCTGTTCAGTTGTTCCTGCGCCTCACAGGCGAAGGAGGTGCGGCCGGGCCTGCTTGGCCCAGCCACGAAGTCATAGGGCATCAGAGCATGTGACGCCTACGCCAAGCGGATATGCCTACTGCACTCAGGACAGCCAACGCACCCAAACCGCCAGCGACTGCGAGCCATGCCAAAGGCGTGGCACCCTGTTCACCGGTGAATGGAAGCTGCGACACCGCAATCCAGTGATTGGTGAATGCGGCAAGATCCTTGTTGGATTCGGTGTCGTCAGTGTCGTTGACACCGTAGCGATAGGTCACTCCGGTCGGGATCGTGTCCCCCTCCGTGGGGACGTGGACAGTGACCGTCACCGTGACCGCGTCCATGTCCGCTGCCCATCCTGCGCTGGGGGAGGGGGCGTTCTCCCTGACATTGAAGGTGTACATCGCATCCGCGCCGAGCTGTGGGGTTGCCAACTTGATCGATGTGTCAGCAAAGGTTCCAGTCACCTGCGTGCCATTGGCGAACCGGTCGCCGAGTGTCAGCGTCGCGTCCGTGAATGGCGTACCGTCCGCATTGGTCACACCTTCTGCGGTGACCGGTGACAACGTGAACGTGAAGTCCTGATCGGTGTCCGTCCCTTGGACGGTCTTGCCGACGCGGATCTGATTCAGGTTGAAGCTGATCGCGGCCGGATAGTTGGTCACGGTCGAACTGTATTCACCGGCTGTATTGGCGGGAATCGTGATCGGCTTCGTGTAATGCGTGTGGAATCCGTCCACTGGCCGTTCGGTCACGGTATATGTGCGGTCAGCAGCCGCTTTCGGGATGAGTACTGTCGACGTCCAGTTTGAGCTCTTACTGATGTCAATGTCTGAATAGCCGGTGCACTTGCCATCCGTGTCCATGCACGTCACGTCCACAGTGACCTTGTCCTGTTCAGGATTGGTCGCGATCCACGCCTTGTCGATGCTCAACCTGGCAAACTGCGTAGTATCGACCTGGATGACCGGGTGCGGGTATTCAGTGCCTTCGACTGGGCCCTGTTGTTCGCCATCCACGCGGGGCGTGTAGTCGATCGTGGCCCTCTCGTTGCTCCGGAAGCCTGACTGCCTAGCCGACGAAGCACCGGTGTCATCATCGCCCTTGGTATCGCCATACCCGTTTTTTCCGGCATTGACGTTGGCCGCATACTCCTCATAGGCCTTGGCCGAAGGGACGATCTTGTACTCCAACGAATACGTGTATCCGTCCTTCAACACATACCCTTGAGGGAACGAGATGGATATCGTCTTCGACCCCGGCTGTGCGATGGTATAGTCTGTCAATCCGACCTCGGACGGGTCCACCTTCTTGCCATCCTTGTCACGGATGACCAGCTCCGCGTCGAAGTTCTGCGCATTTGGTTTCGAGAACTCGACGTAGTCCGACAGTGTATCCGTCATCGTCACATCCTGGTACGCGGTGCCGGACGTGACGATACTGATGATCTCCTTGAAGATCGTCTGCAGATCGGTGCGGGCGGACACCGCATAGTAGTAGGTTCCTTCTACTCGGTCATGGGGTTCGCTCATGCTCTGCGCTTTCGGATAGTTGCTCGACACGTAGTTCATGAACTTGTTGGCGTTATCCGTACCACTCGGATCCGCTCCCGGCATGGCGCCGATGGAAATAACTTGGGAATGGTCGTTCTTGAGCTGCGCCGCAGCTTTGATCGCGTTGTTGGCGATCTTGGCTTCGAATCCGTCGCTCGACGTGGGAGAACCATCGCTATAGAAGACGGTCAGTTTCTGTGCACCGGGGCGGCCCGAATTCAATTGCTTGACCGCATGCTGCAAGCCGAAGTCGGCTCGCGTGGCACCGCCCGCTTTCAGCGAGTTGACGGCGGCCTGTTCCTTCTGCAGATCCTCAGGCGTCCAAGCCAAGGAGTGCACCGTCTGGGAATAGTTATAGTTATACCCGTCCTCATTGTACGTGTCGTTGCCGATTTTATCGGAGTTCTTGCCTGCATACTTGATCAGCGCGACCTGCACCTTCTTGCCGGGGTCGTTGATACGCTGGTTCTGATCCTCAACTTGGTCCAGGAAGTACGTGACCGCATCCTTCAACGCATCCAAGCGAGTCTCCTCGCTCTGCTTCGATTTATAAAATTGGACGTCTGGTGATACACTCGCACTCGGTCCTCCGATCCAATTATATGTGACTGTATACTTCTGCCCAGCCGAATCTTGATCTTGCCATGTCGTGCACCGTCCCCAACTTATCGCAGAACACCTTACAGCTTGGTAGCTTCCATCTTTCTCGACATAATACGTGGAGATGGGATTCATGGATAGCAGCTCCACCTCATTATAGACGAGCTTGCCTGAGAGTTCATTCATACTGCCAGATACATCCAGCACGAGGGCGATGTCGAGCGGGACGACCTGCTGCTCAGTGGATTCGTCGGACTTGCCCGTCACATCCATGCTCAGCGTGTATGTCCCGTCATCGTTCTTGGAGATTCGCTTGGTGTGCTGTGGAGCGTCCACGTTCCCAGCACTCGCGGTTGCGGCTTGGGGGTCCGCCGTCGCGGCCGGCTGCCTATCGTCGGCAAAGGCGGCCACGCTCGCGCTGGCCATGCCGAGGCTCATCGCCACTGCACACAACGATGCGAGAACACTGCGCAACGGTCTCGCGCCCTTCCTTCCCGCATGATCACTCGCGCCAGATTGCGCGGAGCGGTGCTTCAATCTCTTCATACTTCCCCCACTGAAATCAGTCTGATCGAACAAATCAATCTTGAATCGAGCATACACGGCTTTTTTCGCGGTAGACACACTCTATTCAAGGGGTTCAATTCGCCGTTAGATTAAAGGTTTATGCCCATATCTTACCAAATTGATACCCTCAAGATATACCCTCGTCAACAATTTCAAACCGTAGACGCCGCATATATTTCAACCATATTTCACAAATCCAAGTAGATCCCCAGCGGCTGCACGCCGTCAACCACCAAATAGTCCACTCCGGAGTCCATTATTCGGACATGACATCGTCGGGACGCGCATGGCGCATCCGTTCCACGCGTGTGCGGGCGCGCGAGAACCATGTGGCCGCAATCAATCCGATCGCCAACGCCACAATCGCCGCCATGATTCCCACCAAGCGCCCGTCATGCACATCCGACGGGTTCGGAGCGGGGTACGGAATCGAAACGCGATGCCCTGAGACGAGCAACCGCTGCGTGTTCACGCCATACGGCGTACACGTCATCAATGTCACGCGGTCCTCCCCCGGCACCACCCTCAGCCGGGACGTGTCGTCTGGGTTGATCACGGTGATGGAATCCACGGCGTACGCGAGTTTTTCGCCCATCACATCTATGTAGAAGTAGTCGCCGTTTTTGATCTCATCGAGTCTCGTGAACATGGGGGCATCCACCAGGCCACGGTGGCCGGTGATCACCGCATGCGTGTTCAGGCCGCCCGCAGGCAGGCTCGTGCCATACAAATGCCCCGCCCCCGCGGCGAGCGCCTCCTCCGACGTACCGTGGTATATGGGCAGGTTCACGCTGATCTTCGGAATGCTCACCGACCCCATGATGCCGCCGCCGGTGTCGAGCAGCGACTGGTATTCGGAGTCCTTGCTCGCCGCGGAATCACCCTTCTCCGACACGCTCGACCCACCGGCCCGCTGCGAGAACGGGTCGACGGCCTCACCCAGAATCGGCTGTCCGCTCGCCGCAAGGCGCTGGTTGTACGCCCGCGCATCCCTCAGCTTGTTCTCCGCCTGCGGGTAGGGCCATCCGAGCACACGCTGGTTCACCATTCGCGTTTGGGCGGAGAGCTGCTGCGACGACCTCCATTGGAGCACGAAGGGCGTGGCGCCCACCACCACGGCGACGATGGCAAGCACTATGGCGAACACGCGCAATGCGATCATGCGCCGGCGCAACGACCTGCGCAACTGCACCACATCGGCGACGTCGGTCGCCTGTTCGAACGTGAGCGGCTGCCATTGCCGGGCAGCGGTCCCCTCGCCGCCATTCCTACGCTTCCTACGCATCGTCACCCCCATATCCAATCCGGCAGCAACGCCGAATCGGCCTCACTTGAAGTCGCGTTCGCCGAAGATGGCGGACCCCACGCGCACGATCGTCGCCCCCTCGGCGATCGCATACTCGAGATCGCCGCTCATGCCCATCGACAGTTCCACACAACGCGCGGTGCCGGGCATGCCGAGTGACTGGATGCGCTCGCGCAGGCCGCGCAGGTGTGCGAATCCCTCGCGAATGCGACGCTCGTCGCGCACATGCGCGCCCACCGTCATCAATCCCTGCAGTTCAACGCCCCCCAAGGCGGCAATCTGCTCGGCAAGCTCCAATGCCTGGTCGGGCGCGCACCCGGATTTCGACTCCTCACCGGATTCGTTCACCTCGAGTAGCACGCCCATGCTGCGGCCGCGCACCATGCAACGACGCGCGATCTTCTCCGCCAATTCAAGCGAGTCCACCGACTCGACCGTGTTGACGGTGGGCAGGATCTTGCTGATCTTGTTGCTCTGCAGCTGGCCGATCAAATGGAATGGTATGAACGGGGCCTCCTTGAGATCCTCCGGCTCGGCATAGGTCGGGTCGGCATCGACCGTCAGGTCGAAGTCATACGCGCCGATCACATACCCACGCTGCTTGCACTGGTAGCGCAGGCCGTCGATCTTCGCCACGACCTCCTGCGGCCGGTTCTCGCCGATCATCGGCACACCGGCGTCAATGGCGGCCATGATCTCGCCCACGTCGCGCGTCTTCGTGGCGGCGAGCAACCTGACATCGCCGGCCGGACGCCCTGCACGCTCCTCGGCAGCGGCAATGCGGTCCATCACACGATGCACGCCATCGGCGATCTGCTGTGCACGGACCTCGTCAATGACCTCGTTCGCCAGATCCTTGTGATCCATATATGCAGTCATTCCACCCCCACCTTCCGTGTCCAAAGCTTTCCTCACAGGTCACAATAGCGCAATTTGCCTATGCTCGCATGCCCCGCGCGGCACCCGTGCAAAATCCGAACATCACAGCGCGCGCAACACCTCCACAATGTTCCCCGGCACCACGACGTCGCCCGCATGCCGCCGCACTTTCCGCCATGAGAACAGATTCAGCGCCTGCTGCGCCGACATTGCCTCCGGGCGTTCCAGCACCCCCTCGCATAGGCCCATATGCCATGCGCAGTACCCGATCACCTGATCCGGGCGCACACCGGCCTCGCGCAGGCGCCCCAGGTCGAGCGAGCGTTCGCGTTTGGCAAGGCGCACGCCGGCGGCGTTGTCGAGCAACGGCACATGCGCATACTGCGGGTCGGCGGCCGGCAGATTGTGCGAGCCCAAACCGGTGCGAAGCATCTGCCCACGCAGCCAGATCTGCAATGCGGTGGAACGCAGCAGGTCACGGCCGCGCACCACGTCGCTCACGCCCATGAGCAAGTCGTCCACCGTCACCACGAACTGGTACGCATACAGGCCGTCGGAACGGCGCAGAATCACATCGCCCAGCTCGCGGCCCACATTGAACGACTGCGCGCCATACACAAGGTCGTCGAATGCGACGAAGGCGCCGGGCTCCTGCGCACCGGGCACCGCCAGGCGCCATGAATGACGCCGACCGGCAGCGAGCCGGCGTTCCACCTCGTCCCGATCCTCATCACGCAGACGTCGGCAGGTGCCCGGGTACACCAGGAATCCGTCGCCCTCCTGCGGGGCGCTTGCGGCGCGGATCTCCGCACGCGAGCAGAAGCACGGGTAGAGCAGCGCGTCACCGTCAAGCGAGCGCAGGCGTTCGAACACGGCATCGTATACCGCTTGCCGCGCGGATTGATACACAGGTTCGCCGTCCCAGTCCAAGCCGAGCCAAGTGAGATCGTCCATGATCATGCGGTCGGCGCCGGGGAGCACACGTGGGGTGTCGATGTCCTCGATGCGCAAATAGATCGGCTCATGGCGCGACCGTGCGGAAAGCCACGCGGCGAGCATGGCGAACGCGTTGCCCAAATGCATGCGCCCCGACGGGGTGGGAGCAAAACGGCCGGCCATCAGTACGCCGTCCACAACTCGTTGTCGAGCGGCCATGCGTTCGGAGTGCAGCCGCGCAAGTCCATCGACTGCTCCTGCATGAGCGGCGCCCTCTTGCCCTCGCCCTCGCACACGGTCTCGTTGTCGACGTGGCCGAGCACATGGCCCACCTCATGGTTGAGCACCATCGTGCGGTACTGCGAGAGCGTCTCGCCATGTGCAAACCAGTGTTCGACGGCCTCGTCCCAACGCTTCTTGTTGATGATCACGTCGGTTCCCACACGGCAGCTGTATTCTGCAGAGCAACCCTGCGAATATTCGGCCAGCTTGCTTGATTCGGCGAGCATGATCGTGAACTCGCAGGCATTCGTGTCGTGGGTCGGCGCGAATATGACGCCCGCGCGCGGCCAGCCCTGCGGATTGTTCAGCACGCGGAACACCGTGTTGGCGAATCCTTCGGCCGAGCCCACATTGCCGTTCGTGGCCACGCAGTAATGCAGGACGACCGGCGTCTTGTTATCTTCGTATGCCGCCTGCCTCGCCTTGTCGAGAATCTCATGGCGTTGTTCGTCACTCAGCGGCGCCTCGAGTGCGGCGATCGCCTGCGCGTCCTGCTCGGCATGCGTGTTCTCGCTGTGCTCCGCCGATTCGCTCCGCTCGGTGTTCGCCCGCTCGATCTGGGCGTCGTGAAAATGCGTGGGCTTCCACCGCGATGCCGCCCCGGCGTTCGAGGAGGCCTGCAGATTGCGCGCTTGGAACAGGGCCCGCGCCTCGCCTGCCACGCTCAGCCAGACGAACACGATCCAGAGCACGGTGACGAGCAGAACCACCACGCGGCGCATGATATACACACGCTTCGGCAGGCGCCGTTTCCTTCGCGGCGACGACTGCCGCGAAGAGCGTATGGAGTTCTGTTTGTGCGAGCCGGTCATACGCTCCAGTATACGGTCACACCACCGCATTCCGTCCGGCTGTGAACCGAGGGCAGACGCCCGCATGCGCGCATTCCGCGCGGATACACCGAATACAAAAAACCGCACCCGAAGGTGCGGTTTGCATGCATGCCGGCAACCGAATGCCGGGCATATCAGATGGCGAAGAGCACGTGAAAGAGCCAGCAGCCGATGATGCCGCCGATGATCGGCGCGACGACCGGGATCCACGCCTCGTTCCAACGGGAGGAACCCTTGTGCGGGATCGGCAGGATCGAATGCAGCACGCGCGGCATCAGGTCGCGGGCCGGGTTGAGGCCGGGGCCGGTCGGGCCGCCCATGGAGCACACGAGGCCCCAGACGATGAAGCCGACGACGATCGAGGCCGACGCGTAGTTCTGGCGGCCCCACTGCAACTCGAGGCAGCACAGCGCGCCGAGCACGAGGATCATCGTGCCGAAGAACTCGTTGATGAAGTAGTTGCGGCGCGTGGCCTGCGCGTCGGTCGTGCAGAAGGTCGAGAGGATCGCCTCGGCGTTCTCGGTCTCCTTGTAGTGCGGGTAGTAGCACACGTACACGATGAGCTGGCCCACCGCGGCGCCGAGAATCTGCGCGATGATGTACGGCAGCACGTTCGACCACGGGAACATGCCATTGACCGCCTGCGCGATCGTCATCGCCGGGTTGATGTGCGCGCCGGAGACGCCACCGAACATGAGCACCGGGAACATGACGCCGAAGCCGTAGCCCATGGCGATGTTCAGCCAGCCCGCATTGTGGCCCTTCGTATTCTTGAGCTCGACGTTCGCTACTGCGCCGTTGCCGAAGATCATGAGCACAGCGGTGCCCACGAACTCGGCGGCCAACTTGGTAAACAGTGAGTATTCCACCGGGAAATCCTTGTCTTCTTCTCTTGATTCCCACGGCGTCTGGCAAACACGTTGTGTCGTGGGCGAATTCAGTGTACGTCCAGCACTGGTCGAACGGCATGAAAAAACGCGCGCATGTCCAGCGTATGGAATGCGCGCGTTATGCGGAACGCTATTCAGTGCTCCTCGTTCGAACGCGGGTCGCGGATCCAACCCAGTGAGACGAGGATCAGCACGCCCGCCAGCAGCAGATCGGACAGGCTCGTCGCCGCATCCTGCGGCATGGAGCCCAGCTCGAACAGCCCGACACGGGCCGCGATGAGCACCCAGGCGAGCACATACACCACAATGGACAGCGCCCTGAAGCCTGTCGTGCAGAACCGCAGCACATAGACATACGCCGCCACCCACAATGCCAGGGCGCCCCACAGCACCCACAGCCACACCTTGTCCATCTCCGGCAGGCCGATCATCACGCCACCGAGCGCGATCACACCCAACGCAAAGATGATCCATTCAACCGCATACCGTTTCATGCCACTCCTTACCGTAATGTTCCACCGTTGTAACTCATGCCCATACTAGCGGCCCCACTGCCGCACACCCCGCATTGTCTCCCCGCATATGGCCACTGGATTCGCCGGTCGTGGCATGCCATCGTATCGCGCAGACCATCGCGGGTGACTTCCTTGTGCGCCCGCATTTGCCGCAAAAACAAAAACTCGCGAATTCGCGAGCTTCATTCAGATTCTCCTAGCACCCGAGGTGCGTCATTCACCTCAGTAGTCCAGATTCCCATGATCGTTGGAATCCTGCTGCGCACCCTGCGCAGTTTCCATCATCAGCTTGTCAAGGGCAGTCGTCGTGGACTCCCATCTGTTGAACATGGCGATCCTCCTTTCCTCAGCTCCGACTCATGCGAGATGCCGGTAATTCGTCAGAACCTCACATTTTGTCTGTTCGTTTTGCCCTTCACAATATGCCCACATATACGAATATTTTCTGCCCACAGCAAGCACAATATGGACACTGCGAATGGCACCCGCCAACGATCCCGGCCCATCGGGAAACACACCGAACCGGCAAATACGAAAGGCCCCAGCCGAAGCTGGGGTCTTCCATTGAGGTGCCCCCTCAGGGACTCGAACCCTGGACACTCTGATTAAGAGTCAGATGCTCTAACCAACTGAGCTAAAGGGGCTTGGTTGCTTGAACCAAGAGATAAATATACTCAGATTCACGGAAGATGCAAATCCCGGCGTGTCGCATTCTGCCGCCAACTGCCCAGTGCTTCCCGCTTGCGGCCATTCGGCGAGATAGGGTCGCCGGCTATTGCGCCAGGTGCACCGGAAGACAGTCCTCACTGCCGTATCCGTTGGCAGTGCACCAGCCTTTCGCGGCCTGTGCCGTGGCAAACGTCTCGCCGCTCAGCATGACGTAGTAATCCGAGGGGTGCCCCGAGCGGGAGTAGTTCGTGTAATCGGGACCCCATACGAGCAATGCATTCGGGTACTTTGCCTTGAGCTCACGGTATTGTCCGAGGATCGTCTCATACGTCCACGTTCTGCCCGCCGCCTGCAGGCCCGGCTTCTTGCTTGACAACTGGGTTGTGTACACGTTGAGCAGACCGGCCGCCTTCGCTTTGTCGGCCTCCACCTGCCGCTGCAGCTCGTCGTACGCCTGTTGTTCGGCTGCAGATTCCCGCGGGTGTTCCTCGTCTGCTGCACCGCCGGTTTCGCCGCCGTCCATGGATTCACTCGGCGTCGGCTGCACTTCGCTCGTCGGTTGCTGCGCAGACGCATCCGGATGCGGCCTCGGCTGCGTCCTCCACGCCCACACACCGATTCCGGCCAGTATGGCCACAATCAGTACGATGGCGACGATGATCCACACATGCCTGCCGTTCCGTGTTGCTGTGGATGCGTGCGCTCGTCCGGTGCGAGGCACCGCCGAATCGTTGACCGGCTCGCCTGCTGCCGCAGTTGCCGTCCTGGCCGGCACCCTCCTTCTCGCAGACTCTGCAGGAGGCAACGAAGGTGGCAACGCCGGACTGTTCATGTTCGTCACCAGCGGACGCTGTTGCGATTCCTGCATGCGGATCGGCTGCATCACCGCGGTCGTCGTCGCCTCGAACGCCACCGGTTGAATCCTGTGTTCCGTATGGGTGGACTGCGATTCCTGCACGGGCTTTCCACACACCGGGCATACCGCATCATCCGCATTGGGCGGGCTACCGCAATGTGGGCACTGCACGGGGCCTTCTTTCTCTTATACCATCGCCGGAGCGCACGGAGGAACTCGCGGCGGATACGACTTCATTGTACAGGGGAGGGCGCAGGCATGGGCCATATACAAAGGCCCCTGTGACCGTGTACAGTCACAGGGGCCTTCAATGCTTAAGCTCAGACTGGTTGAGACCGACCGGAGCCGGTCATGAGTCTATGGGCCGGATTACTCAGCGACAACCTTCACGAAGAAGTTGGCGGAGATCTCCGGGTGCAGGGCCACGGTTGCCGGGAACTCACCGAGGGTCTGAATCTTCTCGACGGTGATGCCCTTCGGATCGACGGCGACCTTCTCGGCAAGCGCGTTGGCGATCTGCTCGTTGGAGATGCCGCCGAACAGCTTGCCTGACTCGGAAACCTTGGCAAAGATCTCGACGGCGGTGCCTTCGATGATCTGCTTTGCCTCAACGGCACCCTCACGGGTGGCGATGGCCTTGGCCAAGCGTGCGCGCTTCATGGCCTCGGCCTGAGCGGCGGCACCCTTGGTCCACGGGAAGGCATAGCCCTGAGGAATGAGGTAGTTGCGTGCGTAACCAGCCTTGACCTCGACGATGTCGCCGGCGTGGCCCAGGTTGTTCACGGACTTCTTGAGAATGATCTTGGTAGTGGCCATATCTATACTCTCCTCACAACTCAGCGGCCGTTGGTGGCGTATGGCAGCAGAGCCATCTCGCGAGCGTTCTTGATCGCGGTCGCGATCTTGCGCTGCTCCTGAACGGTGACGCCGGTAATACGACGGGAACGAATCTTGCCGCGATCGGAAATGAACTTGCGCAGCAGCGCAACGTCCTTGTAGTCAATCTCGGTGATCTTGGCGGCCTTGAGCGGATTCGGCTTCTTCTTGAACGGCTTGACCGGTGGCTGCGGCCTCTTGCGTGACATTCTTGTTGTCTCCTTACACGTGGAAAATCGAAATACTTGGGTAGGCGTCAGAACTCGGGCTCGTCGGAGTCACCACCGAAATCGGAGGTGCCGAACGAACCGAAGGCGTTGGAGGAGCCGGAATCGTTCGACCATGGGTCGGAGACCGGCGCTGACGGGGCCTGCGGTGCAGGAGCGGACGCACCGCCCTGATACCCACCATTGCCGCCGTTGAAGCCGCCACCGGAGTAGCCTGCGCCACCCTGGTAACCGCCGCCGTTGTTGCCGTAGCCGCCACCCTGCTGGCCGCCATTGAAGCCGGAGCTCGTCTGGCGGGTCACCTGGGCGGTCGCACGGGACAGCGCGGGGCCAATCTCGTCGACACGCAGTTCCACAACGCTGCGCTGGGAACCATCCTGTGCCTGGTACGAACGCTGGGTAAGGCGCCCCTGGGCAATCACTCGCATGCCCTTCGACAGCGAGTTCGCAATGTTCGTGGCCATCGACGTACGTGCCGAGTCCCAAGCCGAGCAGTTGAGGAACAATGTGTCGCCATCATCCCACTGGTTGGTGTTGCGGTTGAACGTACGCGTGGACGAAGCAATGGTGAAATTGACCACCGTCGAGCCATTGCCGACGGTGCGCAGTTCCGGGTCGCGGGTCAGGTTGCCCACGACGGTGATGATCGTTTCACCTGCCATAGCGTTCCTTCTTACCTATACGGATTTCGAAAACTTGTTACTTGCGAAGAATCTTCGTACGGACGATGGATTCGTTCAGGTTGAGAACACGGTCGAGCTCGTCGTTGGTAGCCGGCTCGCAGGAGTACGTCACGACGACGTAGTTGCCCTCGGTCTTGCCATCAATCTCGTAAGCGAGCTTGCGACGGCCCCAGATGTCGATGTTCTCGACGGAACCGCCTTCCTTGGTGACGATTTCCATGTGCTGATTGGTCAGCTTCTTGAGACCGTTCTCATCCAGTTCAGGATCGGCAATGAACATCAGTTCGTAATTGTGCGCAGACATCACCCACCTCCTTCGGACTTATCGGCCGCGGGACTTCCGCGACAGGAGTGTGTTTGCGTAAGCCGGCCGCGACATTCGCAGACGGCAACTTCTCAAATATACCTATGCGTTCGGACACGCGCACACATACATGCACATTGTTATATTGGGGGGTGCTCCATTTTTGTGTTCGCAAGCAATGTGAAAGGCGAATGATGTCTGCTGTTCTTGAAGGCACCCCCGATAAACGCTTGGCTTTGGTGACGGGTCGTGCTTACCCGGAGCAAGCCACCGAGACCGCCCACTACCTCGGCACCGAGGTGCTTCCGACGACGGCCTACGACTTCGCGAACGGCGAGATGTACGTGCGCTACACGGAGCCGATCCGCGGCGCGGACGTGTTCATCATGCAGGCGCATACCCAACCGATCAACAAGTGGATCATGGAACAGCTCATCATGATCGATGCCGCCAAACGCGCGTCGGCACGCTCGATCACCGTCGTCGCCCCGTTCTTCGGCTATTCGCGGCAAGACAAGAAGCATCTCGGCCGCGAACCCATCACCGCCAAGCTCATGTTCACGCTCATGCGGGCAGCCGGCGCCGACCGCGTGATGACCGTCGACCTGCACGCGGCCCAGGAGCAGGGCTTCTTCAACGGTCCGGTCGACCACCTGACCGCCATGCCGATTCTGCTCGACTACATGCGCGACCGCCTGCCGCTCGACAATACGACGATCGTCTCGCCGGACGCGGGGCGCATCAAGGTCTCCGAGCAATGGGCCGCGAAACTCGGCGGCCTGCCGCTCGCCTTCATTCACAAGACCCGCGACACCACGCGACCGAACCATGCCGAGGCGCATGGCATCATCGGTGAGGTGAAGGACCGCGACTGCGTGGTGATCGACGATATGATCGACACGGCCGGCACGATCTGCGAGGCGGTGCGCACGCTGCACGACCACGGCGCGAAATCGGTGACGCTCGTCGCCACGCACGGCCTGCTCTCGGGCCCAGCCGTGGAGCGACTCAAGGACAGCGGCGTCAAGGAGATCGTGCTCACCGACACGGTGCCGATCCCCGAGGAGAAGCGCCTGCCCAACATGACGGTGCTGTCTGCGGCCCCATTGCTCGCCGCTGGAATCCGCTCCGTGTTCGAATCCCGTTCGGTGAGCAATCTGCTCAACGGACTTCCCGAGGACATGCACACGCGTCACATCTACGCTTGAACGGTATGCGCCCTTCATGTTGAGTGGCGGTGATGGGTCGGGTGACGCTTCGTCACTGGATCGCAAGCGCCCTTTACGTTCCTCAGCCTCACCCGACCTATCGCCGCCACTCAACACGGTATGCCTCTATTCGCCCGTCTAGCCCCCCCTCGTACCTCGCAATAGACACCTCACTTGGAGGAGGGACGAGGAGTCTGTTTGGTGGCGTATGGGGCAGCCGAGCCGATGAGATGAGGAACGTAAGGGCGCTTGCGATCCAGTGACGAATCTCATCGGCTCGGCTGCCCCATACGCCACCAAACAGACACAGCGCATTTCAGTTAGCGGAAGCGCTCCCGAATCTGCGCGGCGGTGCCATAGGAGGCCTGCGCACCATAGCCGGTGGCCGCATATGCCGACACATACGAAGCCAGTTGCGCGGACTCCTCCAAGCTCAGTCCACTGGCCAATGAAGCCAGCACAGTGCCCATGAACGAATCGCCGCAGCCCGTGGTATCCACCGCATCCACACGCACCGGGGCAATGCGGATGATCGATGGATCCACCGTGGAGTCAAGCACCACCGAACCGTCGCCGCCAAGCGTCACAATCGCCTGATCAAAACCGAACTCGCTCAAACGGTTCTGAGCCTGTGCCCAATCGAACGAATCCCAGTCATCATCTTCAGGCTCGTCAATGTGCAGCAGCTGCACGAGCTCATGCTCATTGACCAGCAGAATGTCGGCATGCGCAATGAGTTCGGACGGCAACGTCGCAATGAAGGGCGAATCGTTGAGCAGCACCTTCATACCCGCATCATGGCACATGGTCGCGCATGCGGTCACTGTTTCAAGCGGGCTTTCCAAACACAGTCCCAGCACCGACGATGCGGTAAGCAGATCGCGCTGGGATTCGATGTATTCCACCGTCACGTTCGCGTTGGAACCCGGCGAATACACAATGGTGTTCTCGCCATGGGAATCCACAGTGATCACCGTCGTGCCGCTGGGGCCGAGCACCTTGCGAATGCCATCGGTGTTCACTCCGGCGGATGCGAGCTGAGTCAGCAGGAAATCCGCATTCGAGTCGGAGCCCACTGCACCGAACATGCGCACGGTGGCGCCGAGCTTGGCGGCAGCGGCGGCCTGATTGCCCGATTTGCCACCGGGCAGCACCTGTAGCGGGCCGCCGGTCACGGTCTCCCCCGGCCCGGGGAGCCGCTCGGTGGTCACCGTGTAATCTGCGTTCATCGAACCGACCACGGAGACGGATCCGTGAATCTGCTCCAGCTTATCGAGAATCTGATTCATCGTATTTCCTTCGCATATATGTTTGGTCGTTTGCTTACGCGGCATCGAGGTGAACGACCATACTACTCACCATTCAATGACACAGCGCGCACAGGTGCCGTGTCACTTGGCTGGGTGGAGCACCTCTTCGACATCCTCCGGCTGCTCCACTTCCTTCTGCACCTGCGCGGACTCACCGCGGTAGATGTGCTTGTGGAACACCAGGAACCAGACGAGGCCGAGCACCACCACGCCGGCGGCGATGATCAGCAGATTCGAGTAGACCGCAGCCGGTCCGGTGGCACCGGTGAGGGAGCCGCCGGCGAGCGCCGTGCCGCCGAGCTGTGCGCCGAAGACGGCGATGCCGATGGAAGCGGTCACGTTCATCACCAGATCGTTCATGCCGACGCCGCGGCCGGATTCATCGACAGGCAGCGTATCGAGCACCGTGGAGACAACCGGCGAATACATAAGTCCGCAGCCTGCGTAGAAGATGCACGCGAACAGCGTGAGCAGTCCGAAGTCCGTGTTCACGCACAGCGCCGAACCGACGAATCCGCAGATCATGAGCAGCGAGGCGAGCACGATCGCCGTGGTGCGCCCGATCTTGCCGACGATCCAGCCCGAGGTGGTGCCGAAGACGGCGGCCACGATGAACGCCCACACAATGTACTGCGAGACCTGCGTGACATCCATGTTGTAGAGGGTCGTGCCCATCGTGTTGAAGATAGGCGAGACGCAGTAGTTCGTGAAATAGAACAGCACGATGAGCATGATCGCGGCGAGCCAACGCGTGTTCTTGAAGAACGCGGGCGTGATGAACGGGTCGCTCGCCTTGTTAATGTACACGCCGAACAGCACGAACAGCACGACGCACACCGCGAGCATCCACCAGCTGTTGTACGAGAAGAACAGCGAGAGGAATGCCGAGGCGAGGCCGAAGATCGTGAAGCCGAGCCAGTCGACATGCTGGGAACCGCCGCGGCGGTTCGGCAGCAGATGCAGCAGGAACGGCAGGAACACGATCGTCACCGCCGGAATGAGGAACAGGTACTGCCAGGCGATCGACGTGAGCAGGCCGGCCGCGAACACGCCGATGGCCGCGGAGACCTGGTAGCCTGCGGTGAACAGACCGAAGAAGATCACCTTGAGTTCCTTCTTGAGGTACTTCGTGGCGATGACGAGATAGACGGACCCAGACACCTGCTCGCCTGCGGTCTGCAGGATGCGCGCGATGATGACGGTCCACAGATTCTTCGTGAAGAAGAAGTTCGCGATGAACCCGAACAGCGAGCCCACGAACAACGTGACCAAGCCGAATACAATGAGTTTCTTCAGCGAGACGAAATCGCCGAGGGAACCGTAGATGAAGCAGACGATGCCAAGCACGATGCTCGGCAGGCTCGTGATCAGCGCGGCCTGCTCGGGAGCGCCGACGTCGGAGCCGATGTTCGTGAACACAAGATTGAAGCCCTGCAGGCACAAGGTGCCGAGAATGAACGTGATGAGCAGCAGAATCAAGGCGCGCACGGCCATCTTGTTCTGCTGTTCGAGGTCAACGGGCTCTTCCTGCACAACCGCAGTGTTGTTGGGGGCAGTCATGATGTCTCTTTTCCACAGATGCTTGAAAATTCCGATTCGTGGTCTGCATGCAGACCGGGTGCAGATTGTCTTCTGCTTGCAGCTATGCGTTCTTCGCGACGTTGGTGATGCGCGTCATGAACTCGTCGAGGAAGCGCGGCACATCGACGTCGAGCGCGGCTCCCATCGTCTTGTGCGGGTCGTTGAGACGGTCCTCATCGCCAATGGTGCGGCCGCGAGTCGGGCCTTCCACATCGACCTTCATGTTGATCGGATGCACGGTGACGAGCGTCGGGTCGACGGCCACGCCGACCGCAAGCGGATCGTGCAGGCCACAGCCGCCCAAGTGGGGCGCGGTGGTCTCGTATGCCTTGATGTAGAAGTCGGTCATGTCGGCGAGGAACGTGCCGGCGGCATTGCCGAGGTCGCGCCAACGTTGCGTCTCCTTGTAGGTGAGCAGCGTCTGCAGCGTCACGTCCAGGCCGATCATCGTCGCATCCTTCGTATGGCGGAACACATAGTCCGCCGCATCGGGATCCTGCGAGATGTTCGCCTCGGTCCAGGCATTCACATTGCCCGGCACCGTGAGCGCGCCGCCCATCAGCACGATCTTGCCGAGCTGCTCGGCGATCTCCGGAGCCTTGCGGAATGCGGCGGCGATGTTCGTCTGCGGGCCGGTGGGAACGTACACCAGATCGTCACCGTAGGTCTTCACCGCATCGATGATGAAATCGACGGCCGGCTCGGTTTCGGCATCACGCTGCGGGTCTGGGATCACCGCGTCTCCGATGCCGTTCTCACCGTGAATGAATGCCGAAATGGGCAGCACCTCGAAGGAATCCTTCGTACTGGCATGAGGCAGACCCTTGTATACGGGCACTTCGGGGTGACCGAGCAGTTCGGTGATGGCCAGCGCATTGCGCACGCCCTGCTCCATGAGCACATTGCCGTACGTGCCGGTGATGCCGATCAGTTCGACTTCCGGGCTGCCGAGCGCATACGAAATCGCAAGCGCATCGTCGACACCGGTGTCGAGATCAAGAATGAGCTTCTTCATGGGAACCTTCCTTCAATCCTCTTTGATTGCGACGCATACGCGCCAGTTGGTGATAAAACGTTTTACCAAGAACTACCGTTTATTATACCGCAAAACAGAAGAAGATGCGACGCTATGCAGGCGGCAAAGATTCACGAAAACTAATGCCTCACGTTGAGAGCCGGTGTATGGGGAGTCTGGAATCAGCGGAAAATCGGCGCCTGCGCGACGGTGTCGCCCTCGACCAACTGTGGTTCGAGCAGCAGCAAATCGTTCGCCTCTGCGCAGTTCCGGCCGGAATCATGGTGCTGAATATGCCGGTACAGGCATTGCCAACTCTGCGAAGCGAGTTCGGAGACATTCTGTTCCACCGTGGTCAGGCGCGTGAGCAAACCGAAACGTTTGACAATGTTGTCGTAACCGATTATCGAAATATCCGCGGGAATGGCAATGCCGAGTTCGCGGAAGCGGTCGATTGCCCCCAATGCCATCAAATCGTTGCAGCAGAACAGGCATGTGGCGCCAAAATCTGCCACGGCATCGGCAGCGTCATAACCACCCGAGAATCGATAATTGCCGTCGAGAGTGAGAATGGAGTCCGCCGGCACCTCATGTTCCTGCAAGGTCTTCAAAAAGCCGTAGCAGCGCGTATTCGCGTTCACGCTGTCTTTGTTGCCGGTGATGCAGGCGAATCGCCTGTGACCCGCGCAGAGAAGTTTTTTGGCGGCAAGACGGCCACCGAGCTCGTTGTCGAATCCCACACCGTCACAGATGTCGGCGGTGATCAGCCTGTCAATGATGACAATCGGGCAGGGGGAGGCGCAGATCTGGTCGCGGAGCAATGCGCGGTCCGTATAGCTGTCTATGGATGGAATAAGCAAGAGCCCGTCTATGTCACGTCCGACGAAATTGCGCATGAGTCGGCGTTCCAGCGTGCGATCGTCGTCGGAATTCGAGATGAACAACTGATACCCGTTCCGCCGGCATTCCGTTTCCAAGCATTTGGATAGCGAGGCAAAGAACATATTCTCAATATCGGGCACGATGAGCGCGATGAGGCGTGTTTCATTGGTGACCAGACCGCGCGCATTCTCATTGACCACGTAGTGCAGGCGTCTCGCCACATCGCGAATGCGCTGCTGCGTGGGTTGGGATATACGCGAGGGCTTGTTGTTGAGCACAAGAGACGCCGTGGCTACGGAAACCTGGGCTTCCTGTGCCACTTCCCTTAACGTCACTCGCCGCACCATTTTCGCCTCATCTATTGCCGTACTGTGTGTAGTTATATTCTATGGCACGCTGCACAAAGCGAGGGATTGTTCAGCATTGCATTCCAAGATGACAATGTTAGGAGATGACAATGTGAAGAGGCAATTGGGAAGATTGTATTGGATTGCGGTTGTTCCTCTGGTTTGGAGGCATGTAGGTGGGGAGAAAATAGTAGGGAGTTGTTGTTCTTCCGGTTTGGAGGGGTGTTCATGGGATGAAGATCGCGCGGTGTGATATGCTCCCCCGGTTCGGCGGTGTCCGTGTCGGGGGTTCTGCGTTGTGCCCGGGATACGGGGAAGGCCCGGGGAACGTGTGTTCCCCGGGCCTTCGGTGAAGTGTGGTTGCGGCGGTGTGCTACTCTCCCATGTCCTCTCGGGCATAGTACCATCGCCGTGCCAGGGCTTAGCTTCCGGGTTCGGAATGGGACCGGGCGTCTCCCCTGGGCCATGGCCGCCGC
>SKET01000066.1_pt1 | contig 103576 bp, 118 predicted proteins | sample 4841461 | NCBI WGS metagenome assembly SKET01 (sample SAMN11008802, study PRJNA524170) | human gut metagenome | biome: Human fecal sample; material: Feces; isolation source: fecal sample from pouch patient p5 | host: Homo sapiens | place: Israel: Tel-Aviv | collected 2014-02-13
GTTTTAATATTTTTTATATTGACGAGCCGTCAATATAAAATAACCATTTTGGGAGGTTTATTATGGATAAGAGAGAGATTCTCTTTTAGAAAGTACAAGGTCGGACTAGTTTCAGTCCTTGTGGGAGCTGTCAAAAGTAGCAGGATTAAGTCAAACAGACTCTGCTTCTAATATTGAGCAAGTGGTGTTGAAAGCATGGCGACAGCTAATGCAACAGCAGCTTCTAAAGTACAGGAGACAGTATCAGAAGAAGCTCTTGATATTCCAAAAGAAGAAACTCTCATTCCTTTCCTGAAGAGATCATCAAACCAGAAACACCACCGAAAGTGGAACCGCAGGTCAGTGAAAACGAGAAAGGAGGAGAGGTAGCTGCCCTAGGGGTCGTAACCGTTCATAAAGAAGTTAAAGCTTCAACTCCTGCTAAACCTTTGGCAAGTTCAAAAGCAACCGACGAGCTCCCTCAAACATCAAGCGTTACACAAAATTATCTTCTTGCTCTCGGTTTTGCTTTAGTGACACTAACAGCAGGCATTTGGAAACGAAGAAAAGTCTCTAAAGACTAATAAATTTAAGTTTAGTCATCCCTTCCTCTAACAAAAAAAGCACATCTGAAAGAGAACATTCTCAATCGGGTGTGCTTTTTGAGTGTATTGAAGGCTTATTTTTTCAAATGAAGTCCTTGATTTTTAAGATAAACTTCTGAGACTTGAGCGTATTTTTTTAGTTTTTTCAATTCTTCTTTGTGCGTAATGAAAGTAATAACAACGCCAGCTTTTCCCATACGTCCAGTTCTTCCTGCACGATGAGTATAGACTTCTTTATCACGAGCGAGGTCAAAATTGATAACGTATTCGAGATTTTCAATATCAATCCCACGGGCAACTAAATCAGTTGCCAACAGTAGTGAAATGTCATGATTTTTGAATTTTTCAAGAATGACTTTACGGAATTTGACATTAATATCAGAAGCCAAAGAAACAGCAGAAACACGATTAAATTGAAGACGTTCTTCAGTAGCTCCTAAATCTGAAAGACTGTTGAAAAAGACCAAGCCACGGAATTCTGGAATATTTGAAAATTTGCGGAGTAATTCAAGGCGGTCACGTTTATCGACGGTAATGTAATAATGAGCGATTTGTTCCAGCTTTTGGTCAGACAAATCAATCGTCAACGTATTTTCAGCGAGTGCGTCAGCGTCAACTTTATTAGTTGCACTCATGTAAACCATTTGGTGGTCACGTGGAACACGGTTGATGATATTTTCAACAAAATGATATTGAGAGTCACCTAGTAATTCATCAAATTCATCCAAAACGATTGTGTCAACGTTCATCATTTTGATTTTTTTGAGCTTGACTAACTCGAAAACACGCCCAGGTGTTCCGATAAGAATTTCTGGACCTTTTTTCAAACGTTCGATTTGACGTTTTTGACTAGAACCAGAAATGAATAGCTGTGCTGTAAGATTTAGAGGCTCAGCCCATGTTTTAGTTACCTCAAAAATTTGCCCTGCTAGTTCGGTATTTGGTGCTAAAATCAATAATTGTTGTGATTTTTTGGGTGTCACATTTAAAAGTGTTGGAAAAAGATAAGCTAGTGTCTTACCTGTACCAGTTGGGCTGACACCAAGGACATTATCACCTTGTGAAATAGGCTCGAAAATTTGTTTTTGAATAGCTGTTAGCTCGCTAAATTTCAGATTAGCTAACTGCTCTCGCCAGACTTGTGGAAATTGTGAAATCATAAGTTTCCTTTTCTATGTTTGTAATCTTCACCTATTATAACATAGAAAGGGAATCTTTTTTTATTTCGTGAATAAGTAAGAGTTTTCAGCATTTAAAAAATGGTAAAAATGTAGTAGAATAGATAGGAAATATTTTTGATTTGGAGTAATAAATGCGTAAAAAACCTATTATTATTGGTGTGACTGGTGGCTCTGGTGGTGGAAAAACCAGTGTTTCAAAGGCTATTTTGGCGAATTTTAAAGACCAAAAGATTGCGATGATTCAACATGATTCTTACTATAAAGACCAAAGTCATCTGACATTTGAAGAACGCGTGTCAACCAATTATGACCACCCACTTGCTTTTGATACGGATTTGATGATTGAACACATCAATGAACTCATTGCAGGACGTCCTGTTGACATTCCAATTTATGATTACACACAACATACGCGTAGCGAAAAAACATATCGCCAAGAACCACAAGATGTTTTTATTGTCGAAGGAATCTTGGTTCTTGAAGATAAACGCCTCCGTGATTTGATGGATATTAAATTATTTGTTGACACTGATGACGATATCCGTATTATTCGCCGTATCAAACGTGATATGGAAGAACGTGGACGTAGTCTTGACAGCGTTATTGACCAATACACATCAGTTGTTAAGCCAATGTACCACCAATTCATCGAACCAACAAAACGCTATGCAGACATTATCATCCCAGAAGGAGCATCAAACGTTGTCGCTATCGACCTTATCAACACTAAAATCGCAACTATTTTAGAATGATTTGTAGTGAATAGAGAATCTAGCCACCAAACTAAGCTTGGTGGCTTTTTATAACCAATCAACAGAAAGATCTTCTTTTTCAGCTAAATTATCAACTATTTTGTAAAAAAACCAGAAAGTATTCAGAAAATTTATTTTATTTGGATTATTCTGTTGACTTTTATTCTAGAAAAGAGTATTATGTAAAAAAACGAAAAACATCGAAGGGAATTAAGTCAATGACATTCGCAAATATGACAGTCTTGCTATTGCGTAATGAGGGCTAGTGCATGAAAGCATTAGTCCTGTTTGGCTTACCAAGCGGGATAAAAAACATCTCGCTTGTCCGTGAGATGTTTTTATTTTTATCTTAATGATTTTGTTAATAATTAGAAAGAGGTTATTATGCGTAAAGTTGAATTCCTTGATACTACTCTTCGTGATGGCGAACAAACACCAGGTATTAATTTTTCAATCAAAGAAAAAGTAGCAATTGCCAAACAGCTTGAAAAATGGGGTATTGCTTCAATTGAAGCTGGTTTTCCAGCAGCTAGTCCTGATTCATTTGAAGCGGTTCGTCAAATTTCAGCAGCAATGACAACAACTGCGGTGTCAGGTTTAGCACGTTCTGTGAAATCAGATATTGATGCTTGTTATGAAGCATTGAAAGATGCTAAATACCCACAATGTCACGTGTTCATTGCAACAAGTCCTATTCATCGTGAATATAAATTGAAAAAAACAAAAGAAGAAATTCTTGATATTATCAAAGAACATGTAACTTATGCACGTAGTAAATTTGATGTGGTCGAATTTTCTCCAGAAGATGCAACTCGTACAGAACTTGATTATCTTCTCCAAGTTGTTCAGACAGCGGTTGATGCTGGTGCAACTTACATCAATATTCCTGATACGGTTGGTTTCACAACGCCAGAGGAATATGGTAACATCTTCAAATATTTGATTGAAAATACAAAATCAGACCGCGAGATTATCTTCAGTCCACATTGTCATGATGACCTTGGAATGGCGACAGCCAACACTTTAGCAGCTATCAAAAATGGTGCTGGACGCGTTGAAGGGACAGTCAATGGTATTGGTGAACGTGCTGGAAATGTGGCACTTGAAGAGATTGCAGTAGCTCTTAATATCCGTGAAGATTATTATCAAGCGACATCTGATATTGTCCTTAACGAAACGGTCAATACGTCTGAATTGATTTCACGCTTCTCAGGAATTTCAATTCCTAAGAACAAAGCTGTGGTTGGCGGAAATGCCTTCTCACATGAATCTGGTATTCACCAAGATGGTGTGCTTAAAAATCCACTCACTTATGAAATTATCACGCCAGAGCTTGTCGGAGTCAAACACAACTCGCTTCCGCTTGGTAAACTTTCAGGTCGTCATGCTTTCGTTGAAAAATTGAAAGAACTCGAACTTGCTTTCGAAGAATCAGAAATTGCAACGCTATTTGGCAAATTTAAAAAATTGGCTGATAAGAAACATGAAATTACAGATGCTGATATCAGAGCTTTGGTTGCTGGAACAGCAATTGAAAATCCAGAAGGCTTCCACTTTGGCGATTTGAAATTAACATCAAATGCTGATGATACGGTGACAGCCGAAGTACTTATGGTAAACGCTGACGGTGAAGAAGTTGAAGTTATTGCAAATGGAAAAGGTTCTGTTGAAGCTATCTATAACGCTGTCGATAAATTCTTCAATCAAACTGTCCGCCTTCTCAGCTACACAATGGATGCTGTAACAGACGGTATTGATTCACAAGCGCGTGTGTCTGTTTCAATTGAAAATGTTGATACAGGAACAATTTTCAACGCATCTGGTATTGATTTTGATGTGCTTAAAGCAGGTGCCATTGCTTATGTCAATGCGAATGCTTTTGTTCAAAAAGAAAATGCTGGTGAAATTGGCAAAGCCGTTTCATTCCGTGATGTGCCAACTAATTAAATAAGAAAGGAATTTATAGAGAAGCAACGATGTTGCTTGCGGTATCTCATTATGACGAAAAAAATTGTTACACTTGCTGGTGATGGTATTGGTCCAGAAATTATGGCAGCAGGCTTAGAAGTCCTTGAAGCTGTGGCTTCAAAAATTAATTTTGATTATGATATTGATGCAAAACCTTTTGGTGGCGCAGGAATTGATGCCAATGGTCATCCACTACCAAAAGAAACTTTGGATGCGGCAAAATCAGCTGATGCGATTTTATTAGCTGCCATTGGTGGTCCAAAGTATGATAACGCTCCTGTTCGTCCAGAACAAGGCTTGCTTGCCATTCGTAAGGAATTAAATTTGTTTGCAAATATCAGACCTGTTCGTATCTTTGATGCGTTGAAACACTTGTCGCCTTTGAAACCTGAACGCATTGAAGGAGTAGACTTTGTTGTTGTCCGTGAGTTAACAAGTGGTATCTATTTTGGTGAACATCAATTACAAGATGAATCAGCACGTGATATCAATGACTATTCAGCGCAGGAAATCCGCCGTATTATTCGCAAGGCATTTGAATTGGCACGACTTCGCGGCAAAAAAGTGACAAGCATTGATAAACAAAATGTCTTGGCGACTTCAAAATTATGGCGTAAAGTTGCTGAAGAAGTAGCCTTAGGATTTCCAGATGTCACGTTGGAACATCAATTGGTGGATAGCGCAGCCATGATTATGATTACAAATCCATCACGCTTTGACGTTGTGGTTACGGAAAATCTTTTTGGTGATATTTTGTCTGATGAATCAAGCGTGCTTCCAGGCACACTTGGTGTTATGCCATCAGCTAGCCATTCAGAAAATGGACCAAGCCTTTATGAGCCGATTCACGGTTCAGCTCCAGATATTGCTGGACAAGGCATTGCCAATCCTGTCAGCATGATTTTATCTGTTGCTATGATGTTGCGTGAAAGTTTTGGTGAAGTAGCTGGTGCAGAACTTATTGAAAATGCGGTTGATAAGACATTCAATCAAGGCATTTTAACACGTGATTTAGGCGGTAAAGCTTCAACAGCTGAAATGACCGCAGCTATTATTGCAAATCTATGACTTTAAAAGAATTAGCGCTTCTCATTTTCGTTTTTTGGAATGTTTTGACCTTTCTGACTTATGGTATTGATAAAAAGAAAGCAGAGCATGGACGTTGGCGAATTCCAGAGAAAACATTGCTTTTAGAGAGTATCTTATTTGGTGGAATCGGTGCTTTTCTTGGTGGAAAAATCTTTCATCATAAAACTTTGAAATGGTACTTTAAAGCTTGTTGGTCTTTGGGAATGGTGATTGATATTGCGGTTTTATACTGGTATATCGTCATTTGGAAATAGTAGCTAACTAGAAAATGAAATAGTGAGAAGAATTTGGAGGATGAAATGAGCGGAAAATCGATTTTTGATAAGCTTTGGGAACGCCATGTGGTTACTGGTGAAGAAGGCGAACCACAACTTATGTATGTTGACCAGCACTATATTCATGAAGTAACAAGTCCGCAGGCATTCCAAGGACTTAGAGATGCGGGTCGTAAAGTACGTCGTCCAGATTTAACGTTTGGAACGACTGACCACAATGTTCCAACGGTAGATATTTTCAATATTCGTGACTTGGTGTCAAAAAATCAAATTGATACCCTTGCTCGAAATGTTAAAGACTTTGGCATTGATGCGGCAACGCATGGAACAGAACGCCAAGGGATTGTTCATATGGTAGGTCCAGAAACAGGACGTAGTCAACCTGGTAAATTTGTTGTCTGCGGGGACAGCCATACGGCAACTCACGGTGCTTTTGGAGCAATTGCCTTTGGTATCGGAACATCCGAAGTGGAGCACGTTTTTGCAACACAGTGCATTTGGCAAGTAAAACCGAAGAAAATGAAAGTTGAATTTGTCGGCAAACCACAAAAAGGTGTTTATTCAAAAGACTTTATCCTTGCTTTGATTGCTCAATATGGTGTTGATGCTGGTGTAGGCTATGCGGTTGAGTATTGTGGTGAAGCCATTGATGCTCTCTCAATGGACGAACGCATGACCATTGCAAACATGTCGATTGAATTTGGGGCAAAAACGGGCTTGATGAATCCAGACCAAAAGACCTTTGATTACGTTAAAAGTCGTGAAGCGGCGCCTAAAGGTGATAAATTCAAGCAAGCGGTCGAAGATTGGAAAACATTGGTTTCTGACCCTGATGCCGAATATGATAAAGTTATTACCATTGATGTTTCAGGATTGGCACCAATGGTGACTTGGGGGACAAACCCTGAAATGGGTGTTGAATTTGGCAAACCATTCCCAGAAATCAAAGACATGAATGATGAACGTGCTTATCATTATATGGACATTAAGCCTGGTGATAAAGCTGAAGATATTGATTTGGGTTACGTTTTCATTGGTTCTTGTACCAATGCACGTCTATCAGACCTTGAATTAGCAGCTAAGATTGTTAAGGGCAAACATATTTCACCGAATCTGACAGCTATTGTTGTTCCTGGTTCTCGTCCTGTTAGGAAAGAAGCAGAGCGACTAGGGCTTGATAAAATTTTCATGGATGCTGGTTTTGAATGGCGTGAGCCTGGTTGTTCAATGTGTCTTGGAATGAACCCAGACCATGTGCCAGAAGGTGTTCATTGTGCCTCAACAAGTAATCGTAACTTTGAAGGGCGTCAAGGTTTTGGAGCGCGTACACATCTTTGTAGCCCAGCTATGGCGGCAGCGGCAGCAATTGCTGGTAAATTCATCGATGTTCGCCAACTGTCAGAAGTTCAGTAAAGGAGAGAGATAATGGAAAAATTTACTGTTTACATAGGGAAATCTGTCCCTTTGATGAATGATAATATTGATACTGACCAGCTTATTCCCAAACAGTTCTTGAAGGCTGTTGATAAAAAAGGTTTTGGTAAAAATTTGCTGTTTGAATGGCGCTATCTCAATGATAATTACGATGAAAATCCAGATTTTATCTTTAACAAACCTGAATATCGCCATGCAACGATTCTGATTTCAGGGGATAACTTTGGTTCAGGGTCATCACGTGAACACGCTGCTTGGGCTTTGGAAGATTATGGTTTTCGTTGTGTGATTGCAGGCTCATTTTCTGATATTCACTACAATAATGAATTGAAAAATGGGATGCTTCCAATTGTTCAACCTTTGGAAGTCCGTCAGAAATTAGCTGCACTACCAGCTGGTGAAGAAATTACGATTGATTTACCAAACCAAGTCATCAAGTCATCTGCGGGAGAATTTCCGTTTGAGATTGATGGCGAATGGAAGCGTAAACTTGTCCTTGGACTTGATGATATTGGCATCACGCTTCAATATGAAAATTTGATAGCAGCCTACGAAAAAAATCGTCCAAGTTATTGGCAATAATTTTAAAAAAGTAGTAGGCAAAATAACAGTTGTAGCCATTCAATAAAATATAGAAAAAGTCTGAAATATGATTATTTCAGACTTTTTTGTGGTGTTTGTTTACTCTAAGCAAAATATGACGGCAGGCTTATTTTTTGATATAATAAACCTTATGGAAAACACAAAGAAAATAGAGAATTATCAAATCATGTTAGCACAGGCGAAAGCGCTATTTGCTAACGAAAAAAATCTGCTATCAAATCTTTCAAATGCTAGCGCTCTGTTAAAGATGACTTTACCAAACTCTGTTTTTACAGGCTTTTATTTATTTGACGGTCAGGAATTACTTTTGGGTCCTTTTCAAGGCGGGGTATCGTGCGTTCACATTGCACTTGGAAAAGGTGTTTGTGGCGAAGCAGCAGCTAATCAAGAAACGATAATTGTGGCAGATGTGACAAAACATGCTAATTATATTTCTTGTGATTCAGCAGCCATGAGTGAAATCGTTGTCCCTATGGTTAAAAATAACCAATTAGTGGGGGTTTTGGATTTGGACTCACGTTTAACGGATGATTATGATGCGATTGACCAAGAGTATCTTGAAAAATTTGTTGCCGTACTTTTGGAAAAATCATATTGGAATTTGGATATGTTTGGAGTTGAAAAATAATGTATCAAGCACTTTATCGAAAATATCGTAGCCAAACTTTTGATGAAATGGTTGGGCAAACGGTCATTTCATCAACTTTAAAACAAGCAGTTTCTTCAGGAAAAATTAGCCATGCTTATCTATTTTCTGGTCCTCGTGGAACAGGGAAAACAAGTGCTGCTAAAATTTTTGCTAAGGCGATGAACTGCCCTAATCAAGTCAATGGCGAGCCATGTAATCATTGCGATATTTGTCGTGATATTACAAATGGCAGCCTTGAAGATGTCATTGAAATCGATGCTGCATCAAATAATGGTGTTGATGAAATTCGTGAAATTCGTGATAAATCAACCTACGCACCAAGTCGTGCAACTTATAAAGTTTACATCATTGATGAAGTGCATATGTTATCGACAGGTGCCTTTAATGCTCTTTTGAAAACGTTGGAAGAACCAACAGAAAATGTTGTTTTCATTTTAGCAACAACAGAATTGCATAAAATTCCAGCAACAATTTTATCACGTGTGCAACGATTTGAATTTAAAGCGATTAAATTAGCGGCTATTCGTGAACATTTGGCTAATATTCTTGACAAAGAAGAAATTAGCTATGAAGAAGATGCCTTGACCTTGATTGCGCATTGTGCTGAGGGTGGAATGCGTGATGCGCTTTCGATTCTTGACCAAGCGCTTAGTTTAACACCTGATAATCATGTGTCGCTTGCTATCGCAGAAGAAATCACAGGTAGCATTTCAATGACAGCCTTAGATGATTTTGTGGCAAATGTTTTGGCAAATCAAACTAGTCAAGCTTTGACAAATTTGGAAACTATTTTTGATAGCGGAAAGAGCATGAGTCGCTTTGCAACGGATTTGTTAAATTACTTACGTGATTTATTGGTTGTTCAAACTGGTGGTAAAAATACACACACAAGTCAAAAATTCCAAGAGAATTTAGCAACTGCTGAACAAAATCGTATTTTTACAATGATTGATTTGGTGACGAAAGCTTTGCCTGAAATCAAAAATGGTGTTCAGCCAAAAATTTATGCTGAAATGTTAACGATTCAATTATCAAAAGCAGGAAAAGAAATTTCGACAGCACAAGTTCCAGACGGCTTGTCAGATGAATTAGCAAAGCTCAAGAATGAAATCAAAGACTTGAAAGAAGAATTTTCTAAGATTGATAGCTCAGCTATTTCTCAAAAAACGGTAAGCCGCAAAAAATCAGTTACTGGCTTTAAGTTTAAAGTGGACCGCGTGAAGATTTTGACCATCATGGAAGAAACGATTGTTGATAGTCAGAAATCAAGGGAATATCTAGAAGCTCTTAAAGGAGCGTGGAATGAGATTTTGGACAGTATTTCTGCCCAAGACCGCGCGCTTTTGCTAGGTTCGGAGCCAGTTCTTGCCAATAGTGAAAATGCTATTTTAGCTTTTGATGCAGCTTTTAATGCGGAACAAGCCATGAAACGAACTGACCTTAACGATATGTTTGGCAACATCATGAGCAAGGCAGCAGGTTTTTCACCAAATATTTTGGCTGTTCCACGTAAAGACTTCAACAGTATCCGAACAGAATTTGCTCAAAATTTGAAAAAACAACGCAAAGAGCCAGCACAGGAAGAAGTGCAAGAAGAAAATTTCATTCCAGAAGGCTTTGATTTCCTAGCAGATAAAATTAATAAGATTGAGGATTAAGAAGGGAGTGAGATAAATAAAAAAGTGAATTAGTAGTTTCGAAGACATTTGATTTCTCAATAAGTCTTAATTTCTTGTTTCTGACCTAAAGTAGTCTATCCCAGACCATTTTGTGATACTTACTTCGTAAGTTTTATTTCCCGATTATAAAGGCTTCCCCAAACCTTTATAACCAACCTATACATGGCTCGGAAGATTTGGGGAAGCTTTCGAGGTGGGAAATGGAGTCAAGTGCAGCTTGACATCAAAAAGGGGTGTAAAAGCTGATTTATCAGCTTATTATCCCCACTCAACTACTGCGCCTTGTAAATAATAACTATAATAAACAAAGAAGCTGAGCATTTTGTTCCACTCCTTTTTACACAACAGATTCTGTGAAATCTGTCAAAATAATGAAGATATGTTATAATAGAAATATGACTAAAAGCCGTTTTTTATTTGTGGCGCTGATGTGCGCTTTTGAAACATACTTTTTTAATGAATGTTTATTTGAAGGTGATTATTTATTTGCTTTCTTTTGGGGAATTTTGCTTTTTCGTGATCTCCAGCGTACCTATAAGGTTGACAAAATCATTCACACGTTGAGTTCAACTACCAAGAAGAAAGACTGATTTCACCACTACGTAATAATTTTTCTTGACCATTGTCAAGTTTAACAAGAAGATGTCCATGGTCTGTGATTTCTTCAGCTACACCTGAAAAGAGAATATCATTTTCGATAAAGGTCACTTGTTTGTTTAAAACAAGTGATTTTTCTTTATAAACTTTTACCAAATCTTTTTGAGGAATTGTGAAGAAAAGCTTCCAAATTTCAGTGATTAATTGATTGCGTGTGATAGTTGGTTGCTCGCTAAAAAGGGTTCCAGCTTTTTGTGCAATATCGTCTGGGAAATCTGTGATATGAAAATTAAGTCCGACACCAATAATCACATCAGTGATCAAGCCAGTTTCAACAGATGAAATCGCCTCGGTTAAAATGCCCGCGATTTTTTTGCCATTTAGGTAGATATCGTTGACCCATTTTATTTCGGTTTCAATACCTGTCAGACGAGAAATGGCTTTGACAATGCTAGATGCAACCATGAGCGTATAGGGTTTAACTTGTTCGAAAGGAACGTTTGGTTTTAGGTGAAGAGACATATAGATGCCACCTTGTTTTGAGGCAAAAAAACGTCTGCCAAAGCGTCCTTTAGCCATTTCTTGATTTGGAGCTAGGTAAAGGTGCGGCTGTTTATCAGTATCGATATTATTTTTAGCATCTAACTGAGTTGACTCACTTTTTTCATTCAAAGTGACCGCAATATTAAGATTTGTCGCAATTTGTTCAGGGAGTAGTAAATCGCCTGAGATAATTTTATAACCGCGTTTTTTAATCGAATGAATTTGAACCCCCTTGTCTTCCAAGGTTTTAATAGCTTTCCAAATAGCTGTGCGAGATAGCTCAAATTCTTGCGCCAATTTTTCCCCGCTAACATAATCGTCTTGTGTCTTGAGATAATCATAAAGTTTTTCGTAGGTTTTCATATCTTTAGTATAATATATTTTTTCCAAATATTCCTAACAAAGCTTCAATATTGTTAAATTTATAAAGGTATTGTACATGAAGTGACAAAGATGTCATCACGGTAAAACTAATATCACCTTTGTAAAGATAGGTAAAAGTTATCACCTGATAATAAACTTTTTATAGGCATTTGCGGTAAAACGTGGTACAATAAGTGAGTTAATGAGTCCCGATAAGACAATCTGGCGGTTTAATAACGTGTTATTCTTCGTTAGCTCATCTTGATATACTTCAGTATTATCTGCGATTTCGCTGCCTTGACTAACCCGCCATTAACCGCGCCATCTCTTTTTAGAAGATGTAGATTGGTACTTTGTAACTCACTAGAAATGTCTGCTACTGAAAGTAGCTAGTCATTTCACGGAAAGCCGCTATGGCGGTTTCCTAAGTGACTTATGACGGTCAAAAACTAAAACGATTATTTTTAGTTTTTGACCGTCATAACTCTCGCTGAAATGATGATATTTTTTGTACAGGTATTTCAAGGAAAAAATTTTTTCCGACATTCTAATATTTAGAGGTGTTAGAATGAAAAATTAATGATATGGGGGGACATTTTTATGTCAGAACGTAAACTTTTCACGTCTGAATCAGTTTCTGAGGGGCATCCAGATAAGATTGCAGACCAAATTTCAGATGCTATTTTAGATGCTGTGTTGGAACAAGATCCTGATGCGCACGTTGCGGCAGAAACAGCCGTATATACTGGCTCAGTTCATGTTTTTGGTGAAATTTCAACGACGGCTTATGTTGATATTAATCGTATTGTTCGCGATACTATTGCCGAAATTGGTTATACTAATGCTGAATATGGTTTTGCTGCTGAATCGGTTGGGGTTCATCCGTCATTGGTTGAACAATCACCTGATATTGCACAAGGAGTTAACGAAGCGCTTGAGGTTCGTGGAAATGTAGACCAAGACCCGCTTGACTTGATTGGTGCAGGTGATCAAGGGTTAATGTTTGGTTTTGCTATTGATGAAACACCTGAATTAATGCCATTACCAATTTCACTTTCTCATAAATTGGTGAAAAAATTGGCTGATTTACGTAAATCTGGTGAGATTTCATACCTTCGTCCAGATGCTAAATCACAAGTAACTGTTGAATATGATGAAAATGACAAGCCGGTTCGTGTGGACACTGTTGTTATCTCTACACAGCATGACCCAGAAGCGACAAATGACCAAATTCGTCAAGATGTAATTGAAAAAGTTATCAAAGCGGTTATTCCAGAAAAATACCTTGATGATAAGACGAAATTCTTCATTAATCCAACTGGACGCTTTGTTATCGGAGGACCTCAAGGTGACTCTGGTTTGACTGGTCGTAAGATTATTGTTGATACTTATGGTGGCTATGCGCGTCATGGTGGCGGTGCTTTCTCTGGTAAAGATGCGACAAAAGTGGACCGTTCAGCCTCATATGCTGCGCGTTATATTGCTAAAAATATTGTTGCTGCTGGTTTTGCCACTAAAGCAGAAGTGCAATTGGCATATGCTATTGGTGTAGCGCAACCTGTCTCGGCTCGTGTGGATACATTTGGTACTAATACTATTACTGAAAGCAAGTTGGAAGCTGCTGTTCGTGAAGTCTTTGACCTTCGTCCTGCAGGAATTATTCAAATGCTTGATTTGAGACGTCCAATTTACCGTCAAACAGCTGCATATGGACACATGGGACGTACTGATATTGATCTTCCATGGGAAAAACTTGATAAAGTAGAAGCTTTGAAAGAAGCAGTGAAATAAAAAAGCTGGTTTGTAACTAGCTTTTTTATTGTTATAACTCTAGATTCCGTGAAACATTGATAAATATATTGTTAATGTGTTCTGCAATTTCGTGTGGATTACGCGTTTTTTGTTCGGTTAACTGAGAAGAAATAATATCAGAATAACCACCGACAATAAAAGGGAGGAATGATTACAATGATCGAAACAATTACAGAGATTAAATAGTTTAATTTTCAAATCTTACGTTTTACAGGTGAATTGAGAAAAAGATACTCAGAAGTAAACCAAGATTTAAAAGTAATGTCAGATGTGATTTTGAAACATGCTATACTTGGTGGTACATTAGAGCAACATGTTCTGAAGATAATTACTTAATTGAAGTGGCAATGATCCATTATAGAGTTTCTTTATTCTACCCTAGCTTCTCTGATTACAGGAAATACGAAGCTTATAAGTCATTTAGATGATGTTTTGAAATGCACTATTAGCCATATTATTTAGGTTATTTTGCTATTCCTTATGGTAAGGAAAAGTTGCCTTTTATTTTTATCTCTAAAAAAGAGCAGATAGAAAAAGAGCAGATAGAACTTTAATTGTTATAGGAGGTTTTAACTTTTTTGCATGGGATTAAAAAACTTAACTTGACACATATAGGTGTGATGATATTGCTAAATTTTGTGATTTTACTTAAATATTCGAATCTAAAAAAATTTACCACATACCATCTGCTCATTCAGTTTGTCAATTTGAATAATATGTGTTAAAATGAAAAGGTTGAATTCTAGCAGAAAGTTTTGAATGTATGCGTAAAATTGTAATTAATGGTGGCAAGCCTTTAAAAGGTGAGGTTACTATTTCAGGTGCAAAGAATAGTGTAGTTGCTTTGATTCCTGCGGCTATTCTGGCAGATGATATTGTCATATTAGATGGCGTTCCTGCCATTTCCGATGTTGATAGTTTAATTGAAATCATGGAAATTATGGGCGCCAAGGTGAAAAGAGAAGAAGATACCCTTGAAATTGATCCACGTGGCATTAAAAACCAACCAATGCCCTATGGTAAGATTAATAGCTTACGTGCTTCTTATTATTTCTATGGTAGTTTGTTAAGTCGTTTTGGTGAAGCTACAGTAGGTCTCCCAGGTGGTTGTGACCTTGGACCTCGTCCTATTGATTTGCACCTTAAGGCTTTTGAAGCTATGGGAGCTATGATTTCGTATGAAGGCGAAGCAATGCGTTTGGCGACAAATGGTGAGTCTATTCATGGTGCACATATCTATATGGATACAGTTAGTGTTGGAGCAACGATTAATACGATGCTTGCAGCAACTAAAGCAAATGGTCGTACGATTATTGAAAATGCTGCGCGTGAGCCAGAAATCATTGACGTGGCTACTTTGTTAAATAATATGGGAGCTCACATTCGTGGTGCTGGTACAGATGTGATTACAATTGAAGGTGTTGATTACCTTCATGGCACACGTCACCAGGTCATTCCTGACCGTATTGAAGCTGGTACTTATATTGCCATGGCAGCAACAATGGGTGAAGGGGTTCGTATTACCAATGTCCTTTATGAACATTTAGAGAGTTATATTGCAAAGCTCGAAGAAATGGGTGTTCGTATGACGATTGAAGAGGATTCTATCTTTGTTGAAAAACAATCAGTATTGAAAGCTGTATCAGTGAAAACGTCGCCATATCCAGGTTTTGCGACTGATTTGCAACAACCAATCACACCGTTGTTGTTGACAGCTGAGGGACGTGGTACTATTCTAGATACCATTTATGAAAAACGTACTAATCACGTTGCTGAATTGGTACGAATGGGTGCTGATATTTCTATTGTTGGTGGTCGCATTGCTTACCAAGGACCAAATAAATTAACAGGAGCTCCTGTTAAGGCCTCTGATTTGCGTGCGGGTGCAGCGCTTGTTACTGCAGGTCTAATGGCAGAAGGTCAAACGGAAATTACCAACGTTGAATTTATTTTGCGCGGTTATTCAAATATCATTGAAAAATTAACAGCCCTAGGCGCTGATATTAAATTAATTGAAGATTAAGAGGAAGCCCAAGGGCTTCTTTTTTGGTAATAGGTGGTCAGATAGTCAGAGACAAAATGAGAACCTATTGTGATATAATAGGGATATGGATATTTGGACACGTTTAGGATGTTATGCGTTTTTTGAGACAGAACGCATGTATTTACGCCCTTTTACCTATAAGGATAGTCAGGACTTTTTTGAGATTTGTAGCAATCCTGATAATCTTCGTTTTATTTTTCCAAGTCAAGCTAGTCACCATGAAAGTGATTATCTAATGGTCCATTATTTCATGAAAGAGCCACTTGGGGTTTGGGCTATTGAAGATAAAAAATCTCATAAAATGATTGGCTGTATTCGATTTGAGAAGATAGATTTGAATCGGTCATCTGCAGAAATTGGTTATTTTTTGAATCAACAGTTTTGGGGACAAGGCTTGATGACAGAAAGCTTGAAAAACTTATGTTTTTTAAGCTTTCAGGAATTTGGCTTTAAAGAATTACATGTTATTGTCCATGGAGAAAATTTGGCTAGTCAACGTGTTGCGCAAAAATCAGGTTTCAAATTGAAACAACGCTTCAAAGGAAGTGACCGTTATACACGTAAAATGCGAGATTACGTTGATTATCAAATTAGTAAAGGTGATTATCGTTATGAGTAAACATCAGAAAATTTTAGAGTATTTGGAGAATCTTCCAGTTGGAAAGCGCGTGAGTGTGCGAAGCATTTCAAATCACTTAAAAGTGAGCGACGGTACAGCTTATCGTGCGATTAAGGAAGCCGAAAACCGTGGCATTGTTGAAACCCGACCGCGTAGTGGTACGGTTCGTATTGAGAAGAAGCCAGCTGTTCGTATTGAGCGTTTGACCTATTCGGAAATTGCTCGCATTAGTGACTCTGAGGTTCTGGCAGGTAAGGCTGGGCTTAGTCGTGAATTTAGCAAGTTTTCAATTGGTGCGATGACTCAAGAAAATATTTTACGTTACCTTGTTAAAGGTGGGCTTTTGATTGTCGGAGACCGTGAAAAAATTCAACTGTTGGCGCTTGAAAAACACAATGCTATTCTGGTAACGGGTGGATTTCCTGTTTCTAGTGAGGTGATTCGTGTCGCCGACGAGCTCGGAATACCTGTCATGGTTACGCACTATGATACCTTTACCGTGGCGACGATGATCAACCATGCTCTCTCCAATATTCGGATTAAAACAGATTTGACGACTGTTGAGCAAGTCTATCAGACCAAGGAAGACTATGGCTTTTTGCAGGAAGGTGCTACGATTCGTGAATTTAATGCGATGATTAAACAAACGGCAAATGTGCGTTTCCCTGTTGTAAATAGTAAAAATGTGGTTGTTGGCGTTGTTAGTATGCTAGATGTTGTTGGCAAGGAAAATCATATTGATATCAAGAGTATCATGTCGCGTAATCTGATTGTGGCAAAACCGCAAGCCAGTCTTGCTAACATCAGTCAGAAAATGATTTTTGAAGATTTGAATATGCTTCCTGTTGTAGCAGAGGATTTGACCTTGCTAGGAGTTATTACACGCCGCCAGGCGGTTGAAAATCTACCAAATTTACAACATTCTAACCTTTATACATATAGCGACCAGATTTTATCAAATTTGCAATACGAAGATGGTGTTTATAAATTTGTGGTTGAACCTACGATGATTGATAATGCTGGTAATTTTGCCCAAGGTGTCTTGACAGAATTTATCAAGGACATTAGCGTTCGTGTTTTGACCAAAAAACATCAAAAAAATATCATCATTGAACAACTGATGCTTTATTTTGTACAAGCAGTTCAGATTGACGATTGTTTGGTGATTCATCCCCGTGTCATTACTGAAAAACGTCGTAGTTCGGTGATTGACTTTGAAATTCTTTTAGAGGATCAAATTGTTGCTAAAGCCTTGGTAACGACGAAAATTAACTAATACATAGTGGTTAACTTAAATGACAAAATCATTCCATTTTTGACAGTTTGGTGACTATAAGTGTATAATTAGTGTTATTGATGCATTTTTAGAGATTACTAATAGGAGTACATTATTGATATGATTACATTAAAATCGGCTCGTGAAATTGAAGCAATGGACCGCGCTGGAGATTTTCTAGCTTCAATTCACATTGGTTTACGTGAATTGATTAAACCAGGTCTTGATATGTGGGAAGTCGAAGAGTACGTGCGTCGTCGCTGTAAAGAAGCAAATGTTCTTCCACTCCAAATTGGGGTTGATGGTTCTATCATGGACTATCCTTATGCCACATGTTGCGGACTTAATGACGAAGTAGCACACGCTTTTCCTCGCCATTACATTTTAAAAGAAGGAGATTTGCTTAAGGTTGATATGGTTTTGAGTGAACCGCTGGATAAATCAGTTGTTGACGTTTCAAAATTAAACTTTGACAATGTTGCACAAGTTAAAAAATATACTGAATCATACTCTGGTGGATTGGCAGACTCATGCTGGGCATATGCTGTTGGTGAGGTGTCTGACGAAGTCAAAAATCTGATGGATGTTACCAAAGAATGCCTTTATATCGGAATTGAAAAAGCTGTTGTTGGTAACCGTATCGGTGACATTGGTGCAGCTATTCAAGAATACGCTGAAAGCCGTGGATATGGTGTTGTTCGTGATTTAGTAGGACATGGTGTTGGTCCAACAATGCATGAAGAACCAATGGTACCACACTATGGTAAAGCAGGTCGTGGTCTTCGTTTGCGTGAAGGTATGGTGTTGACTATCGAGCCAATGATTAATACAGGAACTTGGGAAATTGATACGGATATGAAAACTGGTTGGGCTCATAAGACACTTGACGGCGGTTTGTCATGCCAATACGAACATCAATTTGTTATCACTAAAGATGGACCTGTTATTTTAACAAGTCAAGGAGAAGAAAGAACTTACTAGGATGAATCGTAAGCAGCTTATAGACAAACTAGTGTCTAGATTAAAGTGGCAACCGCTACAGGTTTATTTAAAACATTACCAAAGTGCAGAGATTGATTTATCAGCGATTGCTGTCGCTTATTATTTATTGCTGACAGCATTCCCATTGATTGTGATTGCGGCAAATATTTTTCCTTATCTTAACATTGATATTTCAGTGTTATTGTCTTTCATGGAAAAAAATTTACCGACCAATCTTTACCCTTCTGTTTCGGCAATTACGACAGATATTTTTTCAAAACCTTCTGGTAGTATTTTGGGAGTTGCGACTTTAACGGCTTTCTGGACAATGTCTAAATCGCTGACCTCTCTACAAAAAGCTATTAACAAAGCTTATGGCGTTTCACAACACAGAGATTTTGTGATTGGGCGTTTGATTGGGGTTTTGGCAAGCTTGCTCATTCTTTTCCTACTGACGTTTGTGTTAATCTTTTCTACTTTTTCAAAGGCTGCTTTGCAAATTATCAGTACTCACTATGATTTGAGTGATACGGTTGCAACAGTCGTTCTGAATTTATCCCAGCCGGTAACTGTTTTGACGATTGTATTTGGGTTGATGTTATTGTATTTCATTCTACCAAATGTCAAAATCAGACGTTTTCGTTATATTTTACCAGGAACAATTTTCACTTCTTTCGTCATTGTGTTCTTGAATAATTTGTTTAGCAATTATATTTTGAGAACCTTTGAACGCATGGTTGACATTAAAACGTTTGGTTCGGTTGTGATTTTTGTTTTGATGTTATGGTTTATTTTCTTAGCGCATATTTTGATTTTGGGAGCTATTTTTAATGCAACCTATCAAGAATTGCGCCAAGGAAAAATGGAAAGCAGACGTGGTGATATTCTTTCCATCTTAACACACCGCAAACAAGATAAAGATAAAAAATAACACCTGTGGGGGTGTTATTTTTTATCTTTAAAAATTAGTAATTTACTAAACACATAGTTTAAAATGATAATAAGGACTTGTGAGAAAACAGTCTCAATCATGTTGACTAATGAAATATTATCATTGACAAATTGTCCGATAATGTGAGGGAATTTTGTGACTAAAAGGTAGGCTAAAATCAAGTCTAGGGCAAGTGTTGATAGACGCGCTACAAAAAATTTGACAAAACGGTTAAACCATCCTGTTCGAACTTGATTAAAGACGAAGTAGTCGTTTGTAAAGAAGGCAAACATGATAGCAATGACGTTAGCGATAACTGCGGAAGTCGTTGCCGATTGCGTTAGGGCAAAAATGACTAAGCGTGTTCCCATGTAAACGAGTGTGGCAAGAACACCGAAAAATAAGTATTTAAAAACTTCACTAGATAATAACTTTTTCATAGAACTACTATACCAAATTTTAACAATTTGTGCTATACTTTTAAGCGTTGTGTAAACAACCCTTGACGCTTAGTTCCCTTTCGTCAAGCATATTATAGACGTGAAGAGTTGTTGCTCTTTAACGTTAAAGGAGAAAGAATTTTTATGAAATATTTTACTATTCGTGATTTTGCGCAAGTAGCGCTTGTTGCTGCACTTTATATTGTGTTGACAGTCACACCGCCTTTAAATGCCATTTCTTATGGTGCTTATCAGTTCCGTGTTTCGGAAATGTTAGCGTTTATGGCATTTTACAATCGTAAGTATATTGTTGGGCTGACGCTTGGTTGTATGATTGCCAATTTGTACAGCTTTGGTTTAATTGATGTCTTTGTTGGTGGTAGCCAAACGTTTGTTTTTCTAACATTAGGTGTTGTTTTATTTGACCGTTATAAGGAGCAATATTTATTTAACGGCTTATTTAACAAAGCATTCTTTTACTTTTCATTATTGTTTTCGGCTTCAATGTTTACTATTGCGCTAGAATTATATTATGTTGGTGGCTCACCATTTTTGATGACTTGGTTTACATCAGCAGTAGGCGAACTTGCTTCGCTATTGATTGGTGCTATTATCATGGACAAACTTGGAAAACGTATTGATTTAACCGTATGATAGATTAAAAACTTCCTTTTTAGGGAGTTTTTTATTTAGTAAAATTCTTAAAAAATAGTTAGCTTTTTTAGAGAGCATTTTTTACCAGATATGTTAAAATAGTAATATGAAAAAACGTATTCAAGAATTGGTTGATGAGCTCAACCAGTACCGAAAAGAGTATTACACAGAGGACCAACCAACGGTCTCAGATAGCGAATATGACAAGCTTTATCGCGAGTTAGTCGAGCTTGAAAAAGCTCATCCAGAGTTGATTTTGCCAAATAGTCCAACGCAAGAAGTGGGTGGGCTTGTTTTAGATGGTTTTGAAAAATATCAGCATGAAACGCCGCTTTATAGCTTGCAAGATGCTTTTTCACGTGAGGAATTAGAGGATTTTGACCGTCGTGTGAAAGCTGAATTTCCCAATGCCTCTTACATGGCAGAGCTGAAAATTGATGGTTTGTCAATTTCACTAGTTTATGTTGATGGTGTGTTGCAAGTCGGTGCCACTCGTGGTGACGGCTCAGTTGGTGAAAATATCACTGAAAATGTCAAACGTATCAAGGACATTCCTCATAAGTTGGCACAGCCACTTAACATTACAGTTCGTGGTGAAGCTTATTTGCCAAAGACGTCATTTGATAAAATCAATGAGGAACGTCGTGATAGTGGTCAGACAGAATTTGCGAATCCGAGAAATGCGGCTGCAGGGACATTACGTCAGTTAAATACAGTAGTTGTTGCTAAGCGAAATTTGGCAACATTTCTTTATCAAGAAGTGGCATCAACTAGCATGATAACGCAAAATGATGTTTTGGAAGAATTGTCTCGCTATGGTTTTTCGGTTAATCCGCGACGTATCACGACATCTTCAATGGCAGACATCTGGAAATTTATTCAAGAAGTAGCCGCTGAGCGTGATAATTTACCATACGATATTGACGGTATTGTTATTAAGGTCAATAGTCTTGCTATGCAAGAAGAACTTGGTTTTACGGTTAAGGCGCCCCGTTGGGCAATTGCTTATAAATTTCCAGCTGAGGAAAAAGAAGCAGAAATTCTTTCGGTTGATTGGACTGTTGGACGTACTGGGGTGGTGACACCAACCGCTAATCTTAGCCCTGTTCAGTTAGCAGGAACAACGGTTAGCCGTGCGACTTTGCATAATGTGGATTACATTGCTGAAAAAGATATTCGCATTGGCGATACGGTCATCGTCTATAAGGCGGGAGATATTATTCCAGCAGTGCTACATGTTGTTGATAGCAAACGTGGTAAGCAAGTACCAATGCCGATTCCTGAAAACTGTCCGTCTTGTGGTAGTGAGCTGATTCATTATGAAGATGAAGTGGCTTTACGTTGTATCAATCCGCTTTGCCCAAGTCAAATTCAAGAACGTTTAACGCATTTTGCTAGCCGTGATGCCATGAATATCACAGGTTTAGGACCTTCTATCGTTAAGAAACTTTTCAAAGCAGAATTGGTTCATGATGTCGCAGACATTTACCAATTAACGGTGGAAGATTTGCTAAGCTTGGATGGCTTTAAGGAAAAATCTGCTGAGAAACTTTACAATGCCATTCAGGTTTCTAAGGAAAATTCAGCTGATAAATTGCTTTTTGGACTGGGAATTCGTCATGTCGGTGCCAAGGCTAGTCGTCAATTGTTGGAAGTTTTTGAAACGATTGATCAGTTGGTTGCTGCGGATGCTGACAGCATTGCTAGTATCGACGGTTTGGGAACAGTTATTGCTAACTCATTGCGTAGCTATTTTGCCAAAGAAGAAGCGACAGAGCTCTTGCATGAATTGGAAAATGCAGGTGTCAACTTTGCTTATCTTGGTAAGAAAGTTTCAAAAGATGCTCAATTAGCAGGTTTAACAGTTGTTTTGACTGGAAAATTGGAACGTTTAACGCGAAACGAAGCAAAAGAAAAACTGCAAGATTTAGGAGCAAAAGTGACCAACAGTGTGTCCAAAAAAACTGACATTGTTGTCGCAGGTACAGATGCAGGTTCAAAATTGACCAAAGCCCAAGCTTTAGGAATTGATGTCCGCGATGAAGCTTGGTTAGAAAGTTTATAAATAAGTTGAGGTATCTTTATGGTTAAGAAACAAAAACGTGCACGTTTAATCTACAATCCGACTTCAGGTCAGGAAATCATGAAGAAAAGCGTGGCAGAAGTGCTAGATGTTTTAGAAGGTTTTGGTTATGAAACATCAGCTTTTCAGACAACACCAGAGCCAAATTCTGCTCGTGATGAGGCTAAACGTGCCGCGAAAGCTGGATTTGATTTAGTTATTGCTGCTGGTGGTGACGGTACAATCAACGAAGTTGTCAATGGGATTGCTCCGCTTTCTAATCGACCTCAAATGGCTATTATTCCGACAGGAACGACCAATGATTTCGCGCGTGCTCTTAAAATTCCACGTGGTAATCCAGTTGAAGCCGCTAAGATTATTGGTAAAAATCAAATTATTCAAATGGATATTGGACAAGCGCGTGAAGATACGTATTTCATCAATATTGCTGCTGCAGGCTCATTCACAGAATTAACATATAGTGTGCCAAGCCAATTAAAGACAATGTTTGGTTATTTGGCTTATTTGGCAAAAGGTGTTGAATTGCTACCAGGAATTCGTACGGTTCCTGTTCGTATTAAACACGAAAAAGGCACTTTTGAAGGCGAAGTTTCAATGATTTTCGCTGCTATTACCAATTCAGTTGGTGGTTTTGAACAAATTGCGCCAGATGCTAAGCTAGACGACGGAAAATTTACTTTGATTTTGATTAAAACAGCTAACTTGATTGAAATTTTGCGTTTGATTCGTTTGGTATTAGACGGTGGAAAACACATTGGTGACAAACGTATCGAGTATATTAAGACTGATTTCTTGGAAATCGAACCGTTATCTGATAAGAAGATGATGATTAATTTGGACGGTGAATACGGTGGTGATGCCCCAATTAAACTCCGTAATCTCAAAAATCACATCACATTTTTTGCTAATACAGATGAAATTTCAGATGATGCACTCGTTTGGAATCAAGAAGATTTAGCTTTGGAAGCTATTGCCCAAAAATTCACACAGGAAGTCGATGAGCTTAATTCAGAGGAATAGAAATTGAGTGCGAACCTCTGAAAAATACAGTTATCGTTCATTATCATAGCTAATATGGCAATTATTTTGACTATAGTTTGTGGAAATGGATTGACTTTTATGAAGGGACAGACAGTCAATTCTCAGGATTTAATAATTTTGGTTTAGTGGGAAATTAACAATCGATAGTCCGTTCTTTTTGGAGCACATTGTATGTAATTGTCAAAAATGATAATTCTTTTATCAAGACAAGAGACTTTAGAATTCAACGCAATAGTGGAGTTCCTACAAGTTATGGATTGTGGAGAGTGATGATACGCTTTATTGTTCACGTCAAATGGCAATTACCAGCCATTATTATAGTCATCGTGATAGCCGTGCTTTTGAGATGGCAATGAATTATCAGTATTTTTATCAGTACTAAAAAAACGGAGTTTCCTCTCTAGGCACTAACAGCAGCTATTGATTATATTGATTCTGTTGACCCAGAATATGTCCTTATTCTATTTGGTGACCATATTTACAAGATTGACTATGATGATATGCTTCGGACACATAAAGATAATTTAGTCAGTTTGACCGTTGCGGTTATTGAGGTAGCGCTTAAAGAAGCAAATTGTTTTGGTATTATGAACACAGACTCAAACGATCGGATTGTTGAATTTGAAGAAAAACCAGAACATTCAAAATCTACTAAAGCATTTTTGGAAAGCTAATATGGAATATATTGGTGAAGACAATATTGTACCACCAAACTTTATCACTGAATAAGCCAGCGTAAAAAATTCCCTCGTTGTTAATGGCTGCTTTGTTTCAGAAAAAGTTAATCATTTTATTCTCTCAACGAATGTTCAGGTTAAGAAAGATGCTGAAATACCTGTTTTTTAATCATAAGTGGCGTAATTATTGTTGAAGGGATTAAGATAAAATGTGTAATCGTTGGTGACAATACTGTTATCGGTGATGATATTGAAATTAATGGTATAGGTAAAGAAGTATAAATTTTTGGTTATGATGATGTAGTGGGGGCCAAATGAAGATTAATAAATGTACTGCGATTTTGGGAAATGTAGTGGGATATCATGATATGTCAACGTTAATTAAGTAGCATTTATGCGATTTTCTGTGGTCAAAATATTCGTTTTGTTTTTGCCCCTATCAGAGGTGGTCGTGAATGGGGAATTAATTCCTTGTTAAGCCACTATTTCCTAGGATTTTACAATAATAGTAATGATAGTAAATTTGTAGACAAAGATTACTATGAATAAGTTTTGACTTACCAGAAACGCTCTAGCAGTGACCAAACAGTTTACATGAACTGTGAAGAAATCTCTGTTCTGAAAAATTCAATAATAAAACTAATGGTATTTCTCAATGCCGTTGGACACAAATCACAGACCAATCACTTTCTAAAACCATTGATAAATGGATTGGCAGAGTGATATCCATGAACTGCGTAAGCTTAATGGTCTTGTCAACAATCCAGAGGTTTTAAATGATTTTCATCACACTAGAATAGGAAGAAAAACCTAATAAAGAAGCGATTTTGCTCGTTTCTTTATTTTTATTTTAAAAAACTAAACAAAGGTTAAGAATGAAATAGAAAAACGTTTCCAAAATTTGCGATTTCATTGACAATTTCCTAAAATAGGACTAAAATAACGAGGTAAAAAATTTTAAAAGGAGATTCAAATCATGTTGAATTTAAAAATCTTAGCACTTGGTATCGCCGTACTAGGGGTTAGTCTTGGTGAAGGTATCCTCGTTGCCAACATCGCTAAATCTGCTGCACGTCAACCAGAAATGTACAGCAAATTGCAAACCCTTATGATCATGGGGGTAGCCTTTATTGAAGGTACTTTCTTCGTTCTTCTTGCATCAACATTCTTCGTTGGTTAAACCTAACAAAGAATCTATAAAAAGAAGGAGGGGTAGAGTTGGAAACATCTGTAAATCCAACAGCGCAATTCTTTGGTATTGAGTTCGACTTGACCATTCTCGCGATGTCTCTCTTGACGGTGCTAGTAGCCTTTGTTCTTATTTTTTGGTTCAGCCGCAATATGCAACTAAAACCAAAAGGAAAACAAAATGTTTTAGAGTGGGTATATGAGTTCGTTCAAGGAATCATTAGACCTAATCTTGGACGTTATACTAGCAATTACGGTCTCCTCTTCTTTGGATTGTTCTTTTTCTTATTGATTGCCAATAACATAGGTTTACTTACAAAACTTGAAGTCGGTGACTATAACCTTTGGTCATCTCCAACTTCAAACGCTGCCTACAACTTTGGATTAGCATTGCTGATTGCTGTTGTTGTCCATGTTGAAGGTATTCGTAAGAATGGTATCAAAGAATACCTAAAAGAATATTTATCTCCAACACCAGTAATGTTGCCGATGAACATTCTCGAAGAATTTACCAATGTTATCTCATTAACATTACGTTTGTATGGTAATATTTTTGCGGGTGAAATTGTGTTGAGCTTGCTTGTGCAATTTGCACACTACAATATCGTAGCTGTACCATTTGCATTTATTTTAAATATGCTTTGGACAGGGTTCTCAATTTTCATCTCAGCAATCCAAGCTTACGTATTTGTAATGTTGTCATCAACTTATGTTGGTAAAAAAGTAAATCACGAAGAAGAATAATAAGAAAGGAGAAAGTATATTATGTCAACTCTTATCAATAGTACAAGTCTTGGTAACATTATTATCGTAACTGGCTCTTTTCTTCTCTTGCTTGTTCTCATTAAAATTTTTGCTTGGGAACAATTAACAGGAGTTTTCAAAGCTCGTGAAGAAAAAATCTCTAACGATATTGATGGCGCAGAAGCTGCTCGTGAAAAAGCAGAAGCATTAGCTGCTAAACGCCAAGAAGAGTTAGCTGGCGCTCGTACAGAGGCAACACAAATTATTGATGATGCCAAAGAAACAGGTAAAAATCAAGAGGCTAAAATCGTTGCAGAAGCACGTGAAGAAGCAAGCCGCTTGAAAGCTAAAGCTAATCAAGATATTGAACAAAGTAAAGCAGAAGCTCTTTCAAGTGTTAAGAGTGATGTTGCTGATTTGACTGTTCTTTTAGCAGAAAAAATCATGACAACCAACCTTGACAAAGAAGCTCAAAGCAATCTCATTGATAGCTATCTTGACAAGCTAGGAGATGCCTAATGGATAAAAAGACACAAGCTCTTGTTGAGCAATATGCGAAAAGTCTCGTAGAAATTGCTATTGAAAAAGACAGTTTAGCTGAACTCCAATCAGAAACAGAAGCTTTGTTGTCTGTTTTTGAAGAGACAAACTTAGCTGACTTCTTGTCAAGTTTAGTCGTTTCACGTGATGAAAAAGTAAAACTTGTTAGGTTGCTTCAAGAGTCTAGTTCAGTTTACATGAACAATTTTCTTGAGGTAATTTTACAAAACGAACGAGAAGCGTTCTTGAAAGCCATCTTAGAAGGTGTTCAAAAAGATTTTGTTATCGCAACAAATCAACACGATATCGTTGTAACAACAGCAGTAGCTTTAACTGATGAACAAAAAGAACGTATCCTAGCTTTAGTTGCTGAAAAATTCGGTGTTAAAGCTGGAAAACTCGTTGAAGACATTGACGAATCAATCCTTGGTGGATTTGTTATCAATGTTAACAATAAAGTAATTGACACAAGTATTCGTCGTCAATTGCAAGAATTTAAAATGAATTTGAAATAGAAAGTGGTGTGACTTTTGGCAATTAATGCACAAGAAATTAGCGCTTTAATTAAAAAGCAAATTGAAAACTTCCAGCCAAATTTTGACGTCACAGAAACTGGTGTTATCACTTATATCGGTGATGGTATTGCTCGTGCTCGTGGTCTTGATAATGCCATGAGTGGAGAACTTCTTGAATTTTCAAATGGTGCTTTCGGTATGGCTCAAAACCTTGAGTCAAATGACGTTGGTATCATCATTCTTGGAGATTTCTCTACAATTCGTGAAGGTGATGAAGTAAAACGTACTGGTAAAATCATGGAAGTACCAGTAGGTGAAGCTCTTATCGGTCGTGTTGTTAACCCACTTGGTCAACCAGTAGATGGTCTTGGTGATATCAAGACAACTGCTACACGTCCAGTTGAAACACCTGCACCAGGCGTTATGCAACGTAAATCAGTTTCTGAACCACTCCAAACAGGTCTTAAAGCGATTGACGCTTTGGTTCCAATTGGACGTGGTCAACGTGAATTGATCATTGGTGACCGTCAAACAGGTAAAACATCTGTTGCGATTGACGCAATTTTGAACCAAAAAGGACAAGATATGATTTGTATCTATGTTGCGATTGGTCAAAAAGAATCTACTGTTCGTACACAAGTTGAAACACTTCGTAAATACGGTGCTCTTGATTACACAATCGTTGTGACAGCCTCAGCTTCACAACCTTCTCCATTACTTTACATCGCTCCGTATGCCGGTGTTGCAATGGCAGAAGAATTTATGTATAACGGAAAACATGTATTGATCGTTTATGATGATCTATCAAAACAAGCAGTAGCTTACCGTGAACTGTCACTTCTTCTTCGTCGTCCACCAGGACGTGAAGCTTACCCAGGTGATGTCTTCTATCTTCACAGCCGCTTGCTTGAACGTTCTGCGAAAGTTTCTGATGCTCTTGGTGGTGGTTCTATTACAGCACTTCCATTTATTGAAACACAAGCTGGTGATATTTCAGCTTACATCGCAACAAACGTGATTTCTATCACTGACGGACAAATTTTCTTGCAAGAAAATCTTTTTAACTCGGGTATTCGTCCTGCGATTGATGCTGGTTCTTCAGTGTCACGTGTTGGTGGTTCAGCACAAATCAAAGCAATGAAGAAAGTTGCTGGTACCCTTCGTCTTGACTTGGCTTCTTACCGTGAACTTGAAGCCTTTACACAATTCGGTTCTGATTTGGATGCAGCAACACAAGCCAAACTTAATCGTGGACGTCGTACAGTTGAAGTGCTTAAACAACCTGTTCACAAACCACTTCCTGTTGAAAAACAAGTTGTGATTCTTTACGCACTTACTCATGGTTTCTTGGATGATGTGCCAGTTAATGACATTTTAGCATTTGAAGAAGCTTTGTATGATTACTTTGATGCACATTACGAATCAATCTTTGAAACTATCCGTACAACCAAAGATTTACCAGAAGAATCTGTCTTAGATGCAGCTATTAAAGCCTTTAAAGATCAGTCAGAATTCAAATAAGAGGGAGGTAGCATATGGCAGGCTCTCTTAGTGAAATCAAAGGGAAAATTATTTCAACTCAGAAAACAAGTCATATCACTGGTGCCATGCAAATGGTATCAGCTGCAAAATTGACCAAATCTGAGCAAGCAGCAAAAGATTTTCAAGTTTACGCTTCAAAAATTCGTCAAATCACTACTGACTTATTGAAATCAGAACTAGTTAATGGTTCAAAAAATCCAATGCTAGCCGCTCGTCCGGTTAAAAAGACTGGTTACATTGTTATCACGTCTGACAAAGGACTTGTTGGCGGATATAACTCAAAAATCTTGAAAGCAATGATGGATCTTATTGAGGAATATCACCAAGATGGTAACTATGCTATTATTGCCATCGGTGGTATTGGTGCTGATTTCTTTAAAGCTCGTGGAATGAACGTTGTCTTTGAATTGCGTGGTTTGGAAGATCAGCCATCATTTGAACAAGTTGGAAATATCATCGCAAAATCTGTTGAGATGTATAAAAACGAATTGTTCGATGAATTATATGTATGTTACAATCACCACGTGAACAGCTTGACTAGTCAAGTTCGTGTGCAACAAATGCTTCCAATTGCTGAATTGGATGCTGATGAAGCAGCAGAAGAAGGTGTCAGTGGTTTTGAATTAGAACCAAATCGTGAATTGATTTTGGAACAACTCTTACCACAATATACTGAAAGCCTTATTTATGGTGCCATTGTTGATGCTAAAACTGCTGAACATGCCGCTGGTATGACAGCTATGCAAACAGCAACTGATAATGCCAAAAACGTTATTAATGATTTGACAATTCAGTACAACCGTGCTCGTCAAGCTGCTATTACACAAGAAATCACAGAAATTGTAGCAGGTGCTAATGCACTAGAATAAAATGTGAGTGCATTTTAGCCTCATAAAAAAGGGAACGACTCCCTAAAAAATCTAAAAGGAGAAAAACATGAGCTCAGGCAAAATTGCTCAGGTTGTAGGTCCAGTTGTCGACGTTGCGTTTGCTGCTGGTGACAAACTACCTGAGATTAATAATGCATTGATTGTTTATAAAGATGGCGATAAGTCTCAAAAAATTGTGCTCGAAGTTGCTCTTGAACTTGGAGACGGTCTTGTACGTACTATCGCTATGGAATCAACTGATGGGCTTACACGTGGATTAGAAGTTTTTGATACTGGTCGTCCAATCAGTGTACCAGTTGGTAAAGAAACTTTGGGTCGTGTGTTTAACGTTCTTGGGGATACGATTGACCTTGATGAACCATTTACAGAAGACGCACCACGCGAACCAATTCACAAAAAAGCACCAGCATTTGATGAATTATCAACATCATCAGAAATCCTTGAAACAGGTATCAAAGTTATTGACCTTCTTGCCCCTTACCTAAAAGGTGGTAAAGTTGGACTTTTCGGTGGTGCCGGTGTTGGTAAAACCGTTCTTATCCAAGAATTGATTCACAACATTGCCCAAGAACACGGTGGTATCTCAGTATTTACCGGTGTTGGGGAACGTACACGTGAAGGTAATGACCTTTACTGGGAAATGAAAGAATCTGGTGTTATCGAAAAAACAGCCATGGTCTTCGGTCAAATGAATGAACCACCTGGAGCACGTATGCGTGTTGCCCTTACTGGTTTAACTATCGCGGAATACTTTCGTGATGTTGAAGGACAAGACGTGCTTCTCTTCATCGATAACATCTTCCGTTTCACTCAAGCAGGTTCTGAAGTATCAGCCCTTCTTGGTCGTATGCCATCAGCCGTTGGTTACCAACCAACATTGGCTACTGAAATGGGGCAATTGCAAGAACGTATCACATCAACTAAAAAAGGTTCTGTTACATCAATTCAAGCCATCTACGTGCCAGCCGATGACTACACCGACCCAGCGCCAGCAACAGCATTCGCTCACTTGGATTCAACAACTAACCTTGAACGTAAGTTGACTCAAATGGGTATCTACCCAGCCGTTGACCCACTTGCTTCAAGTTCACGTGCCCTTGCACCAGAAATTGTTGGTCAAGAACACTATGAAGTGGCAACAGAAGTTCAACGTGTTCTTCAACGCTACCGTGAATTGCAAGATATCATCGCAATCCTTGGTATGGATGAATTGTCAGATGAAGAAAAAACATTGGTTGGACGTGCTCGTCGTATCCAATTCTTCTTGTCACAAAACTTCAACGTTGCTGAACAATTTACAGGTATGCCTGGTTCATACGTACCAGTTGCTGAAACTGTTCGTGGCTTCAAAGAAATTTTGGAAGGTAAATACGATGATCTTCCAGAAGATGCTTTCCGTAACGTAGGTCCAATCGAGGATGTAGTTGAAAAAGCTAAGAAAATGAATTACTAATGAGGTGATACCATGACATTTATAACTGTTCAGGTAGTAACACCAGATGGTATTCGCTATGATCACCATGCTAATTTTATTTCAGTAAAAACACCGGATGGTGAGATGGGGATTTTGCCAGAACACATTAACCTCATTGCTCCGCTAACAGTTCACGAGATGAAAATTCATCGTACAGATGATCCTAATCACGTGGATTGGGTAGCTATCAACGGTGGTATTATTGAGATTAAAGATAATCTTGTGACAATTGTTGCAGATTCTGCAGAACGTGAACGCGACATCGATGTTAGCCGTGCTGAACGCGCTAAGATTCGTGCTGAACGTAAATTGGAACAAGCTCAAAGTACTCACGATAACGACGAAGTACGTCGTGCACAAGTTGCTCTTCGCCGTGCTTTGAACCGTATCAGTGTTGGTAATAAATAAAAGAAAAGGTCTGAGAATTTATCTCAGACTTTTTTGTTTTTTATTATTTTTTGATGTTTTTTTCATGAAGAAAGCTCACACTTGTGAAGTTTTTTGTTGTCAAAAATGAAATCTGATATAATAGTCCTATGGAAATTTTAAATAGTTCAGTGACTTTGATTAGTCACCTTGTTTTTATTGCAATGACCCATCAAATTCTTCGAAATTTATTTGATTGGTCAAAATTGATTAAGAATACGCCTGAGAATATTGGTCGTCTTAAAGTGTTTATTCTTTTGGTTAGTATTGCACTTGGTTATATGGTAAGTCACTTTATTTTGGAAATCATTACAGTCAGCCAGACTTTCTTCTTTGGCTTTCAATAAAAGCAATAATCGCTAAACTATGATATAATTTTGATATTATAATATAAGAATGGAGTTCATTTTGGATAAAATTATTATTGAAGGCGGTAATACACGCCTAGAAGGAGAAGTAATCATTGAAGGAGCAAAGAATGCGGTTCTTCCTCTTCTTGCAGCGACAATTTTACCGAAGGAAGGAAAGACAGTTTTAACAAATGTCCCAATCCTTTCAGATGTCTTTACGATGAATAATGTTGTCCGTGGTTTAGATATTCAAGTTAATTTTGATGAAGCAAAGAACACCATTGAAGTGGATGCTTCAGGAGATATTTTGGATATCGCCCCATATGAATATGTTAGCAAAATGCGTGCTTCAATCGTTGTTTTAGGACCAATTTTAGCGCGTAAAGGTCATGCAAAAGTATCAATGCCTGGTGGCTGCACGATTGGTAGTCGTCCAATTGACCTTCACCTTAAAGGTTTGGAAGCTATGGGGGCAAAAATCACACAAGCTGGTGGTGATATCACAGCGACTGTTGATGGGAAACTTAAAGGGACAACAATTTACATGGATTTCCCATCAGTTGGTGCAACACAAAACTTGATGATGGCAGCAACTTTGGCAGAAGGTGTGACTGTTATTGAAAATGTTGCACGTGAGCCGGAAATCGTTGATTTAGCGATGCTACTTAATAAAATGGGTGCTATCGTTAAAGGTGCTGGTACAGAGACTTTGACGATTACTGGTGTCGATAGTCTTCATGGTGCTGAACATGATGTGGTTCAAGATCGTATTGAAGCTGGAACTTTCATGGTAGCGACAGCTATGACATCGGGTAATGTTCTTGTTAAGGATGCTATCTGGGAACACAATCGTCCTTTGATTTCAAAATTGATTGAGATGGGTGTGACCGTTATTGATGAACCTGAAGGGATTCGTGTTATTGCTGATACAGCAAAATTGAAACCTGTAACGGTTAAAACTCTTCCTCACCCAGGTTTCCCAACTGATATGCAAGCGCAATTTACAGCTTTGATGGCAGTTGTCAATGGCGAATCAACAATGATTGAAACGGTCTTTGAGAATCGTTTCCAACATTTGGAAGAAATGCGCCGTATGGGCTTGCAGTCAGAAATCATGCGCGATACAGCTATGATTCATGGTGGGCTAGAGCTTCAAGGTGCTCCAGTTATGTCAACTGACCTTCGTGCTAGTGCAGCCCTTATTTTGACTGGGATGGTGGCAAAAGGAACAACAACAGTTGGTCGCTTGAATCATCTTGACCGTGGATATTACAAATTCCATGAAAAATTGGCTAAACTCGGTGCAAATATTAAACGTATAAGTGAGGCTTAAAAAATGACAAGTGGCTGGAAGTACGTAGCAAAACAGTTAGGACTAGTTCTAGTGGTTGCTCTTTTGGCTTGTTTATTTTTAGCAGTTGGATTGATGATTGGATATGCCGTCATTGGTGATGGTAAAAATCCATTCTCAATTTTATCGATTGATAAATGGCAAGCAATTATTGGTAAATTTACAGGTCAATAAGCTATTTGTATTTTAGAGCAACTTGACGAAAATGTAGAAGTGGGATAATCGACTTTATGGTTTTGATAAAGCACGATGTTCCACTTTTTTAGTGAAAGGATTTTATGGTAAAGAAATCAAAACTGTCTAAACAGGCAAAATCATTTATTTTTTTATTAGTTTTATTGCTTAGTATTGGTGCGGGTTGGCTGACAACATCAGATTCAAGTAATCCTGTTAATCAAGTTATTTCCTTGATTACGGGAGAATCATCTGTAAAGATTGTGTCAAATCAGTCATCTGCTAATCAAGCAACGCCAAGTCAAGAATTGGCAGATTCAGTCTTAACAGACAGCGTTAAAGCTCAGCTTGGTTCAAACTTAGAATGGAACGGCGCGGGAGCTTATTTGGTTAACGGAAATAAAACCGATTTGAATGCAAGAGTAGCCAGCAAACCTTATGCCAATAACAAAACAAAAATTGTGCAAGGTCAGACTGTTCCAACGGTCGCAAATGCTTTGTTGAGTAAGTTGACACGTCAATACAGAAGCCGTGAGGAAACTGGAAATGGGTCAACCTCTTGGACGCCAGCTGGCTGGCATCAAGCCCAAAATATCTCTGGAAGATATAGTCATGCTGTTGACCGTGGGCATTTGCTTGGCTATGCTTTAGTCGGCGGCTTAAAAGGCTTTGATGCTTCAACAAGCAATCCTGAAAATGTAGCCACTCAGACAGCTTGGGCAAATGAAGCTAGTTCAGAAGACTCAACGGGTCAGAATTACTACGAAGGTCAGGTCAGAAGAGCACTTGATCAGAATAAACGTGTTCGTTACCGAGTGACTTTGATTTATGATGGCGATAATATTCTTGCTAGCGGGACACATTTGGAAGCAAAATCATCTGACGGTAGTTTAGAGTTTAATGTTTTCATTCCAAATGTCCAAAGTGGTTTAAGCTTTGATTATTATTCAGGTAAGGTTAGTGTGAATTAAGCCGCTATATTCAACCTTGTCAAATGGCAAAAAATTTGCTAGAATGGGGTGTAAATTGAATAGTGTCTTATGAGAATAGTAACCTTATGGCAGTTTAACAGGGAATGGAAGTCGTGACTGGAAGCTTCCTAGATGAAAGTTTGGCGAATTCACTCATGTTAAAGACGATGAATTAAGGTCTGTTAGTCAGATAAAAAACGGATGGTACCGCGTGTCAACGCTCCGCTATTGGAGTGTGGCACGCTTTTTTCGTTTAAAAACATTAGGGGTTGTCCCAAGGAAGGAATTTTAATGGATTTACAAGCGCAGTTAGAAGAATTAAAATCATCTACGCAAGCTAAATTGGCTGAAATGCGTGGAAACAATGCAAAAGAACTTCAAGAATTACGTGTGCAAGTTCTTGGTAAAAAAGGATCATTGACAGAATTACTGAAAGGTTTGAAAGATCTTTCTAAAGAAATGCGTCCAGTTGTCGGAAAACAAGTTAATGAAGTACGTGACGTTTTGACAAAAGCTTTTGAAGAACAAGCTAAAATCGTTGAAGCTGCTAAAATCAAAGCGCAATTGGAATCAGAAAGTTTGGATGTGACACTTCCAGGACGTCAAGTTAACCTTGGTAACCGTCATGTCTTGACGCAAACAAGTGAAGAAATCGAAGATATTTTCCTTGGTATGGGATTCCAAGTTGTTGATGGATATGAAGTTGAATCAGATTACTACAACTTTGAACGTATGAACTTGCCAAAAGATCACCCAGCTCGTGACATGCAAGATACTTTCTACATCACTGAAGAAATCTTGCTTCGTACTCACACAAGTCCTGTGCAAGCTCGTACACTTGATAAACACGACTTTTCTAAAGGTCCATTGAAAATGATCTCACCAGGACGTGTGTTCCGTCGTGATACAGATGATGCGACACACAGCCACCAATTCCACCAAATCGAAGGTCTTGTTGTTGGTGAAAACATTTCTATGGGTGACCTTAAAGGAACTCTTGAAATGATTATCAAGAAAATGTTTGGTGAAGATCGTAAAATCCGTCTTCGTCCTTCATACTTCCCATTCACTGAACCATCAGTAGAAGTTGACGTCTCATGCTTCAAATGTGGTGGTAAAGGTTGTAACGTATGTAAGAAAACTGGTTGGATTGAAATCCTTGGTGCTGGTATGGTACACCCTCGTGTTCTTGAAATGTCTGGTGTAGACTCAGAAAAATATTCTGGATTTGCTTTTGGTCTTGGTCAAGAACGTATTGCGATGCTTCGTTACGGTATCAATGATATTCGTGGTTTCTATCAAGGCGATGTCCGTTTCTCAGATCAATTTAAATAATTGATTAGCAAGAAAAAGAATCGGAGGTCATCATGGCAGAAATCAAAGTTGAAAAAGTGACCTTGGATAAGTTAGAGGCGCTGCAAAAGCTTAGCATCGATACTTTCCGTGAAACCTTTGGTTTTGATAATACCGAAGAAGAACTTCAACAATTTTTCGATGAGAATTATACTTTAGCGCAACTTGAAAAAGATGTGACAGATAAAGAATCTGATGTTCGATTTGTCAAAGTTGATGGGCGCGAGGTTGGTTTTATGAAAGTAAACTGGGGCGCAGCACAGACTGAGCATGAGTTGGAAAATGCTTTTGAAATTCAACGTATCTACATTCTTAGTGAATGTCAGGGATTTGGCTTAGGTAAGAAATTATTTGAGCTGGCGCTTGATATGGCTAAGGCAGGTGAATTTGATTGGGCTTGGTTAGGTGTCTGGGAAGGCAATATCAAAGCTCAAGGTTTCTACCATAAATACGGATTTGAAAAATTTTCAGAGCACTTATTTAAAGTTGGCGATAAAGTAGACACAGATTGGCTTATGCGAAAAGCCTTAAAAGAATAAGAGTAGAAAGGGATAAAGAAGCTTACCTGTCAAACGTATTTTGACTGCGAAAAGCTTTTAACACATATTATGTTAGTAAGTTATAAATGGTTAAAAGAGCTTGTTGATGTTGATGTTACAACACATGAGCTTTCTGAAAAAATGTCAACAACAGGGATTGAGGTTGAAGGAGTTTCATCACCATCTGAAGGATTGACAAAATTGGTTGTTGGTCACGTTGTATCTTGTGAAGATGTTCCTGAAACACACTTGCACCTTTGCCAAGTAGATACTGGTGATGATGAATTGCGCCAAATCGTTTGTGGTGCTCCAAACGTTACTGCAGGTATCAAAGTTATCGTAGCTGTACCAGGCGCACGTATTGCTGACAACTACAAAATCAAAAAAGGTAAAATCCGTGGTATGGAATCACTTGGTATGATTTGCTCACTCCAAGAGCTTGGTTTGCCAGAATCAATCATTCCAAAAGAATTTTCAGACGGTATTCAAATCTTGCCAGAAGATGCTAAACCAGGTGACAGCATTTTCCCATATCTTGATTTGGATGATGAAATCGTTGAATTGTCAATCACACCAAACCGTGCAGATGCCCTTTCAATGCGTGGGGTTGCACATGAAGTAGCTGCTATCTACGGAAAAGAAGTTCACTTCCCAGAAAAAGAACTCAAAGAAGTTTCTAAAGCTGCAAAAGACGTTATCGATGTTGCTATCGAGTCTGACAAAGTCTTGACTTACAAAGCACGTGTCGTTGAAAACGTGACTGTTAAACCAAGTCCACAATGGTTGCAAAACCTTTTGATGAACGCTGGTATTCGTCCAATCAACAATGTTGTCGACGTGACAAACTACGTGCTATTGTACTTCGGTCAACCAATGCATGCTTTTGATTTGAATAAATTTGAAGACAATAAAATCGTCGCTCGCAATGCGCGTGCTGGTGAAAAATTGGTCACTCTTGATGGCGAAGAACGTGAATTGATAGAAGAAGACCTTGTTATCACAGTTGCTGACAAACCAGTTGCTCTTGCTGGTGTGATGGGTGGTCAAGCTACTGAAATCGACAACGATTCTAAAAACGTTGTTCTTGAAGCTGCTGTCTTTGATGGTACAGCCATCCGCCGTACTGGATCTCGTTTGAACCTTCGTTCTGAAAGCTCAGCTCGTTTTGAAAAAGGTATCAACTACGCTACTGTCGACGAAGCTCTTGATTTTGCAGCAGCAATGCTTACAGAATTAGCTGAAGGTGAAGTTCTTTCTGGTCATGTGGAAGCTGGTTCTGTACCAACTGAAGATGTTGAAGTATCAACAACCCTTGACTACGTAAACGTTCGTTTGGGAACTGAATTGACATATGCTGATATTGAAGATGTCTTTGCAAAACTTGGTTTTGGTTTGTCAGGAAATGCTGATAAATTCACAGTTTCAGTACCACGTCGTCGTTGGGATATTGCTATCCAAGCTGACTTGGTTGAAGAAATTGCTCGTATTTACGGTTACGAAAACCTTCCAACAACACTTCCAGAAGCTGCTGGTACTGCAGGTGAATTGACAGCAACACAAAAATTGCGTCGTAAAATGCGTTCAATCGCTGAAGGTGCTGGATTGACTGAAATCGCCTCATACACTTTGACAACACCTGAAAAAGCTACTGAATTCACGTTGCAACCAAGCAATTTAACTGAATTGATGTGGCCAATGTCAGTAGAACGTTCAGTTCTTCGTCAAAATGTTGTTTCTGGTATGCTTGATACTATTGCCTACAACGTTGCTCGTAAAAACAGTAACTTAGCAATTTACGAAATCGGTAAAGTCTTCGAACAAAAAGGTAATCCAAAAGAAGAATTACCAAACGAAATCAGCACATTTGCCTTTGCTATCTCTGGTTTAGTTGCTGAAAAAGATTTCCAAACAAAAGCAATTCCAGTTGATTTCTTCTATGCTAAAGGTATCGTTGAAGCTATCTTTAACAAACTTGATTTGACAGTTGAATATGTTGCTGAAAAAGGTCTTGCAAGCATGCATCCAGGTCGTACAGCAAGCATCTACTTGGATGGTCAGTTAGTTGGTTTTGTTGGTCAAATCCACCCACAAACAGCTAAAAACTACAACGTTCCAGAAACTTACGTAGTTGAATTAAACTTGGATATTATTGAAGCTGCTCTTCAAGCTGATAAAGCGTTTGTTGAAATCACTAAATTCCCAGCGGTTTCTCGTGATATTGCTTTGCTATTGCCAGCAACTACTACTCACAAAGAAATCGTTGCTGCTATTGAATCAGCTAAAGTGAAACGTTTAACTGATATCAAGCTCTTTGACGTCTATGCTGGTGCAAATATTGCTGAAGGTATGAAATCAATGGCTTACAGCCTTACTTTCCAAAATCCAAACGACAACTTGACTGATGAAGAAGTTACTAAATACATGGATAAAATCACTAAAGTCCTTGTTGAACAACTCGGAGCAGAAGTTCGTTAGTCATTTGAGACAATATTAGGCTATTTGGGTTAATATATAGATAAACCACCGCTACGAAAGTAGTGGTGGTTTCTTGTTTATCAAAAAGCCAAACTGATAGCAGAATTTGGTATAATAGGATTATCTAGTGATATGACGAAGGATTATTATGAAATTATTATATACAGATATTCAGTTTGATATGACTGAAATTTTGGCAAGAAAAGCGATGGAAGAGGCTAAAGCTGGTAAGCGTGTTTTCTACATCGCTCCAAACTCTTTGTCTTTTGAAAAGGAAAGGGCGGTTCTGGAACTTTTACCTGACCACGCGTCTTTTGCCATTACCATTACGCGTTTTGCTCAAATGGCACGCTATTTTGTCTTAAATGAGCCTCAGACCAAAGAAACGATTGATGATAATGGATTAGCTATGATTTTTTATCGTGCGCTGTCTCATTTTTCGGATACGGATTTGAAAGTTTTTGGGCGTTTAAAGCAAGATACGAATTTCATCAAGCAATTGGTTGATTTGTATAAGGAATTAAAAACGGCTAACATGACCGTGCTCGACTTGACAGAATTGCATACGGCTGAGAAGCAAGAAGATTTGGTGAAAATATTTTTGGCGGTTAATGATATTTTGTTAGCCAATCAGTATGACAATCAGTCAAAAATTGCATTTTTTACTAAGCAGGTAGCATCGGGTCATTTGGATGATGCGCTTGAAAATGTTGTTTTGGTTATCGATGGTTTTACACGTTTTTCAGCAGAAGAGGAAGATTTGGTCAGCCTTTTAGAAGAGAAATGTGCTCAAGTGATTATCGGAACTTACAGTAGTCAAAAGGCTTATAAGGCGACATTTTCAACTGGGAATGTCTATCAGGCAAGTTTGAATTTTTTACGTTCTTTGGCAGCTAAATTTCAAACACAGCCAGAATATGTTGAGAGCTCTCAAAAATCTCAAGAAGCATTTGCTAAGTTGTCAAAACTCTTTGAAGCTAAGCACGACTTTACAACATCAGATATCACCTTAACGCCAGATGATAAGAAACATTATGCTATCTGGGATGTTATTAATCAAAAAGAAGAAGTTGAGCATGTAGCAAAGGCTATTCGTCATAAACTTCACCAAGGCTATCGCTATAAAGATATTTTGGTGCTTTTGGGTGATGTGGATAGCTATCGTCTGCAAATCGGCAAAATTTTTGATAAATATGAAATTCCCTATTATTTTGGAAAAGCAGAGTCGATGAGCGATCATCCTTTGGTGCATTTTATTGATTCCTTGGAGCGCGTGAAACGTTATCGTTTTCGTATGGAAGATGTGGTTAATCTTTTGAAAACAGGACTTTATGGTTCCTTCACTCAAGATGATTTAGACCTTTTTGAGCAATATCTGATTTACGCTGATATTAAAGGACAAAGTAAATTTGGTAAGGAGTTCACGATTGCTTACAAGGGTGAAGAACACTTAGCTTATATTAATTGCATGCGCGAGCAAATCATGGCGCCTTTGCTAGCTTTATTTAAGGCACAAAAGCAGTTTGGCTCAAGCCTGCTTGAAAAATTGATGACTTTCTTAAGTGCTATTTCTTTGCCTGAGAATTTAGAGCGTATGGTAGCTACCTTCTCAGAAAATGACCAGGAAAAGCACGAGCAAGTTTGGCGAACATTTACTGGCATTCTCGAGCAATTTCAAACGATTTTTGGACAAGAAAAATTGTCTTTGGATGAATTTTTAGCTCTTTTAAGAAGCGGTATGTTGGCTGCTCAGTACCGCGTAGTGCCAGCAAGTGTTGATGTGGTTTCTGTAAAATCTTATGATTTGGTTGAGCCACATACCAATAAATTTGTCTTTGCACTTGGTATGACGCAGTCGCATTTCCCAAAGATTGCGCAAAATCGTAGCTTGATTTCAGATGAAGAACGTGCCAAGGTTAATGAGACAACAGCTGACAATCAACGTTTTGATGTGATTAGTCGTGAAAATATTAAGAAAAATCATTTTGCTGCTTTGTCATTGTTTAATTCAGCGACGGAAGAATTGGTGCTCAGTTTGCCACAAATTGCTAACGAGTCAGAAGATAAGGAATCTTCTTATCTTGCGGAATTAGCTAGCTTTGGTGTGCCTGTTTTGGTTAAGGGACGAAATCGTTTGTCGACAGATGCTGAAGACATTGGGAATTATAAAGCGCTCTTATCTCGTGTGATTGAGGTTAATCGCTTAGCTATTGAAGAAGAACGCGAGCTTAGCAAAGAAGAGCAGACCTTCTGGTCAGTAGCTGTACGTTATCTTCGTAAAAAACTGGTAAATGACGGTATTGAATTGCCACTTATTAAGGACAATATGCAGACCAAGCCAGTTTCTGATGAAGTGATTGAGACGCGTTTTCCAAGTGATGAGCCGATTAATTTATCTTCATCAGCGGTGACAACTTTCTATAACAATCAGTACAAATATTTCTTACAGTATGTGCTTGGTTTACAAGAGGTTGAAACCATTCACCCTGACGCTAGAAATCACGGAACATACCTTCATCGTGTCTTTGAATTGGTCATGAAAGATGCTTCTAACCAGCCGTTTGACAATAAATTAGATCGAGCTATTCAAACAACCAACGCCGAAGATGCTTTCAAATTTATCTACGAAGAAGACGAGGAAAGCCGCTACTCATTGACAGTCTTAGAAGATATTGCTAGAAGCACGGCAACCATTTTACGTCAGGATACTCAGATCCAGGTGGAAAATGAAGAAGAACCTTTTGAATTAATGCTTGCCAATGCAGTTCGTATTCGAGGCATTATTGACCGTGTGGATCGTTTGTCAGATGGAAGTCTTGGGGTGGTTGATTACAAATCAAGTAACAATACCTTTGATATTCAAAAATTCTACAATGGTCTTAATCCGCAATTGGTGACTTATATGCAAGCACTTCGCGATAAAAAAATTAAAAGTGAATCAGATAAGATTTTTGGAGCCATGTACCTTCACATGCAAGAGCCAAAAGTAGATTTGTCATCGGTAGCTACTACAGAGAAAATTTTGGAGAATTTGTCTAAAGAACTTCGCTATCGTGGCTTGTTCTTAGAAGATGAAAAAGGCTATTTATCAAATGGAAATTATCATCTTAATGATTCTGTTTACACGCAAGAAGAGTTAGATATTTTACTAGCTTATAATCAAAAATTATTCCTTCAAGCAGCTGAGCAAATTAAACAAGGATACTTTTTGATTAATCCTTACAGTGAGGATGGTAAGACGGTTAAGGGTGACCAATTAAAAGCTATCACACGCTTTGAAGCGGATCGCCACATGCCATACGCACGCAAGTGGTTTAAATTACCAAGAAAAGATAGACGTCAAGGCTTTTTGAGCCTGATGCAAGAAGAGGAGGAAAAAGATGACCTTTAAACCATTTTTAACGGCTGAAGCGATTTCTTCTCTACAGCAAAAAGAGGCTCAGTCATCAAAAGCGCAAAAACGAACACCTGAACAAATTGAAGCCATTTATAGCTATGGCAACAATATTTTGGTATCAGCGTCGGCTGGTTCTGGGAAAACTTTCGTCATGGTTGAGCGCATTATTGATAAAATTTTGCGTGGGATTACTGTTGACCAGCTCTTTATTTCGACCTTTACAGTTAAAGCAGCGGGAGAATTAAAAGAACGTCTTGAGAAAAAAATCAGCCAAGCTTTGCAACAAGCGACGCATAATGATTTAAAAACCTATCTTAATGAGCAGCTGCTAGCTCTGCAGACTGCTGATATTGGAACCATGGATGCCTTTACGCAAAAGTTGGTTAACCAATACGGCTACACATTAGGAATTTCACCGACTTTTCGCATTATGACGGACAAGAGCGAACAAGATCTTGTCAAGAATGACGTTTTTGCAGATCTTTTTGCAGATTACATGACGGGGCAAAAGCAAGACATTTTCCGCAAATTAGTTCGTAATTTTTCTGGCAATCGTAAAGATACCACAGCTTTTAGAGGAATTGTTTACAAAATCTATGATTTCAGTCAAGCAACGGATAATCCTAAGAAATGGCTGGCTGAGGTTTTCTTGAAAGGTGCTAGAATCTATACTGATTTTTCCGCCATTCCCGACCAAGAAGTTGTGGATTTTCTAGCTTGCATGCATGAGACAGCTAATCAATTACAAGATGTGACGGATTTAGAAGATTACAAGCAAAAAACAGCTAAGGGGACGCCTACAGCGGCTTATAAAAAGCATTTGAACATGATTGAGCATTTGCATGAGTGGGCTTTGCATTTTGAGACGCTTTACGGTCGTGATGGACTTGGTCGTTTGGCGACAGATGTGGCTGACTTGATTCCATCTAGTCCAGCTGTGACAGTTGCAGGGGTAAAATATCCAATTTTCAAGACTCTCCAAGGTCGTTTGGCTGGTCTGAAACACTTAGAAACTATCTTCAAATACCAATCGGAAAGTCTGCCTTTGTTAGAACTTTTACAAGCGTTTATGCAGGATTTCTCTGAACAATATTTGCAAGCTAAAATCCAAGAAAATGCTTTTGAGTTTTCGGATATCGCTCATTTTGCTATCCAGATTTTGGAAGAAAATCCAGATATTCGTGAGCTCTACCAAGATAAATACCACGAAGTCATGGTCGATGAGTACCAAGATAACAATCACACGCAAGAACGCATGCTTGAATTATTGTCAAATGGTCATAATCGATTCATGGTGGGAGATATCAAGCAATCTATCTATCGTTTTCGTCAGGCTGATCCGCAGATTTTTAACCAAAAATTCAAGGATTTTCAAGAGCATCCAGAACATGGAAAATTAATTCTGCTAAAAGAAAACTTCCGTAGTCAGTCAGAAGTCTTGGATACGACAAATAGTGTCTTTACGCATTTGATGGACGAGTCTGTTGGGGAAATTTTGTATGATGGCATGCACCAGTTAGTAGCAGGCAGTCCCGCACAAAAAGAAGCTCATCCAGAAAATAAAACACAAGTCCTTATTTACGATACTGATGATGGTGGTGAACTTGCAAGTAGTCCAGAAGAGGAGCAAATCAATCCAAACGAGGTTAAGCTGGTAGCTAAAGAAATTATTCGCCTGCATAACGAAGAAGGTGTTGCCTTTGAAGACATCACGTTGCTAGTTTCATCACGTACGCGTAATGATGGTATTTTGCAGACTTTTGAACATTATGGTATTCCTTTGGTGACGGATGGCGGTGAGCAAAATTACCTAAAATCTGTTGAAGTTATGGTGATGCTAGATACCCTTCGAGCTCTGGATAATCCGCTTAATGATTATGCTTTGGTAGCTCTGATGCGTTCACCAATGTTTTCTTTTAACGAAGATGATCTTGCTCGTCTTGCTCTTCAAACAAGCAAGGATGAGACCAGAGCCAATCTTTACCAAAAACTAGGACATGCTTTGGCTAATCAAGGTCAGCATGCAGAATTGGTCACACCAGTTTTACGTGAAAAATTAAAAGATTTTATGACTTGCTTTAGCAAGTGGCGTGATTTTGCCAAATGGCATTCGCTTTATGATTTGATTTGGAAGATTTACAATGAGCGCTTTTATTATGATTACGTGGGCAATCTCCCCCGTGCCGAGCAGCGCCAAGCCAATCTTTACGCCCTTGCACTTCGTGCTAATAATTTTGAAAAGACTGGCTTTAAAGGCTTATCACGCTTTATTCGCATGATTGATCGCGTCTTAGAAAGTGAAAATGATTTGGCTGACGTTGAAGTGGCCCTTCCAAAACATGCTGTGAATTTGATGACTATCCATAAGAGTAAAGGACTTGAATTCAAGTATGTCTTTATTTTGAACATTGATAAGAAATTCAGTATTCAAGACATGATGTCACCCTTGATTTTGTCACGTCAAAATGGAGCTGGTATCAAATATTTGGCTGACATGCGAGAAGAGTTAGATACGGATGTTTTTCCAACCGTTAAAGTCAGCATGGATACTTTGCCTTATCAGCTTAATAAACGTGAACTGCGCCTAGCAACCTTGTCTGAACAAATGCGTTTGTTCTATGTTGCCATGACCCGTGCTGAGAAGAAATTGTATTTAGTCGGAAAAGCAAGTTCTGAAAAATTGGTTGATAAATACAGCGGTAAGTCAGAAAATAATCATCTTCCAGTTGCAGAACGTGAAGCTTTCATGACTTTCCAAGATTGGATGTTGGCCATTCATGAAGCTTATAAGGACTTACCATTTAAGGTTGAATTTGTCACAGATGAAGATCTGACAGAAGAGAAAATCGGTCAGATTGAAGTCAAATCAGCTATTAAACCTGATGATTTGTCAAATAACCGCCAGTCAGAAAATATTGCAGAAGCTTTGGAGAGACTTGAGGCAGTTGCAGAGTTGAATACCAAATATCAATCAGCCATTAACCTGCCAAGCTTAAGAACACCTAGTCAGGTTAAGAAACTTTATGAGCTTGTTATGGATACTGATGGTGTTGATGTGATGGCTAAGAAGGACCAAGTAAAACCAAGCTTTGCCTTACCTGATTTTTCGAAAAAAGCCAAGGTTGAAGCAACAGCGATTGGTTCTGCCATGCACGAGCTCATGCAGCGCATTTCCTTGTCTCAAAAAGTGACACTAGAGGATATTTCAAAAGCTCTAACACAAGTGTCTGCTAAAGATGAAGTTAAAGCGCGCATTCATCTAGAAAATGTTTTGGATTTCTTTGAAAATTCAGCTCTTGGACAATTGATTCAGCAAAATACTGACAAAATCTACCGCGAAGCTCCATTTGCTATGCTAAAAGAAGACCCTGAGAGCAAAGAAAAATTTGTTGTTCGTGGGATTGTCGATGCTTATCTTATTTTAGAGGATCGTTTGGTTCTTTTAGATTACAAGACTGATAAATACACAAACAGCGAGGAAATCAAAGACCGATACCAAGGTCAAATGGCACTTTATGCCGAAGCACTCAGCAAGTCATATCATATTGATCAAGTTGATAAATACCTTGTTTTACTTGGTGGAGAGTGTCTGGAAGTAGTTAAACTTTAAAAGTAATTAAAAAAACGACCGTTTAGCATAAAGCTTGCGGCCGTTTTTGGTATAGTATATTGTATATTGAAAAAATAAAGGCGAGTTGATTGGATTAACTCCAGAATTTAGCGGCGATGTCTTGACCTTGCTTAATTTTAACCCATTGTTGTGGGATAGCAAGTTCATTTCCTGAATCACATGAAGCAAAACCACATTGGTGAGAAAGGAAAAGACGGTCTTTAGGGATGATTTGGCTAGCTTCTTCAAGCATTTTAAGCGCACGTTCTTCATCGTCAAGATCAGTTGTTTTACTTGAAAGAAGTCCAAGAACGACTTCAGCATCTGAGTCTTTCAAGCTTTCAAGAGCTTTAAGGTCACCAGCCACTTCGCTATCCCATTCAAGGAAGAAACGGTCATAGTGTTGATCTTTCAAGAATTTTGTTGCGATAGCTTCGTAAGTACCACCAGCAGCAGAACGACTTTCGTAGTTACCACGGCAGTTGTGAGTCCAAACTTGCAAACCAAGCTCATGACCGTAGTCCGCAACATCGTTATTTACTGCGATGAATTCATCAGCAAGATTGGCAAGAGCGCTGTTCCCTTGAGCAAAGAAACCAGTTGGGTTTGTTTCATCGAAAAGTTCCCAGAGGCAGTCGTCAAATTGAATGATTTCTCCGCCAGCTTCTTTGTATTCTTTCAAGAATTCTTTATAGGCATTTGTAAGACCAGCTTTTAGTTCTTCTTTAGTTTTGTAAACTTGGTCTTCGCCAACTAATTGATTAAAGACTGTGAATTCTGTGTAGGCGTGGGCAGGTCCCCAGATTGTTAGTTTTGTGTCAGTTTCACCAGCTTCTTCTTTAAGAAGTTTGTAAATATCTAGAAAGTGGTGATTTTTGCCAGAAAGTGGTTCTGTGATACGGATACCAATATCCTTACGTGTTTCAAAATGACCGCCATCATGGTCTTGGAAAGTGTATCCGTGGTCAGCGATGTAACGTTCAATACCTTTTAAGCCCCAAACGAAATCAAGGTGCCACATAGATTTTGAGTATTCACCGTCAGTTAGGACATCGATACCTGCCGCTTTTTCTTCAGCGATAACTTTTCTTATATCAGCTGTTTCTGTTTCTTTGTAGCCTTCGAATGCATCGTAGAAAGGATATTCGATATCATCACGATGCTCGATTGCGATTTTGTATTCGCGTAAATCTGCTGGTCGTAAAAGTGAACCAACTAGTTGAAATCTTGATTTAGCCATTTTCTATACCTCGTTTATTTTTTTGTGATTCCTATTTTAGCTGAGCTTTTCAGTTTTGAAAAATAGTTATTTATATGGGATAATGTATAGTTATAAACTATAACTGAAAAAATATGTTTTTCTATAAAAATGACAGAAAATTTGGTAAAATAAGAAAAGACTGACAATTTTTATAGGAGATTTATGATGGATATTTGGGAGAAACTGTACGAAGCGGCAAAAAATGACTATAATCCACATTATGTGACGCCTTTTATTTATTCAAATCATGTTGTTGCAGCAATTGAAGCAGAAGATGGACAGATTTTCACAGGCTACTGTTTTGAAGCTACGTCTGGTGTATTTCATCTTTGTGCGGAACGAGCTGCATCATTTAATATGTTCCAGCAATCTGGTCAAACGACTATAAAGCGTATCATTGCCTTTCGTGATAAAGCGCCAAATGGTGGTGGTTCAGGTATGCCTTGTGGTGCCTGCCGTGAATTTTTGATGCAATTGTCACCTAAAAATAAAGATTTGGAATTTATGATTGACTATGACAAGCGTGAAACCATTACACTTGGTGAGTTGATGCCAAATTGGTGGGGAGAAGAGCGCATGGCAGCTGGTATTGAGGATTTAGATTAGTCACAAGTAAAGATAAACGAGGTAGAGGATGCGAGATAATCATTTACACACACATTTTTCATATGATTCAGAGACTCAGTTTGAAGATTATTTAACTCATTATGATGGTGATATTGTGACAACAGAGCACTATGATTTGTCAAATCCTTATACTAAGCAAGATAATGTGCCGGATTATGACGCTTATTCGCGTGAAATAGCTGAGCTTAATCGAAAATATGGCAATCGTATCAAAAAAGGAATTGAAATTGGCTATTATGAGCCACGTGAAGATGATATTATTGCTTATTTAGCAGATAAGAACTATGACTTAAAATTGTTATCAGTTCACCATAATGGGACAAATGATTACCTTGATGATGAAGTGGTAGATATGGAAAAAGCGGAGATTATTCAAGAATATCTGGATAAGTTAGAGTATGCTATTGGGCGCGTGGATGCGGATGTTTTAGCACATTTTGATTATGGCTTTCGAATTTTTGATATGACAGTAGAGGATTTAAAAGTTTATGAACCTCAATTAAAGCGTATCTTCCAAAAAATGATTGACCATGATTTAGCTTTTGAGTTAAATAGTAAATCCATGTATTTGTATGGCAAAGAAGAGCTTTATCGATATGCACTAAGTCTAGTAAAAGAACTTGGTTGCCATAAATATTCCATTGGTTCAGATGGACACAAATTAGAACATTTTCGTTTGGCATTTGATAAGATTCAAGCATTATTGGATGAATTTAGTATTGAAGATTGGGAGATTTTGTAAAAAGACACATAAAAAAGCTATGAGCAACAGGCTCAGAGCTTTTAGTTTGTTCAGCAATTAGTGAGAAATACGTTTACGTGCTGCTTTTTTACGATTTTCTTGAATGAAAGCAGCTTTTTCCTCTTCAGGTTCAATAATTTTTTTCTTAACTGCAAAGATAGCACCAGCAACTGTAGCTGCAGTGGCTACCACACCAGTAGCAATACCTTTAGCAAATGCGAATTTTTTAGCCATAATAATTCTCCTCCTTACTGATAAGAACAGGGAGTATAAAGAGTTCTTTATACTCTTTTGTAGCAGTAGGATTGGTTTTCTTGTCCTACCATCTTATGTTATAATAAGGGTAACAAAAATTGCCTAAAAGTTCAAGTGAAAACGTTATATTTACTAAAAAATCAGGCTTAGGACGGATAAGAAAAAAATGTCAAAAAAAATAAAACTGCTAGCGGTAGTTGGGCCGACTGCTGTTGGAAAAACAGCACTGGGAATTGAGCTAGCAAAACAGTTCAATGGAGAAATTATCAGTGGTGATAGTCAGCAAGTCTATCGTCAATTAGATATTGGAACGGCAAAAGCAACTCCTGAAGAACAAGCTGAAGCAGTGCATCATTTGATTGATGTGCGCAATATTGATGAGACTTATTCGGTTTATGATTTTGTTCAGGAAGCTAGCGCAGCCATTTCAGATATTGTCAGTCGAGGCAAACTTCCGATTATCGTCGGAGGAACAGGACTTTATCTTCAAAGCTTACTAGAAGGTTACCATCTGGGTGGCCAAGTAGATCAGGAAAAGGTTCTTGCTTATCGAAAAGAGCTTGACCTTTTATCAGACGACGAACTTTTTGGAAAAATAGCAGAGCAAAAAATTGAAATTCCTCAGATTAATCGACGTCGAGCTATTCGAGCACTTGAGTTAGCTAAATTTGGAAAAGGTTTAGAAAACAAAGAAACAGATTATGATGCTTACTTAATTGGCCTAAATGACGATCGTCAAGTTCTGTATGACCGCATTAATTATCGCGTTGATCTCATGGTTGAAAATGGGGTTTTGAATGAGGCAAAATGGCTCTATGACAATTATCGTGAGGTCCAAGCAGCACGAGCTATTGGCTACAAAGAACTTTTCCCCTACTTTTCAGGAGAAGATTCTCTTGAAAACTGTGTTGAAAAATTAAAACAAAACACACGACGCTTTGCCAAACGCCAGTTAACTTGGTTTAGAAATCGAATGACAGTTCAGTTTTATAATGTTTCTGAAACAGATTTTAAAACAAAAGTTGCAGAAGATGTTGACCGTTTCTTAAATGATAATAAAGTGTAAGGTAGAGCAAAAACGCCTTTACCCTCTTCGAATAAAATTTATGTTATAAAATTTATCGTTTTTTCATAACGGATTTAACCGCATTTTAACTACTGTTTTATAGCATTTTAAATTATAGCTTTCAAAAAATAATCGGTATTTTTAGGCAGGATTAGGTATAGTGGCGGGGAATAAGACGGGGATTTTTTACTTGATTGCTCGCAAGAATGAATCAGTAACTTCACTTGCGACTTCGTCTTGAATGTGTGTGTATTTTTGAGTCATATAAGATGTTGAATGGCCTAACGCAGCTGCCATATGTTCAACTGGTACACCAGCGATTTGACCTTGTGTAGCGAAGAAGTGGCGCATCATGTGAGGTGAAACGTGAATACCGATTGCTTTACTGACCTTTTGAAAAATGACGCTAATGCGCGTGTACACGACTGGTTTTCCAAATAGCCTTTTGCACTTTGAACCATCATCGATAAAAAGAAAGCTTTCCTTGTTTAGTATAATGCCAGCCTTTTTAGCGATGTGCTTGGTTTCCTTGATGGCTAAATCTAACAAAGCCGTGGTTTCCTTATCAACAAACACATATCGTTCAGATTGTTTAGTTTTCATTTTTCCGCCACTTGGACGTCCTTTTGTACGGCTTTCGTTCAAAAAGATACGATAGCGACCATCTACTAGCTTCAATGAGCTAAATTTGATTCCCAAAACTTCGCTGACACGTAGTCCAAAATAAGTAAGTCTAACCATCGTGTAATCATAAGTACTTAGCACCTTTTTTGCACATCTATCCCAATTTTGAAATTTTTCGACAGATAATCGTTTATCTCTCTGATTAATACTGCTGTCACCTACATAAATTTTTAGAATAGGGTTTTTATCGATGTAACCATTGACCTCCGCATCTGTAAGCATTGCTTCAAGAATGGCACTTGTTTGAACGACAGTTGTTCGTGAGTATTTTTTAAGCATTTTTGCTATAAAAACTTCATACTCTTGTCTATTAATGTCAACTAATCTAGTTTGGCCATATCTTTTCTCAAAGTGTACTTTAAAGAGGTTGTTTTTGTTTCTAATCGTGTCTGGCGCCCACCGACCCGTTTTAATACGGTTTTCGCTGTATATTTCCCAATAGTCGTTGACAGTGATATTTTTCTTTTGATCATAATCACCGCTTGCAATTTTGTTTTCTATTTCTGCAAGCGCGTGTCTAGCCTCGGCAAGTGTCTTTAAGTTGCTAGCAGTAGCTTCTTTCTTTTTTCCGTTTAATTTAAAGTTTCGGCGAACGTAGTAGCGTTTGCCTTTTTTTGTTTCGTATGTATATATATTTGGATATTTTGTCTTATTGTATTTCATTTTTTTCTCCTTGTTAAAAATTTAGCTTCTGGACAAGGCTTTTTAACTTAGAGAAATTCTTGACATCACCACCTTTTTTGATAAAATTAAATAAGCGGAAAGCAACGAACCTGGATTTTTCCATTTTCAATTTTTTAAGTAATCAATTAAGTTGTTTTTTCGTGTTTATTATCTATCCCTTACACTCAAATTTTGGCGAAGGAGAGTGTGAGGGATTTTTTGTTTAATCGTATTCGTTAGACCACGTCGTGTCAGCGAAAGTAACTTGATAAGGACCGTCGTTTTTAGCGCTAAAAACAATATCAGCTGTAATTGATTGTCCAGCTGTCAAACTGTTTGGAAAATCTGTTTCATAGCTTGAACTATCAAAATTAGCAATATTTTTCGAACCGTCTACCATACTGAAATATTGTGGATTCATTGACCATGAACTGTTTCCTTTGTTTTCGATTGTAAAGTTAACGACTACAGGAATATTTCCTGTATCATCATTCAAAGCTCTAGAAGTGTCTTGAGTAATGCTGTTGACTTTAACCATCAAACCATTTGAAAAATCGATTCCGGTCCCTGTTTTGTAAAATTGCACTTCTTTTGAAGATGAAGCAGTAGTTGTTTCTTCCTCTTCTTCAGAGGAGCTACTTGAGTAGCTTGTTTTATTCGATGAACTCTCGCGATAAATGTCATCATCTTTTTCGTCATAATACATGCCATATTTGTCTAATGCGTCATTAATCGCATCCACCCTATCAGCCAGCGAATAGGTAGCGAATGCAAATATAATTGTTAACAATCCTAAAACGACCGTTGACCAAAAAAGTGGCATTTTGATGAATCTTTTCATTTTTTACAATCTTCTCCATTCTCCAGCTTTTTGTGTGGTTCAGTATTTGCACGTAGTTTTTAATTATGTATTTTTTTTAAATTTCGTCTATAAGATTTTGAAATTCTTCTTTTACCATGATTTCGTCAGCAAGTGATGTCAATTCGTACTTTTCCATGAATTGAGCGTAATTAAAGTCTTCGATATTATCCCAATAAGACAATTCATCTTTTAGCAGATGATGAATCATACACCTATCAGCTTGCAATTCAGCTTTTTCTTTATTGAATTTATAATAACTTGCTGTATGTTCTTTATGACCGAATTCATGATAAATAACTTTATCTTTATGAATTCCTTCGAGTTTTGAATTAATAGCGATAGCATTAAAGAGTGGATTATAAAAACCATCCCTCTCAATCACATCCCCCTCAAAATAGCATATTGGTATTCCGTGTGATTTACACAATTCCTCTGCTGACATAATATTATCCTACTTTTTCATTTTTAATTGAGCTTCAAAGACGTCTGCTAGATAATTAATTTCATCTTCTGTCAATGGTTTACCATCAAAAGCCATAGAGCCAGCAACGGCTTTTTTTAAATCAACGGTAGCATCATCGTTGTCAGAAGCTATTTTGGGATTATCCGTACGCCCCAATAAATAATCAGTGGATACATTAAAGTAGTCAGCAATTAGCTGTAAGCGTTCTGCTGATGGTTTTTTATTTTTTATTGTATAAATAGAATTTCTACTCAATCCTAGTTTTTCTTCTAGGGCTCCTAATGTAATTCCTCTAGCTTTGGCTAGTTTTTTAATTCTTTCGAATGTTGAAAACATTGATTTAACAACCTTTCTAAGCATTACGAAAAAAATTCTATAAAAAAGTTTGTAAAATTACTTGACTAATTACAAACTTTATTCTAGAATATAATTTGTAAAGCGAATAAATAAGCGAAACAAAAAACGAAGATAAAACTAAAAAAAATAAGTTTGGCGACTTTGATTATTAGTATTTATCAAGTATTTTGTTAGTGATTTTCTTATACTTTGATTTTAGACTATAGTTTGTAAAAAGTCAATAATAAAGTGTAATTTTTTCGCAAAAAAATTCGCTTTACCATTTTAAAGAAAGGAAATATATAAAAATGAGTCAGCAACATCAAAAGTGGATTGCTTTAGTCGAACAGCGATTGAAAGAGAAGAATTGGTCGAAAGCAGATTTAACACAAGCGGTTGGTTTACGAAGTCAAGGTACCATTACCGATTTGCTCAAAACTGGTAAAGGTAGTGTTGATTTAAAACTACGTGTTTCTAAAATTCTTAGCATTCGTGAACCGTGGGAGGAATTTGAAGAAAACTAGAAAGGAGCAAACATGAGAGAACTACTTACAGAACCTAAAAGACTCGTGCAAAAATATGCTGATTTGGCACTTGAAAGATATGATACGTATCAAAAAGCAATTTCCGCAGTAAGTCATTTTTCGGACTTTAGCCCCTTAGGACAAAAACTAAAAAGAGCTATCCAAGACGAAATTAAAGAGCGTGCTTTGAATAGCAAAACCAAAAAAGAAAGGATATGACATGAAAAACCAAAGTATTATCGTTTTTTACAAAAAAGGCTTCAAAAGAATATTTCTTTTTGAAGCCGATACCATCGATGATATGTTCCAAGCCTTTGAATACGATGCGTTCAAAGGCAAGGAAGATAGAGCATATTTTTTGGTTGATGGTGTTGAGATTAAATTAACAGATAGCTAAAGCCCGAGAGTTTTTAACACAATCGTAGAAGCAAGTTGTTGAAAAATGGTTAAAGAAGCAGAACCGACTGATTTTATAATCTTCTCTTTAGTTTGGTTAAAAACAGTTTCGGAACGAATATCATTTAATAATTCGTGACCCGACCAAGTTAAATCAGTGAGAAATAAAACAGTTGTGGTGTTATTGCCAGAAGCTTCCTCACCTATAACATATTCTTCTTGCAACAATTTTAAAGCGTTATATTGAATTTCTTCTTCATTATATTTAGACAATTTTTTATAAGATTTGAAATTCGCAAGAATTAGCCCATCTTTACGATTTGGGATTTCTTCGATTGTTAGCAAAATATCTCTAATGCAATCATAATTTAATTTCACAAAAATCACCTCCTTTCGAGATGATTATACCAAAAAAAGCTACTGAAAAATCAGTGACTTTCACAAAAACTACTTACATTATACCAAAAAAGGAGCAATTATGGATAGTGTAATGCAACAATTTTCTGATTGGCTGAAAGGCACGATCAAAGAAACATTAAACAAGCTTTTGGAAATCGAACGGGACGACGGTTTTCCAGAATTGATGGACGTAACAACGACGTGTGACTTTTTGGGAATTAAATACGACACGTTTCAACTTTACCGCTATTCAGACGGTTTCCCAAAAGAATTGCCAGCCAAACGCTGGTCAAAACGAGCTATTAAGAAATGGCTTGAGAATCAAATTTAAAGCTTCTGGACAAGGCTTAGAAAGAGAAAATCATGGACGAGTATTTAGTTTTAGAACGTCCGCTGTATGACGGTCACCAAAAGATTTACTTCTTTGAAAATGGGTATGGTGCAAGCGTAGTAAACCATTCATATTCGTACGGAACAGAAATGGCTGTAATACAAGGCGATATTAACAATTGGCGCATTTGTTGCGAAAAATTAATTCTCGATGACGATGATGACGGTATTTTAGGTTATCTAACTGAAAAAGAAGTTGAAAAATATCTAAAAAGAATCAAGGAGCTATAAACATGAACATCGGACAAAGAATTAAACAATTTCGTTTAAATCAAGGCATGACACAAGAGCAGTTCGGCGAACTGTTTGGAGTGTCAAAAGCTGTAGTGAACAATTGGGAACATATGAGAAACTACCCAAATAAAACTAATTTAAAAAAGATTGCTGATTATATGGGAACAACACCTGATGACCTTGTTACCAACACATTTGATTGCGAGGTTTGGATAAAATTTGGTGAAGGACAAATTCCGAAACTTTTAGGAGCGTTTAGATGCAGACCTCAAGCGGAATTGTTTATCGAATTTTTAAAAAAAGACAATTATCACAAGTATGCCAAAGATTTTGAAATAAAGGAGATTTAACATGGACTTATTTATTATCTGCTTTAGTTTAGCAGCACTGCTATACGTGCTAACGTTGCCATTTATCGGCAAGAGAGCACATAAGGAAGAAGAAACATCAATGCAACCGACTTTCGTATTTGAGAGTTGGGAAGTGAAAGCTAAGCATTATGACGACGCTATTAAAGCATTAGACGCGATGAAAGGATGATGCGTGATGAGAATGCGCAAATTACCAAAAAAAGCATTTTATAAAAAGGAGAAAACAATGAAACAAACACAAACATTTATCGTATTTCGCAGCAAAGAAAATGGACATTTCTTGATGGAATACAAGAACAGAACTAGAGCATTAGCATTTGAAGCAGGTTGGTGTAAAAACGTCAATGACGCAATTATTACTACCGAAGAGGCTTACACGGAAGACAAAGAGAAATATGAAGGAATGTTACAAATGTTCAATGCAGAACCTTTAAAAGTCGAAGCTGAATATACGTTCAAAACGTTAGATGGCAAAGAACCGGAAGAAATTGAAGTCGACAGCAAATCTAAATGTGAGGAACTGGCTGATGCACTATTTGATGCGTTTTTCGGAGGTGATTAGTCAATGAACATGCAAGAACTTATCAAAGAGAACGAATTTCTTCGAGACGAACTAAGGCGAACTCGCAAAGAATGCGATGAACGCGATAAACTTCTCGATGAAATCAGAACATTTTTATTAGGAAAGGTGAAATAATGGCTTATCTTTACGAACTTGAAGGTATTTACGCAGAACTTCAAGAAATGGAACTAGATGACGAAACATTTCAAGATACGCTTGATAGTATTAATTTTCAAGAGGATTTAGAAAACAATATTGACTACTTTGTCAAAATGTACAAAAACAGTTTAGCTGATGCAGAGGCTTGCAAACACGAAAAACAAGCCTTTGCTGAAAAAGAAAAACGTAACAAAGCTAAAGCGGACAAGTTTAAAGAGTATATCAAACGAGCACTTGAAATCAGCAATGTTAAAAAAGTTGATACTGGAAAATTCAAAGTTTCTCTTCGCAAATCTAAAAAAGTTGAAATCTTGGACGAAACCAAAATTCCGCTCGATTACATGAATGAGAAACATGAATGGACGCCGAATAAAACAGAGCTTGCTAGAGCATTGAAAGCAGGTGCTGAAATCGAAGGAGCAGTACTGGTAGAGAATGAAAGCCTACAGGTGAAATAGATGCAGATTTTAGCTATTGATCCATCTTCAAACAAAATCAAAACAAGCACGACAGGCATTGTCCTATTAGATAATGCAAGGCTTGAATGCTCGTGGGTAGTAAGTTATGGTATGCGAGGCTTTAAAGAATGGTACACAACTATTGGATTTGATTTAGAGCCAGATGTCGTTGTTGTTGAAAAATTCGAAGCTCGTGATAATGATAAATCAAAAGATAATTCAGTATTGGAGACGATTGCTTTTATCGAAATGTGTTTTCCGGATTTGATTCTGCAAAGAAACGCTGGCTATAAGTCGGATATCCCAGATAATCTTTTAAAAATTTTAGGTCTATGGAAGTTTGAAAAAAGCCATCATCAAGATTGCCGAGCAGCCGCCAGGCTTGGACTATTTTGGGCAATGCGGAACGACATTGAAGAAGTTGTTCAAGATATTGGAAAGGTGGTGATTGAGCATCAAAATCACACTTAGAAAATGGCAAGAAGAAGCCGTAAAAAGAAGTATTGAAAATCCAGTTCATGGCATTTTCTTGGAAGCTTTGGGGGGAAGGGGTAAAACCATCTGCGCTTTATCAATCTGTAAAGCTAAAAGTGTTGACAAAGTCATCATCGTTAATAATCGAGTAGCTATTTTAGATGGTTGGAAAGACACTGTTCAAAAATTTGGCTTTGACAAAGATTTTGAAGTTATTTATCTAACTGATAGAGCTTTGCAAAATCGTGTTAAAGCACAAAAAATAGCTTGTGACGTGCTTATTATTGATGAGTGGCAAAATGTATCAAGTGATAAAAACGTGCGAGCATATGCCAAAATAAAGCGCAATTACACGATAGGATTATCGGCCACACCGATTAGAAAAAAAGGACAAAATTTCTACCCGCTAGAAAAAACGCTGTGGGGGGTTGCTAACCCTAACAGAAAATTTGATTGGCAGAAAACGCACGGAAAAATGGTCTATGACTCGTACTCATATTCAAAAGAGAAATGGGTTGACTTTAGAAACTATGAAAGCTATGTATCTAAATTACCAAATTTCATGCGTTGGGAAGAAATCGAAGAGATTGAAAATGCCAAAAAGAATAATGGCTATGACATCAAATTTTTTCAAAAGACAGTTCCAGTCGCTAATCCTAAAAAGCTAAAGCAATTTAAGAAATTGAATTTAGTGACAATCGACGGTAAAACGGCAATGGCTAAACAATCGTTTGGACGCAAGACATTCGAACAATACTTAAATCAAACAGGTGTAATTGTTGATTTCCCAAAATTAAAAGCAATCAATGAAGATACGTCACTTTTAAAAGAGCTAGATGGTTTGATTGAACGAGCGCCGCACGGCATGCTGATTGTCAGCAAGTCAAAGCAAATTGTTAATGTTATCCATGAACGACACCCAGAAATAGGCATTTGGACCGGAGACATCAAAGAAGGTCTTGATCATAAAATAGTTGTCGCCACAAACCAAGTTTTAGGTGTTGGTGTTGATGGCTTACAATACAAATTTCAAACAATTGCTGTACTTGATCCAGTCGCTGAAGATAGTGGCGAATATGACGACTATCGTCAATTGTTGTGGCGAGTAACAGGAAGCCGTCAACAACACGATGTCAACGTTATTGAATTTTACTACAAAGGAGAATAAGAGTGTTTAAACTACCAGAGAACAAACCACAAGTGCCGAAAGACACGCCACGAAATTATTTTATCTATGGTGAAACCATGAGCGGAAAATCATATTTGGCTAATGAGTTTCCAAACCCAATTGTTCTAAATACAGACGGGAATGCTAGTGCTAATAGTGTACCAGCTATCCAGCTGATTAATGAGAGGGACAGAAGCGGACGCATTACAAAATCAGTTATCGACCAGCTCAGTGAAATCTTACTGGCTTTGCAAACGCAAGAACACACCTACGAAACAGTAGTAGTCGATGTTATTGATGATGTCATTGACATGATTAAAATTGCTGTCTGCGGTCAATTCGGTGTTAAATCATTATCTGAAATCAGCTATGGAAAAGGTTATGACTATTTCAACCAAGCTTTGACAGAACTTGTGATTGATTTAAAAGCTTTACCAATGAACGTCATTTATATTAGTCGTCAAATTTCAGAATATGACGACAAAGGTAATGCTACGAAAGACAAACCAAGTTTGAAAGATAAATATGTCAATCTTATCAATGGTAATTCCGATTTGATGATTCATACTGAGAAAATTGGCAATAATTACAATCGTGAAATTGACCGAAAACGCAAAACATATTATGCAGATCAAGTCGATGACAAAGCGATTTTAAAGATTTTACAAACTATTCGAGGAGCTGTTGAACCAGCTCGCCACAATACACAAACGGCATCAGTTGCTAAAGCTGAAGCGAAACCGAAAACAACTACAAACGACAACATTTTATTTTAATTAAAAGGAGAATATACACATGAGTTTACTAGACATTGCAAAATCAATTAAAAAAGACGGATTCGACCCACGCAAAGACAGTGTTAATGGACAATCACCTATCCCAGCAGGAACTTATCCAGTAGTGCTTAAAAAAGCGACATTCAACGTATCAGAAAGCGGCTGGGAAAGTCTCGGTTATCAATTTGAAGTTCGCGGTGGTGATTACGATGGACGTACCGACTTCGTAACATTTCCGACTTTAGATACTTGGAAGAACCAAAAAGGCGAAATAATTAATTTAGATTGGAAAGTTAAACAAACTATTAAATTTTTCCAAAAAGTAATTGTTTTAGCTGGCGACCAAACTTGGGAAAAAGATTTTGAAGATGGTAAATCTATGGAAGAAGCTCTTCAACGTAAAGCCGTTGGTTCTTATTTCAACCTTGTCATTGATGAAGGTGTTTCTAAAAAAGGAAAAGAATACCGTAATTACGATATTGAAGAGGAAGCAAATCAACCTATTATGTCAGCTACTGAAATTGACGATGATGACCTCCCTTTCTAAAAAATAGCAAGTTCTTGGTCGTTGATGAAACTGATAAAGATTTAGGCCAATTCAAGACATTTGAAGAAGCTTATCAACACATGTTGGATTATTTGGATATGTCTGAAGACCAACACCTGAATGATTACATGGCTCAGGAACTTGTTTATGTTTGTAAAAAGGAGTAAACACTATGCCTTCAATGAAAGAATACGCTTTGAAATATCATAAACTTGGCTTTTCAGTAATTCCAATCAATCCAAGAAATAAAATGCCGTTGATTGACTTCGCGAATAAAACGATGTCAGCTGATGAAATTGAAAGTTTTTGGAACGGCTATCCGAATGCTAACATCGCTGTTCGAACGACTAATTTCTTCGTCATCGACATTGATAAGCATGGATCAACCAACGGATTTGAAAGCTTGAAGAAATGGGATGGTTTAAAGCTTATCGAGCCAACTTTACAAGCTAAGACTGCCAGTGGCGGAAAGCATCTTTTCTATTTTAAAAGAGAAGATATTCAAATCAGTCAAATGATAGGTTTCCTTCCAGGCGTTGACATCAAAGCACATCCAAACAATTACATCTTAGTGGCGCCATCGGCAACCGATAAAGGTCAATACGAGTGGGATTTAGAGAAATCTAAAGAAGGTTTGACGATGGTAACTCCGTCAAAACAACTAATAGAAGCTATTAAAAAACAATATGCTTTAACAAACGGGCATAGCTACGATGGTAAAGACGGCTTGCGAGCTTTAAGAGCAAGAACGTATCAGAAAACTAAAAGTCAGACAACTGAATTGTTCGAAACCATCGCGGTTGGTTTTGGTGATGAAGGTGGACGTAATGACAAGCTAGCTAGTTTTGTTGGTGGCTTACTATATAGAGCTGTTGATGATGAATTAGTTCTCCAACTAGCACAGATAGCAAACAACAACAGTATCAGCCCACTTCCTCAACAGGAAGTGGAACGGACTGTTGAAAGTATGATCAAAAAAGATAGAAGGTGATTATAATTGGTGATGTAATTAGCATCGACAGAAATGCAGGTATGATTACCACGAAAGATGGCAATATTAGAGCTAACAGTCCAAATAATGTCTTAATGGCTTTTAAGTCAGATGACCAATTAAGTATTTATTTAAAACACAACGAATTCTCGCAAGAACATGAATTAATCAAAGACATCAAAATCGGTAACACTCATTTCAAAAAAGGTGAGCTACCTTCTAATTTTGATTCAGTTGTTAAAGTGTATTTCGAAAGTGTATTGAAAGTAGCTTTTTCAAATCAAGCGATGGTCGATGGTATGGAAACATTCTTCTCAGAAAGAACTTACAATCCAGTAATTGAATATATGGAAGAAGCAGCCGAAGAATGGGACGGCAGACAGCGAATCGATCGTATGTTTCAAGTCTATTTAGGTGCTGACGACATTGAATTAATTTCAAAAATCGCTCGAATGTGGTTAGTGGGCGCGGTTGCGAAGGTGTATGATCCGTATACTAAATTTGATTATGTTTTAGATTTGGTCGGTGGTCAAGGTGTCGGTAAAACATCACTGCTTCAAAAATTAGGCGGCGATTGGTATACAGACGCTGTGACTGATTTTGCAAACAAAGACAATTACGACATCATGCTTAAAAGTTTAATCGTTAATGATGATGAGATGGTGGCCAGCAATCGCATGTCGTTTGCTGAAACAAAGGCTTTTATCTCAAAAACAAGTCTGCGTTTTAGAAAGCCGTACATGAAACGGACGGAAGAGTTTGCAAAGAATTTCGTCTTGGCGCGCACGACTAACCAAAAAGAATATCTAAAGGATAAAACGGGTGAACGTCGTTTCTTACCGATTATGGTAAATGCCGAGAACCAAAAGAAACATCCGATGGAAATCGAACCAGAAACAATTAAACAAATCTGGGGTGAAGCCGTCACGATTTTTAAAAATGATGCAAGTTTGATGTTTGACGAAGAAACTGAAAAAGAATTAAACGTTTATCGTGAACGATTCATGTATCGTGATGAAGTCGAACAACAAGTCTTGGAATACTTAGATATGCCAATTCCTAGCGATTGGGAAAACATGTCTGCTCAAAAGCAACATCAATACACACAAGCTTATTTTGACAACAGCCATGGTTTTGATGCTGGTGATGCTCAATTGACAAAAGTTTCAACACGAGAAATGATGTACAACTTATTCATGAGGAATTCGAATGACAGGAAACTTTCAACAAAAATAAATATGGTCATGGATAATCATCCTGAATGGGAGAAGAAACAATTTAAAATTGCTGGTAAAAACACTAAAGGATTTAGACGAAAAAATCAAAAATAGTTCGGTTACTTTTGATGTTTTATCGGTTACTATCGGTTACCTTTTGGACGAAAAGTAACCGTAGGTAACCGATAGTAACCGATGGAATTAGAGAACGGTTACCGCCTTAAACCCTTGATATTAATGAGTTTCTTATATATAAGGTAACCGATAACTTATATTTTATTAAAAAGTATTATAAAAATAGTAAATATATAAAGAAACGTTGATATAAAAGGATTCTTAAAAAAATAGGTGTAATAAATATATAAAAAGTGTTTTTTATCGGTTACTCGGTTACCTTTACTATTTTTGAGGTAAAAATATGAGCAAATGGTCAAACAATATAGCAACTAAACATTGTGTGATTTGGTACGAACATCACGAGGAAACGCCGTTGGACGTGCTAGAGGATTTCGTTAATTGGACTAAGGCCAGACATTTGAGAAGTTACATTAAAATTGCAGAGATGCTGCATGTCACAAGAAATGAAGCAAAGAGATTATTGGATTTAGCGGCATTGCCAGACGATGTGACTATTAAACGGATGAAGAAATTGATGGAGGGATAAGAGATGAAAGGAATTAAATTAGTAGATGTTGATACGTCAGAAGCACGCACAGAGCAAACTGGAACATGTGAATTATGCTTTGGATCAAGGTGGTGTGACAATCCTGTTTTGGTTTTTGAAAATCCGAATGGTGAGCATGTTAAAATTGACGGCTACGGTTGGGACTGGGGCGATTATTTCGAAGTTGAAATTGATAATTACTTAGATTTTTCGGATTGGCTATCCAAACAAGATATTGACTGGAACGAATTCAAATCATTTGATTTTTGGGATTTGTTTGAATTAACAGCTGAATACAACGAAGAAGTTGATGGAGTACTAAAAAAATGATGAGACCAAAACACTATCCGTATTCCCGAAATCAATGGGAAACAAAAACTACTGTATTATACGATGGTGATAACAGAGAATATCATTTAAGCAGAAAAGTGAATCGCATCACAGGAGAAGTAAAATGAAAGCTAACATTTACCACTGGGTCGATAACAAAACACATGAAGAGTTCACCGGTTCAATAAATGAGTACTGCGAGAAGTATGATATTTTAAAACCTAGTGTTCTTTATCGTGTCCGCAAAGGTCGCGTGACACGTAAATTGGTTGGTGCTAAAGGTTTGCGCACTTATACAAATATCGAAAACGGCGACAGTTACTATGGTTTAAAAAAAGATGCTAGAGAACACTTTGGCTGCTCCTGGGGGACGCTATATTCAAAAATAGAAGAAGGTCTAATTCAAGTTGACCCTCCAGAAGATAAAACTATGTACTATGAAGATAAAATTTCAGATCCAGCGACGAAGCGTCTGTTGAATCAATATTACCTTAAAAAAGCTAATGAATTGGGTTGTGAGGTGACATATGAATAAACAAGAAGCAATTGAAAAGTTGAAATCAAAGGCAAAGCCTCATTGGCTAGATGAAGAGATTTACGGAGATGATTGGATTAAGAGTGTAGAATTAAATGTAGCTATTGGTATTGTCAATCAGATTGACGAACCAGAAAAACCTGTAGTCCCACAATTTGTGGCTGATTGGATAGAGTGGTGCAAAAGAAATAAAGTATCTTTGCTTGGGGGATTTAGTGCAATAGATGAACTTGGTCTTGCTATCTGCAATGACAAAAAAAGTGAAATCATTGGATGCTTCTAAATGGGCAACAAGAAACCAAGAAACATTTGCACAAGCTTGGCTATTTGCGAAAGAGGTGGAAAATGACTAATTTATGGGAAGAAACAATGAGAATGTTAGTGGCTCACGGAAAAACATTTGAAAACGTCGAATATGTTCAAGGCTCAAATTTTGGAATTACAAAAGAAAATTTTGAAAAAGTCGCAAAGAAGTCTAAATACTATTCAGGTTTTGGCGCTGCGGAAGTGGCAGAGGATTTAGTTGTTGTTGGCGATAATTGGTGGCTAGAACGCCACGAATACGATGGAAACGAATGGTGGGAGTACAAAGAAAAACCAAAACGAATTAGTGAAATTAAAGAAGTTAGTCATTTTGCTGGCGGTATGTGGAACAAACTAGCTGACCTAAATGAAACTGAGGTAGATGAATGATTAAAAAGTACATCAAAACAACACCTGTCGAAGCGATTCAGGTAAAACCGTACAATTACGATGAGGTTAGAGAGTTTGCTAATAACCAAAATATTTTGTTCGGTGAGATAGGACTTTTTCATACGATTAAAACTTTCGAAGGCTATATGGGCTTTAATGATTTTGATTATCTAATTAAAAATCAAACTGGTGAATGTTATGTGTGTCGAAAAGATATTTTTGAGAAAACATATGAAGAGGTGGATGAATGATATTTGTGACTTGGATCCTGCTGGGATTCCCAATGTTTGTAGTGTACGATGAAAAAGAGCGAGCGAGATTAGTGGCGTGCGGGTTGCTTTATCACATTATCGATGTATTTCTTAAGAATAGAGGAGACAATTAAATGACACCAAAATTTAGAGCGTTGGATAGACTTACAGGCAAGATGTTCCCAGTCGGAATAATTGATTACTCTATTCAGAGCGTATACATTGAAGAACCTAATAGATTGTATGGGGAAAGAGATTTTGATGAAGTCGAGCTCATGCAATCGACAGGCCTTAGAGATAAAAACGGCAAGGAAATCTTCGAAGGGGATATTATTAAGTTCTTTGACTGTGATGGTGATGGTTATACAGTTCCTGTGGTGTGGGATAATGACTATGCTTGTTTTAGTGTAGACTGGGGAAGTAATATGTTAACATCTTTTGATTATTTAGAGGAGTTTTACACAGACCTTAAAGATATTGAGGTCATTGGAAACATTTATGAGAACTTATCTTTGATTCGTTAGGAGAATAAAATGGAAACATTACAAGCACAATTATTAGAACCACAGCTAGATATTGGCAAAGCAGTTCTTGAAAGTATGATTGAAATGTATTTTAGAGATGGTGCTATGAAAGGTGTTGTTATCCCAGCAACTTTTCAGGATAAAGAATTTGAAATTGAGGTGAGGATGAAATGAATAAAGTTACAGTTTACAAAATAACTAAAAGAGACCATAACTATCTGATTGCTGATCCTAATGTTATGAGAGATATAATAGTACATTTTCTTGAAGATGAAAATGTTGATGAAGTTGTGATTAGGAAAGGAAAATAAAATGGTTGAGTTAAGAGACATTATTGATTTGATTATCATGGATAATAACGACCCAATCTACATATTTGATGATAACAATGAAATGTTTGAGTATGGTGTAGATGATATCTCAGATATACTTTCACACTATATTGATACAATTACTATTTATGATGGTATGGTTGAAATTTGCCTACAAGATTAAAGGAGAATGAGCTATGAATAAAGTTAAATTTTTTCACGATACGAACGGTAATCAAATAGAAAAAGAAATCAACGAATTTGCGTTAAAACATAAAATCATTAATGTTTCATATGCTGTTGACCTGTCGTCAGCCGGCTATTATAGTACGCAAGCGATGGTTTTATATAAAACAAGTTTTTGGAGAAAAAATAATGGCTAATAATCAGTAACCCACTTTGGTACTAGCAAGGTTCGAATCCTTGCGTGGGTATTAGACTAGGAAGAAAAAATAAAAATAGAAAGCAGGCCTATGATGAGTGTTTCCTAGTCGACACTCTAGGACTCTAAATTATTCTAGATACATGGGAAATGGCTCATTACTAAGGTATTCTCTAAAGCCTTAGATTTTCCAGAAGATTTCGCGGATAGACTATTGGGAACAGTCGTTTTCGCAAAAGGCTGCGTGGGGTTCGACTCCCTGCGCGGTTGTTAAACCAGAAATTAAAAAACGGAAATAGAGGTGGTTAAAGCACTTCTTCTTACAAAAATTAGTACTGCAGGCAAGGTTTTATCTGGTTTACTTGCTAGCAAACATAGCGAAATAAAATAGAAACGAGGTATTCCTTAAGACTATTTTCTTTAAAATCCAACGCAGTTTATCGCTAGGCTGTTATTATGTAAGGCGTCACTTTCGTTATCAATAATTCAATATTTGGGTCGTGCGCCTGCCTAAGAAAAAAAGTCCTGCTTACGCAAGACTTCATCGATATTAAACAATTACTTATATTATAACATATCGAAGGAGAAAAGACGTGAGCAGGATTAAAACTAAAGCAGATTATATTTTAGAAGAACTTAGATTAATTCCTAAAACGATTAAGCAATTAAAATTAGACATCGAGAACACCAGAAGCTCACTGTTCACGTCGCCGCAATGGTCTGACATGAAAGTGAGCGGAGGTGTTAGACGTACACAGACAGATAAGAATGTTTCAATCATTGACGCATCTGATTACGGGCTGGCAGAGATTGACCGTTTAGTTAAGCGGCGCGAAGAAATTATTGGCGTCATTATGCAAATACCCGACAGTGCACAGCGTCATGTGCTGCTGACTACTTATCTCAATTGTCAAACGTTTGACGAAGCTATTGACAAACTCGAACTTAATCGCAACAAGTATTACACAATTAAAGCGAAAGCTGTAAAAAGCCTGAACGTTATACTAAATCAATACTAAAACATACTGAAATAGTACAAAGTAATACTCACAAATACAATCTGCCATGCTAACATAGTAGTATGAAATAATGACGAGGGGGCTAAAAGGTAGCTCCTTTTGTTATGCAAAAAGGAAAAAGGAATATGAAACCACAGAAGCTTACTGTTGTTGGTGGGAAGCGAAAGCAAGTAGACTTTGATAGTCGAAGTGAAGAGTACAAGAACTATAACAAGATTAGATGGAACTATGATAAGAAGATAACAAGGTTCTACAATGATCCAGTCTGGAGAAGTACAAGTAAGTTGGTATTACTTCGTGATGGTGGTGTCTGTCAAATGTGTGGAGGAGAAGCGACGATGGTCGACCACATAATTCCAATTAAAAAGGATTGGAATCGAAGATTGGATCTTGACAATCTTCAAGCGAGTTGTAAAGCATGCAACGATGCTAAAGCTAATCGTGAGAATTATGGTAAAAAATAGCTTAAAAAAAGCGAACTATTCTACCTATGGTAGGCGCAGGGCGAGACAAATATTCGGAAATACCCCTTGTTTTTTTATCGGGGCTTGGTATCGTTCGTGTTCTACAACGCCGCCCTCTTCCGTGCGCAATTTTCCCTTTTTAAATTTTTTGCAGTCTGAAAATTTCAATGTAAAGGAGGTGTAAAGCTTGGGACGAAAGTTGAAGGTGGTTGAAAATAACAAAAAACATTTGACTAAAGCTGAAAAAGCTGTACGTGTCGAAATCCAAAAATCTGCTGGTGACGGTTTGATTGAGTTAAAACTAACACCTCCTGAACACTTAGGAGAAACAGCGAAAGCTGAATACGCTCGTATCGTTGAAGATTTAAAAAGTTTGCCCGTTCGTGATTTGGATAGAGCGATTTTAGAAAATTATTGCACATGGTACGGTATATATGTCGAAGCAAGTCAAAAAGTAAATGAAATAGGTATTTCTGTTTTTAGCGAAGATAAAGGTATGTGGATTCAGAATCCATTAGTTGTTACGCTTGAAAAAGCGACAAACAATATTAAATCGTGCGCAGCGCAGTTAGGTTTGACTGTCGACAGTCGTATGAAAATGTATGTACCTAAAACAGAAGAAAAGAAAGACACAATGTTTGATAAGTTTGGGAATTAGTGAAAGGAAATAAAAAATGAAGCGAGTGAAAGAATTCTCTATTAAAATAACAGAAGGCGATAGCTGTCCAATTGTGAAAATAGACGGAGAAGAAGTGCCCCACATTGCTAAAGTAAAATTTTGCTTCGATTCCGAAAACGCAATCGATGCACCGTGGGAAAATGGATTCTTTATTGAATTTTTTGACATTAATGATGGTAGAGGATTCAAAAGAACTCTTGGACAGTCGTTCCGTATTTAAAAAAGAGAGGAGGTAATCAAAATAGCTTACGATTATTTGGAAATTAATGAGCAGTACAAAGATACTGCTTTTTATTATGCTCTCGATGTGGTCGAAGGCAATGTTAAAGCTTGTCAGAAAGTAATCAAAGCTTGTCAAAGGCATTTGGATGATTTAAAAAACATCAGCAATTCTAATTTTGAATTTGATTATTTCCCAGAGAAAGCCCAAAACACTATCGACTTTCTAGAAATCTTGCCAGATGTTAAAACAGGCAAAACTTATCCGTTGGCTAGATTTCAAAAATTCATCATCTCCAGCTTATATGGCTGGCGAAAGAAAAAAGACCATTCTGTCAGACGATTTCGCAAAGCTATGGTTTCAGTTGCTCGTAAGAATGGGAAGACCATTTTAATCGCTGGTATTTTGCTATATGAGTTTTTATTTGGCAAGAACCCTGCATTAAGTCGTCAGTTATTCTGTACGGCTAACGACCGCACGCAGGCAAGAATTGCTTGGACAATGGCTAAGAAGCAGTTAGAAGCTCTTAGGGCTAAGGATAAGGACATCTTCAAAGCAACTAAAATTGTTCGCGATGAGTTAACAAACAAGCGTGATGAATCTTATATTAGAGCATTAAGCCGCGACACTGGTGCAGTCGATGGTTTTGAACCATATGTTGGCGTGCTAGATGAGTACGCCGCAAGCAAAACCAATGAAATGATTGAACTTTTGGAATCTGGGCAAGGTCAGCTTGATAATCCATTGATTTTAATTATTTCGACAGCTGGTCTAGATTTAAATGTACCAATGTACACCATTGAATATAAGTACGCTACTAAGATTTTAGATAAGAAAACAGTCGATGATTCGTATTTTGCGTTCATTTCCGAACAAGATGACGAGAAAGAAATTGCTGACGAAAGCAATTGGATTAAGTCAAATCCTATTTTGGAAGTGCCAGCGTTGTATGAAAAAATCATGGATTATTTGCGAAAAAGGCGTAAAACTTCGCTTGAAACGGGTGAAATTAACAAAGTTTTGGTTAAAAATTTCAACATGTGGCGTCAATCTAGCGAAGCCTCTTATATGGATAAACAAACGTGGGAAGATGCACTTATTGATAAGCCAGATACGACTGGCAGACGCGTCTGGATAGGGGTAGACGTTGGACATTCAAGTGACTTGTTTTCAATCAGCACAATGACGATGATGGATGATTATTGGTTTGCTGATAGTTTTTCTTTTATCGCTACTAAGTATGGACTGATAGCGAAAGAAAAGCGAGACGGCGTTTCTTATACGAATTTAGAGCGCATGGGCGAATGTGAAATTACCACACTCGAATCTGGTGTCATTGATAATGAGCGAGTTATGGAAAAACTCGAAGAAATGGTTATTGAAAACGATTGGGAAGTTCAAGGAATTTACTTCGACCCTTATCAATATGGAGCTTTGCTAACCATGATTGAGAAACGACACCCAGAGTGGACACAAGTCCAAATCCCACAAACGACTATGGTTTTGAATATGCCGACAAAACAGTTTAGAGATGACGTCAAAACTGGGAAAATAAAACATTCGGGCAATAAGTTACTTACAATGGCTGTTAATAATGCTTATACACGAGTTGATAACAACGGTATGCGTATTGATAAGAATAAGAACAGCAATAAAATTGACCCGCTCGATGCACTTTTAGACGCATATGCGGCTTGTTATCTCGAAGCATTTGACGGTGCTGGCTATTGGACTGATGAGAAAATCTTTGAAAGTGGAGGTCTGTTTTGAAATTTCTTAAAAATAACATTCATACATTACTACTACTAACGGGCTTTGGCTTGATTGATTATTCATTTTTTAGATTGGATTTAACAGCTGGCTTTATGTGTTTGGGTTTGATGTGTACATTTTTAGGTTTATATATTGACAAAACCATGCGCTAGAAAGGAGGTGAGACAATGAGCTTTTTTCAGTCGTTAGGAGATTCCAAACTCTCTTATGACGATTATGTCGCTTCGGTAGTGTCTGGCAATGATAGCGCAAAGTATGTTGGTATTTCAGCTCTTAGAAACAGCGATGTGCTGACAGCGACTTCAATTATTGCTGGTGATATTGCTAGGTTCCCTTTGATTAAGAAAAATGTTAACGGTGACATCATTCAAGACGAGGACATCAATTATCTGTTGAATGTAAAATCGACTGGCAATGCTTCGGCTCGAACGTGGAAATTTGCAATGGCAGTCAATACTATTTTGACAGGTAATGCTTATTCTCGTATTTTGAGAGACCCACGGACTGGCAAAGCGTTGCAATTTCAGTTTTATAAACCATCTGAAACTCGTGTAGAAGAATTAGATAGCCATGAACTTATCTATACTTTCGTTGACAGTTTGACAGGCAAAGAGGTTGCTTGTGGAGCTGATGATGTCATTCATTGGAAATTCTTTAGCCATGACACAATCTTAGGGCGTTCTCCGTTGCTGTCTTTGGGTGATGAAATTAGTTTGCAAAACAGCGGAACAAGTACGCTTTTAAAATTCTTTAAAGACGGTTTTTCAAGCGGTATTTTAAAAATGGAAGGCGCTATGTTGAGTGGTGAAGCTCGCAAAAAGGCTCGTGAAGAATTCGAGAAAATGCGAGAAGGAGCGAAAGGTGGCAGTCCACTAGTATTCGATAAGACAATGTCCTACGAGCCACTCGAAATTGATACTAATGTCTTGCAATTGATTACAAGTAACAATTTTTCAACAGCTCAAATCGCTAAAGCCTTGCGTATACCTAGTTATAAATTGGGCGTAAACAGCCCTAATCAGTCCGTAGCGCAACTTACAGAAGATTACGTTACAAATGACTTGCCGTTCTATTTTGACGCGATAACGAGCGAATTAGGACTTAAAATCTTTAGTCCAAGAGATAGGCGGAAATGCCGACTTGAGTTTGACACACGTAGTGTAACAGGTCGAAATGTTGATGAGATTGTTAAACTTGTCAATAATACATTGTTGACACCAAACCAAGGACTTATCGAGCTTGGCAAACAGCCGTCTGATAATCCAGATATGGATAGGTATCAAACAAGCCTTAATTACGTTTTCTTGGACAAGAAAGAAGAATATCAATCATTGAAAGGAGGTGAGACTAATGCCGAAACGAATTCAGATGAGGGGCCCGCTGATTCCGAATAATAGCCAAGAAGTTTACGACTATTATGGAATGGAAGCGATCAGCGCTAAATCGATTGCTGAAGCTCTTCCAGAAGATGGTTCAGACGTAGTAATTGAAGTCAATTCAAACGGAGGTTTGGTGACAGTAGGCAGTGATATTTACACAACGCTGAAAAACTATTCTGGGCACGTCACAGTTGAAGTAACTGGAATGGCTGCAAGTGCTTGTAGCGTCGCAATTATGGGCGCTGACAAAGTCGTTATCAGTCCAACAGCTCAAATCATGATTCACAAAGCGCTATTGACTTCTGTAGCTGGTAATAGTGACGACCTTGAATCAGCAGCAAACGCTTTGAAAGCTAGCGATAAAGGCATTATTAATGCTTACAAGGCTAAAACTGGTTTAAGCGAAGATGAATTGCTTGAACTCATGAAAAATGAAACGTATATGAGTGCTGACGAAGCTGTTGAAAAAGGTTTTGCTGACGAAGTAATGACTTTTGACGAACAGCAGGCAGTTGCAAGTATTGGCAATGGACTGTTACCACAAGCGGTTATTGACGACTATTTTGCAAATCATGGCAACAAGCGAAAACAGGAAATTGAAGCTATGAAACGTGAAATCGAAAAAGAAGAAATTTTACAAGGACTTTAAGTCCTTTTTATTTTGCACAAAAAAGGAGAAAAACTATATGTTTGATGAAAAAATCAAAGAATTAAAAGCATCTATCAACTCGCTTTCAACTACTATCGCTGATAAAACAGCGCAGGTTAAAAACGCTCTTGAAGCTGATGACCTTGAAAAAGCTCGTACAATCAAAAACGAAATTGACACTGCTAAAGAAGAATTAAAAACAGCTAAAGCTGATCTTGAACTTTTTGAAGCTACTAAAAATTCAGGTGGGGCAGAAAACAAAAAAGGTCACGAAGTAAAAGGAGAAGATATGAATTATCGTGATAAAGTTAACGCATTTTTGCATTCAAAAGGCGCTGTTGTAAATGAAGGACTTCGCTTCGACGGTAAAGATGAAGTGCTTATCGCAATGAACGAAGTTACACCAGTAGCACCAACAACTGACGGTGTTAAGAAAGCAGATACGACTAAAATTACTAGCGAAGAGCTTGTTACGACTCCAATCCGTGAAATTAAGACTACTGTTGATTTGAAACCATTCACAACAATTTATCCAGCTAAAAAAGCTTCTGGTAAATATCCAATTTTGAAAAAAGCGACATCAAAAATGGTTAGCGTTGCTGAATTGGAGAAAAACCCAAAACTCGCTAAACCAGAATTCGAACAAGTTGATTGGTCTGTTGAAACATATCGTGGAGCTATTCCAGTTTCACAAGAATCTGTTGACGATGCAGATGTTGATTTGATTAGCATTGTTGCTGAAACAGTCGGTCAAATTAAAGTCAACACAACTAATGCAGCTATTGCCGACGTACTTAAATCATTTACAGCAAAAACAGTAGCAAACGTTGATGACATTAAGAAAATTCTCAATATCGACCTTGACCCTGCTTATGACGTGGCATTCGTGGTTTCACAAAGCTTCTACCAAATTCTTGACACTCTTAAAGACGGGAACGGACGTTATCTATTACAAGACTCAATCACAGCAGTAACTGGCAAAGTTTTGCTTGGTAAACCAGTATTCGTTCTCTCTGATGAAGTTCTTGGCGCGTCCGGAGAAGCGAAAGCGTTTGTTGGTGATTTTAAACGTGGTGTCTTGTTCGCAGACCGCAAAGATCTTGGACTTCGTTGGGCAGATAACGAAATCTACGGTCAATACTTGCAAGCTGTTCTTCGTTTTGGCGTTAAGAAAGTTGATGCGAAAGCTGGCTACTTCGTAACATTTACACCCAGCGAAGGCTGATGCGGAAATCGTAAGCGTTCCGACTGAGGCGAACACAATTACAGAGATTAAAGCTTACTTAGATACTAAAGGTATTAGCTATACAAGTAGTATGACTAAAGCTGAATTATTGAACTTAGTAAATTCTTAAGGAGGTAGCTAAATGGCAGTCTCACAAGAATTACTGGAAGCAGTTAAGCTCTATTGCAAGATTGACTTTGACTTTGAAGATAGCATTTTGGAAGAAATGATCGAAGCTGCGCAAGAACAGATTTGCTTTGCGATTGAAGCTGGTTCAACACCAGAAGATTTTGCGGGTTACAAAAAATTCGACCTTGCTGTTAAGAAACAAGTTAAAGAAGATTATGAGCATAGAGGCGTAACTGCCGATAGCAATCGTTACCCGCTGGCGAATGGTGTGTTAAACATCGTTCACCAATTACGTTTGCGAGGTGATGGCAATGTTGACACGTAAGATGAATGTGCGTATCACCATTTTTAAAAGAGAAGGCGGGCAAAACGAAGATGGTGAGGTTTTAGATAATGTCAGAACAGACATAATGAGCTGTTGGGCTGAAGTGTCTAAGACGACTGTTAAAGATTTTCGTGAGAATACGACAGGCAAACAAGCAGATAATGCAGTGTTGACTAAAACGAGCGACACGAAAGTCTTTTTAATTCGCTATATGCCTAAACCACCTTTTGACAATTCAATGTTCGTTGATTTTAACGGGCTTGAATATAAGATTGAAAAAATGGAAGTTGATTACGCTAACAAGGAAATGATTATGATAAGCGGGGTGCGTATTACATGACAAAAGGCCTTGATGCAATCTTATCTAATCTTACGAAATTGCAAGTTAAAGCACCTAAAGCAGCAAGAGCAGCAGTAACTGAAGTTGCTGAAGAATTTGAAAAACAATTGCAAGCAAACACCCCAGTAGATGAGAAATTCATCGACCATTTGCGTGACGATACAGCCGTTAGTGGTTTTAAAGGCGCTAGCGAGGGTATTATCTCGAAAGAAATTGGTTACGGAAATCAGACGGGGTGGCGTGCGAAGTACCCAGACTCGGGTACGATTTATCAACGAGGACAGAATTTTGAAGAAAAAACAATTAATCAAATGACACCTCGTGCAAAAGAAATATACGCAAAGAAAATTAAAGGAGGTTTAGGCTTATGATTGCCGAAACGAAAGCGTACAAGCTATTAAGTAACGATGATAAATTGAATGAGCTGTTCGACAGCTATCGTGGCGGTAAATTCGGACATGGTTTTAAACAAGGAATTTTCACTTATGACATCCCTGAAAAACCAACCGATTTAAAGAAAAAAGACTTAGCGCCTTTTTTGCGTATCAACACGACTTATGATGCGCCTAGCAATTACGCAGATGATAGCTATATTGGCACGGAACAGCGTATTGTCATCAATTTTTGGTGTCAGACGGCTGCGCAATCAGAAGCAATTGTAAAACGCATCGATGCTATTCTAACCGAAGCGGGTTTTGAATGGTATACAGCTAACGAAACGCCTCGGTATAAAGATAACGATATTGGCTTACTGATGAACGTAAGAAAATATCGTTTTTTTGATTGGGGTAATTAAAAGAAAGAAGGAATTAATACATGGGTAAAGTAAAATTTGGACTTAGTGGTTGTGAATATGGCGTTTTGAATAATGCTGAAAAAGTTACACAAAGCAAACGACTTCCAGGACTTACAAGTGCAAAACTTGAGTTGACAAACGAACTAAAAACGCTTTCAGCTGATGACGGACCATACGTTGTCGTTTCTGGTGGTATTACAGACGCTAAATTGACAATTGAAACATATGACTTGACATCTGATGCACGCAAAGATTTCTTTGGCATTACGGTTGAAAACGGTGTTGAAAAATATACCAAAGACCTTACACCGAACGATATTGCAATTTTGTTCCGCACTAAAATGGACGACGGCAAATACGTGTGGGTTGGTCTCTTGAAAGGTAAATTCAATCTTCCTGGTTTTGAAGCGTCTACTATTGATGGTGCACCAGATCCTAAAGCCGACTCAATTGAAGGCAGCTTCGTGGCGCGTGGCGGCGAAGAAGGTACAGTTCTCTTGATTGGCCGTGAAGATGCAGATGGCTTTGACCTAGCAGCATTCAAAAAAATGGTATTTCCAACTGCGGGATAATCAACTGGCCGTATTTTGCGGCCTTTTATTTTTATGTGAGGAAAAATTATGTACGAAATTAAATTGAAAAAAGGCGGACTAGAAAAAGAGTTCTCAAAAGAATATATCAACGTTCAAGATAATTTGTTAGCCCTTGAACACAACGCACGTCAGATTGCTTTTATTGATGATAAAAAAGCATCTAGCGACCCAAATAAGGTCAGAAAGTTAAATGAATCTTATCTTCGCATGTTCGTTGAAATGTATGGAAAACAATTTACGCTAGAAGAATTAAAGCTAGCTGATGTTAAAACAATGAAAACTCTTCATCAATTATTTGGAGATTCTCTAAATGGTGGAAAGACCGACGAAGAAGCCGAAGATGGTGACGACTCAAAAAAGGAAGAATAACTCCAGAAGAAGCAAGAGAAAACTTGTTAACTTGGATTAAAAATCTTTTGCAAAATGGATATACCATCTTAGAAATAAAACAAATGCAACTATCAGATTTTGAGTTAATGGTGGAAGCATTAGAACAAGAATCGCCCGAAAAGAAAGCAGAAGAAACTGAAACTACTCTTGATAAAGCCTTTCCTTTCTTATTTGGGTAGAAAGGAGGAAAAGTATAGTGAATTTAGGAGAATTGGTAGCAACTGCTACGCTTGATATAGCGCCTTTTCAAACAAACACAAAACAATTAAAGACTTATCTACGTGGTGTTGACAGTTCTTTAAAAGCTGTTGAAAAAAGCATTTCTGGGCAAGGTAGTAAAATTAAAGCTTTGCGTTCAGTTTATAACGAAACAGGTCAAGCTTTGAAAGGATATCAAGCATTACTTGTTAAACAAACCGAAAAATACAACGCCTTAAAATCTAACATTGGAGATGTTGCAAGTGCCACCGAGAAAGAAAAGAGCCAACTGCTCGGCGCTCGTACAGCTATGATGGATACAGCTGCTAAAATCAGCGAATTACAAGGCCGTTTGCAAAGCTTAGCAACTGAAATCAACATTTTTAGTCGTATGGGTTCTGCTATGACTAATTTTGGTAATAAACTAACGGCTTTGGGGACTGGTGCTGTCAATCTTGGTTCGACTTTGACTGGAGCTGTTACAACACCTCTTGTTGGCATAGGTGTAGCCGCAATGACGACATTTGGAAATTTCGAACAACAAATGAATCGTGTCAAAGCTATTTCTGGTGCTACAGGCGGGCAATTCGACCAATTAAAACAACGAGCGGTTGAATTGGGCGCGAGTTCTGTCTTTTCAGCCTCGGAAGTTGCACAAGCCATGGAGAACATGGCATCTGCAGGAATGAACGTCAATGACATCTATTCAGCATCGGCTGGTGTTATGGACTTAGCTGCGGTGTCTGGTCGTGACATGGGATTGGCTGCGGAAGCTGTAGCAAGTGCTATGAATCAATTTGGTATAGCTGGAGAAAACGCAACACACGTAGCTGATGTCTACGCAAAGGCAGCCGCAGACACAAATGCTGAAACGGTTGATATGGCAGAAGCAATGAAATATGCTGGACCTGTCATGAGTTCATTGAATTCTTCTTTCGAAGAAACGGCTGCAGCAATTGGAATTATGTCTAATGCTGGTATTAAAGGCTCGCAGGCAGGTACTACTTTGCGTACAGCTATGCAGCGTTTAGCTGCACCTACAGACGTCGCTTCTAAATTAATGCAATCGCTTGGAATATCTGCTTACAATTCTGAAGGACAGATGAAACCAATCAGCGAATTGCTGCCACACCTCCAAGAACGTTTGAGTGGCTTATCAGAAGAACAGCGAAATAATGCGTTGAACACATTGTTCGGAAAAGAATCTTTAAGTGGTATGTTGGCGCTTTTGGATAGTGCTGGACCTGAATTTGACGGTGTTGTTTCTGGATTGCAAAATTCAAATGGCGCCGCCAAAGAAATGGCCGATACGATGAATAGTGGTCTTACTGGGTCAATTGAAAATTTGAAAGGTAAATTAGAGACTGCTGCGATTACTGTTAGTGAACGTTTTGCACCATATATTGAACAACTGGCTGATAAAGTAGGTGAGTTAACAGAGTGGTTTACCAACTTGAGTGAAGAACAACAAGACCAAATTATAAAATGGGGCTTAGTAGCGGCTGCAGCAGGTCCGGCTTTGGTAGTGTTTGGCAAAGTCGCTGGTGCTTTAGGTACAACTTTTAAAGCTCTTGGCACGGTAAGTTCTGGAATCGGAAAAGTAGTCGGAAAAGTAGCACCATTAATAACTAATTTTGCTGGAATGGAGACAGCAGCAGTTGGCGCTACAGGTGCCACAAGTAATTTTGGTGGCGCAGTAGGATTGCTATCCAATCCACTGGGGCTTGTTGTAGGAGGTGCAGCAGCACTTGCTGGTGGGCTAGTCGTATTGGCTAATGCTAAAGAGCACGCTCGCGAGGAAGCTCAGAAATACGGAACAACGCTTTCTGGCGAAACCAAAGGTGCACTTGACCAGTTCGGAACTGCAGTAACGAACACTAAGATAGCTATGACTAACTTTGAAACTGGCGCAGTGCAGTCTGCTGATAATGTCAAGACAGCAGTGGCAGATATGATGAAACAAATCACTGACGGCGCCGAAAAATCGAAGGCTAGAATAGACGAACTTGCTCAAAAATTCGGTTTTACCGATGATCAGGTAGCTGCAGCGAAAGCCAAACAAGACCAGATTGTCCAAAATTCGCAAACGATGGCTGATCAAATCACATCGATTTACGAGAAACACAATGGCGACGTTAGCAAATTGACAACTACTGAAAAGACAATTGTCGAAAGCAACATGAAACAGCTCTGTGAAGCTCGCGTGAAAGAGTTGAATCTTGGGAAGTCAAAAGAGAAAGCTGTTCTCAGCACTTTCAATGGCGAAATTGGGAAGATGACGATGGCACAGCTCAAAGACAGCTCGAAAGCTCTACAAGCTGCTATGAAAGAAGAGCAGAAAGCATACAAAGACCAACGAAGCGGTTTGAAAGAATCGCTCGAAAAAGGTATCATCGACCAAAAAGACTACAACACTCGAATGGCTGCGCTTAAGGAGCAGCACAAAGCCACGATGGCTGAGTTCGGTCAAGCACTAGTTAAAATAGCGAAAGAACAAGACGCTCAAAGCGGTCAGTTTGGTGTGTACGCTGAAAAGGTTCGAAAAGTCTTAGCAGACAACAATATGAGTTTCGAAGACCTTTCGCAGCAAGCTCTTGAGTCTGCGAATAAAATCGGGCAACACACAGCTATGATTGGTACATACACATCTGACATGAGCGCTGATGCGCGAAACGCCACTGACCAATGGAATGCTTTAACGCTTGATCCGTTGACTGGTGAACTAAAAACGAATGCTGTTCAAGAAGTAACAAAAGCCTTGACTGCCGAAAACGGTTGGAACAACATGGAATTCATTCTCAAGAATGCTAATGTAAATTCCAATGCTCGCGTCGAAGTTGCAGATGCTTTGCAAAAATTAGGCGAATGGGACAAGACGACACCTGAGCAGAAAGAACTGTTGTTCCAAAACGACAAAGGTTTGCTTGCAATTTATGAATCAAAAGAGCAATTAGATATTTGGAATGGCATGCCGACAAACGTTAAAGAGCTTTTATGTGAAAATGAAAAATTCACTTCGAACGCAAAAAGAGCTAAAGAGATGTTGGACAAATGGAATAATGCTACACCAAACCAAAAAGATTTGATTGCACACAACAAAACATCTGAAGGTGTCAGTGCAGCGCTTGACATGCTTTTGACTGTTCCCGACGAGAAAAACACCAATTTAACCACGAGCGACAACACAACGGGTGGCACGTCATCTGCGCAATCGAAGATTGATAATGTCAATCAAAAATCAATACCTGGTATTTTCACATTAGACCAAACAGCTGGTGGCACGTCATCTGCGCAATCGAAGATTGATAATGTCAATCAAAAATCAATACCTGGTATTTTCACATTAGACCAAACAGCTGGTGGCACATCATCTGCACAATCGAAGATTGATAATGTCAATCAAAAATCAATACCTGGTATTTTCACATTAGACCAAACAGCTGGTGGCACATCATCTGCACAATCAAGAATTAATGCGGTCAAACAGCCTTTCCCAGCACCAGTAAATGTTAAAGATAACTCTGGTAGCCCAACGGCTAGTGCAAAAGCAAATATTGCTAGCGTTCATGGCAAATCGGTAACGATTACCGGGGTAGATAGAGCCTCTGGCGTAATTTCTAACATCAAAGGCTGGTTAAATTCTCTGCACGACAAAGTTATTAATGTGGTAACACATCACACTAAAAATGAAAAAGGTACCAACTTCCACCCAGGTGGATTAGCACTGGTCAACGACCAAAAAGGTGGGACTTATCGAGAGTTAATTACTTTGCCTGACGGAACTAGCTTCATTCCGAAAGATCGTAACGTTATGTTACCGCTCCCTCGAGGTTCAAAAGTCTTACCTGCTGGAAAGACTAAGCAATTATTCCCTCGCTATGCGAACGGAATTGGATTTGAAAATACTCGTGTTGCAGATGTCGCACGAAGAATCGGTAATTTGCAGTCACAAAGTGACGTGGCCGTTTTAACCGACCACAGCGACAATAGCAACATTAATCAAGCTCTTAATAAGCTTATCGAACTCGTAGCGGAAAACACAGACAGCTTAGATAAGCTGGCTGCAAGACAAATAATTATTGAAAACTACATGGATACTGAACGCGTTGGGCGTTCGGTTGCTAAGTCAGTAACTAGTGAACAAGAGCGTCAGAACTCCATTAAAAACGCAATCTATGGAAAGGGGTGGTAAAAATAGAAAAAGTATTTTTTGACGGAAAAGAATTGACACAATACATTACAGTAGCTTCCGATTTTCATCTGTGGCAAGGTGCCGATTTCGACCCGCAGTTTTCAGAAAATGAAATTCTGAGTGGTTCGGAATTCAATTATACGCGTTTTGGCACAAAGACAATACCTGTGCCGTTTTATACGTGCACTGGCTCAGTCGAAGACTATAATCAGCTACAGCGCATTTTAAAAGTCAAAGAACCTAAAGAACTCCGTTTCAGTAGTCTGCCGAATTTAACGTTTCAGGCTATTCCAAGTGGAGATTTAGACTACGATAAGATAACACGAAACGCTGGAAAAGGCACAATTAACTTTATTATCGCAGACGGCTTAGCACACTCAAAAACAGCACGAGAGTTTGAATTTGCTAAGAATTCTGACGGCATTTGGGAAACTGAAATCGTCAACGACGGTAGTGAAGACGCATATGTCAATTACGAAATTAAGCTCAAGAAAGAATCTGGGTTCGTTGGCATTGTTAGCGAGTATGGTGCTATGCAATTTGGGAAAGTTGACGAAGCAGATGGTTACACCGCACGAAAAAACGTGACCGTTTTAAGTAACCAAAAAGGCGATTTTGCCAATTGGGCAGACGGTACTGTTTGTTACGAAAACCAAAGAAAAATCGTAACAACTCAAATGACGTCAGATGCAGCGTTCAACGGCCGTCTTGGTTTATTGCCGAGTTCCTTCAGAACGAGCGGAACATCTGGTGCCCTGCAGTATGGAGCGGTTAAAGAATACACACTAACCAATCCTATTTCTCAATGGTATATTTGGGCTAGAGCTTGGTTTGAAACTGGATTGATGGGGCAAACTGGCGCCTGGTGTCTGTCTGTACTAGATGAAAGTAATCATCTCATAGCTGGCATGGCAATTGAGAAAGACGACACAGTTGGTAATACTGCTAATATTCGCTTCTTAATGGGTGACGGTTCAGGTGGTAGCCGTACGGTTAAGACAATTCCATTCACGCCATCGTATTGGTTGCCACCTAACCCATACGGTTCAGAGGGACGTGCTAAGAACTCGAATATGTTCGACTTAGTAAAAGAGAAAGACCGTGTGCAGTTCTTCTGGTACGGTGGCTATTATCCGTACTATGATTCTCGTTTAGCAAATGTCAAAGCGAAGAAAATTCAGTTTTTCGTCGGACAGTATGCAGGACGAAACACGACCGACAGAAAAGTGACACATCACTATTTAAACGATTTTCTTTTTCAAGAATTGCATGTTGATTATTGGAAAGACGTTCCTAATCGCTATCCAAGCGGTTCAACGATTTCTATTGACGGTGAAAAAGGACAAATCAAAGTCAATAATCAAATTCGTTTAGATGACGAAATTCTTGGTACGACTTATTTCAAAGTTCCGCCCGGAAGGACGAAAGTGCAGTTGTTAGTTTCTAGCTTTGCTGAAATCACTTCTGCCACAGCAACAATACAGGAGGTTTACATTTGAGCAAGAATAATGTACGTATTGCAATTCGTGATTCAACAGACAGCCATAATGTGGCTTTTTTTGATAATCAGGCAGGCATCAAATATAAGAGCGCTAATTTGCACCGTTTCTTAGCAGGTTCAGCAAGTATTTTAACGATTAAGTACAACTCAAAAGACATTGACACCATTCGTTCTGGCTGTAAGCTTGCTTTTCGTTATAAAAATCGTGATTACTGGCTTAATGTCATGAGCTCCGAGAAGAAAGGTTTCGAAGTTGAATTGACAGCTTATTCGCTTGGCCTTGAATTGAACAATGAAACTCGTGGTGAGCATAAGCCATCCAATGCCATGTCAATCGCTGAATATGTGGCTTATTACGACCCAGAGCATTCTTTAACAATTGGTGTTAATGAGGTATCTAGCAAGCGCATCAAGTTAGAATGGACGGGTAAAGACACGATTTTGGCACGTCTTTTTTCTGTTGCGAACAGTTTTGGTGCAGAACTTGATTTCAACGTTGAGCTCAATGACGATTATTCGTTAAAACGTCAAGTGTTGAATATCTATAAAAAAGGTAATCTTGGCACAAATAAGGTCAGTCAACCTGTAAGAGTTGGCAAAGAGCTTAAAGTCATCAACTACAGCGATAATATCAAAGAGTTAAGAACAGCAGTTCGAGCAACTGGTAAAGACGGCTTAACTATTGACGGTCTTAATAAAAAAATTTACGACAACAATAAAGAGCTACTCTATTACTCAAGTGATATGACAGTCTATGCGCCACAATCTCGTGACCGCTTTCCATCTGTTGGCAAAGGCTCAAATGACAACTGGATTGTTAAAGATTTAGGTGAAACACAATATGAGACCAAAGAAGCTCTTTGGGGTTATATGTATGGAGAAATCCAAAAAATATCTGTGCCAGAAATCACCTACGAAGTCGAAGGTGCTATAGAAGCTGGTATCGGCGACACGCAAACATTGATTGATGATATTCACTTTGAACCAGCGTTATATGTGCAGGCTCGGGTTTCTGAACTTGAAGATGACATCTTGACAGGCAAAGTGACAAACTCAACATTTATCAACTTTGAACGCAAATACAGTCAGATTGCAGACAGCTTATTAAAACAGGTTGAAGCACTAGCAGAGGACGCAGCGCCTTACATCGTTCGTTTATCAACTGATAATGGCTACAATTTTAAAAACGGTCAAGGTACAAGCACAATCACAGCTAAACTCGAGAAGTATAGCAAGATTGTTAATGCAAAATGGAAATGGCTTATCAATAACAGTGTTGTCAGCGAGACTTCAAGCGTTAAAATCAACGCTAGTCAAGTTAACGATACGCTAAATGTTGTGGCAGTTGCAATTGTTGGCGGTAACGAGGCAGCTCGTGAATATATCACATTCACCAATGTCAACGATGGACCTCAAGGACCTCAAGGTCCACAGGGTCCGCAAGGCGAACAAGGCGCTCAAGGTCCGCAGGGTCCAAAAGGTGACAGAGGTGAAGACGGTATTGCCGGTAAAGACGGTGTTGGTTTAAAATCAACAGTCGTAACTTACGGTTTGAGCGCGTCAGAGACCACAAAACCGATAACGTGGTATGCTCAAGTCCCAACACTTACAAAAGGTAATTATTTGTGGACTAAGACTGTCTGGACTTATACAGATAACACTAGCGAGACTGGGTATCAAAAAACATATATTGCTAAAGACGGAAACAACGGCGAAGACGGGATTCCCGGTAAAGATGGCGTGGGTATTAAAACAACCACCATCACTTATACGGGTTCAACGTCTGGCACAACTGCTCCTACAAATGGCTGGACTAGCTCTGTTCCGAGTGTACCAGCTGGGCAGTATCTTTGGACTAAGACTGTTTGGACATACACGGACAACACCAGCGAGACTGGATATTCTGTTGCAAAGATGGGTGAAAAAGGAGACAAAGGCGATACCGGTCCGCAAGGGCCTCAAGGTCCACAAGGTGAGCGTGGTCCGCAAGGTATCCAAGGGTTGCAAGGTCCAAAAGGAGACCAAGGCATCCCGGGGCAGCCAGGTGCTGATGGAAGAACGCAGTACACGCATATCGCCTACGCTGACAATGCAACGGGCGGCGGATTTAGTCAGACAGACCAAAATAAAGCATACATCGGTATGTACGTAGATTTTACTGCTGCAGATAGCAACGACCCAACGAGATACAAGTGGACTAAGTGGAAAGGGTCTGATGGCGCTCAAGGTATCCCCGGCAAGCCCGGAGCGGATGGTAAAACACCTTATATTCATTTTGCGTACGCTGACGATGACAAAGGCACTAACTTTAGTTTAACTGACAATAATCAACAATACCAAGGCTATTATAGCGACTACACAGAAGCTGACAGCACAGATTATAGAAAGTATAAATGGGTTGATAGGCTGGCGAATGTTAAAGGGGGTTCTCGTAACTATTTTAAAAACTCTTTAACTAAAACTTTCTATACAACAGATGCGCAGACGTTTGACTGGAGAACATACATAGTTGATGCCTTTTGGAAAAACAAAGACAGGTTTAAAAAGGATTTTGTAAAAATATCATTCGATATTACTTTTCCTGTTGCTCTGGAAAAAGATTACGCAGCTAATATTCATTTCTCGGAAACTCCGTGGTACTCAAATAGAGTTACATTCAAAGCGGGTACGACAAGCAGACAGCATTTTGAATTTGGAATTGATTTATCAAGTGCGAGCGAGGATTACCACACAGATAATGTGTTTATACGTTTTGGAACAGAGTATGGGTTCCCTAGCGGCTTTAAAATCATTCTTGAAAATATGATGTTGTCAATCGGTTCTTACTATCCAGATTACATCCAAGCTATCGAAGATACGCAAGAACAAATCGACAGCAAGGCAGACCAAGCGCTCACACAAGAGCAATTGAATGCGTTGGAAGCTAAGCGATTGCAGATGGAAACAGAGATGAAAGCACTAGCTACTCTGCAACAAGTATCAGAGCTTGAAACGTTTATCAATAATTTAAAAAAAGAAGATTTAGACGGTCGTCAGAAGATTATTGAGATAACAAAAGCCATTGAAGAACGTGTCAAAGACATTGAACCAATTATGGAATATTCTCAAAAGTTGAAGTTCATGGACACGTACATCACGCAAGGAAATGGCGGAATGATTATTGGTGCAAACGACAGTACGACTAAAGTCGTTGTCACGCCAGACCGCATTTCATTTCAAAGTGGTGGTTCAGAGGTGGCTTACATCAGTCAAAGAATGCTCCACATTGATAATGGTGTATTTACAATGTCTTTGCAATTGGGACATTATATCACTCGTGCTCATCCAAAGAACGAGTATGTCAATGCGACATACTTTGTTAAATAACGAAAGGAGGACTTATGGCAACAGCTACTTTTAGCGGACAATACGGACGTAATATGTCGCTTGAATTAAAAGCAGAGCTTACAGGTCAAAATATTGCAGGGAACTACAGTTCTGTACACGTCACCGCTTACTTGCATACAAATGGCTATGCAAGTATGTGGGGTGTGAGCGCTGACGCTACAATTACAATCAACGGCGGAAGTGCTATCGAGCACCCCGGTATCAATATTGGTACCAATTCAGCACAAAAAATCTGGGACCATACTTACAACGTTGGTCATAATAATGATGGGACTAAGACGGTCGGGGTCAAGTTATCAGTCGGTCTAAATACAGGCGGATACGGTTCAGCTATGGTCGCTTTTGATTATCGGTTACCAGATATCCCGCGAGCTAGCTCGGTCAGTGACATGACGGGCACGCTTGGAAGTGCAATGACAATCAATATCAATCGCAAGGTCAGTAGTTTCACACATACAGTCAAATACTACTTTGGTAACTTATCTGGCACGATTGCGACTGGTGTTGGTACATCTGTAAGTTGGACACCACCGCTTAATCTAGCAACACAAATCCCAAGTGCGTCAAGCGGTTGGGGAAATATTACGGTAGATACTTACAGCGGTTCTACCAAAATCGGTAGCAAGTCCGCACAGTTAACCTTGAATGTTCCAACGAGCATGACACCAAGCCTTGGTAGTATTACGCTAACAGATAGCAATACGGCAGTTAAGAATTTGCTAAATACAGCTAATACGTTCGCTGAAATCGTGTCAGACATTAAAGTAGCGTTTAACAGCGCTACTGGCGTGCAAGGCTCTACCATCACAGATTATCACGCTGAAATTGTTAACAAGAATCAATCTACAAATGCCAACAATGGCAATTTAGGGTTGATGAAGTGGAATGGTTCAGCTCAGGTTAAAGCGTGGGTGGTTGATAGTCGTGGACGTTCTAGCAACGCTGTTACGACAAGCATAACGGTATTAGAGTATTTCTTGCCAACGCTGACATTCACGGCAATTCGTGGCGACACCAATCAATCATCAGATAAGATTGTCGTTAGTCGAACGGCTAAGATAGCGCCACTTAGAATTGGCAACGTGCAAAAGAATAGCTTTAAACTTAGTTTTAAGACAGCACCATTTGGCTCAACTACTTATACGGCTGATACTGGCGCAGGCGTTAACGATAAAGTCACTAATACGTTAACGAATTCAAAAGCAACACTTAGTGGAACGTTTGACATTGGAAAATCTTATGAAGTTTATGGCGTGCTTGAAGATGCCTTGACAAGTTCAGGTACAGTTAAAGCTCCTCCCGTATCTCCCGAAAAAATGGTTATGGGGATGGCGGAAACAGCTGTAAGTTTTGGTAAATTCCCAGAAAATACGAATGCTGTAGATAGTGATTGGGTGTTTAAGTACAAAAATAAAGAGATTCAGCACCATCAGCTAACTAGAAACGATGGTACAGCTATCATGTTAACAGATGGTAGTGATTTAAATGATGTCACTAGCCCGGGGTGTTACAATGGCAGCAATCTATTACACGCTCCCGCAAATGGCTGGAATTATATTCGTGTGACGAAACACACAAATAATAACGGTTATGTTTTACAAGAAGCTATCGCTTTTTATGGGAATGTTTCAGCTTATCGCGTTCAGACCAACAAAACTTGGGGCTCTTGGCAATATTATGCTGTTCAAAACAAGGTCGCCGAATTCACAGCGGTGAATCAAACCAAATCATATAGTAAAGAAATCGGTATGCCATATTCAAGCAAGGCGACGGCTACTAGGATTGGTAATCAAGTTCAGCTTACTTGGCACAGGGCAATTTCAAATATTAATAAGCAGTGCGAATATGTGGAAGTGTCTGAAACTATCCCGCTTGGTTACAGACCCGCTTTCGAAGTACATATGAATTTGAGCGGTAACGTTTCAAACAGTGTTAACGCTTGGGCAGTCTTGCATTTAGCAACTGATGGGAAAATCAGGCTTACAAATAGCTACACAGGTAACCACGTATGGACGGGGACAGTTACTTACTTAACTACAGACCCATTTCCATCGTAGAAAGGAGAATATATGAAACTAAAATTTAGTTCGAAGTCGCAGGAATTTGAGCAAGACGGCACAGTTAAAGGTACGAAAGTAACCTTGACCAACGATGACGGTGGATTTCTTCCCGTCATGCTCCCAGCCGACAAAATCGAGCTCTCAAACACAGAGCTGGAAAAGTTAGCGCTGGAAGTCGTTTATCAAGAGAATTTTCGTGATAAGTACGAAAACGAGAAATTCAGCGAGATTGATGAGAAAATCAAAAATTACAACGAAAATTCAGAAGTAGCCCAAGCTACACTGTTAGACCTTATCACCCAACTTTATGATAAAGGAGTACTAGCAGATGAAACTATTGATGAAAATCAAGAATGAAATAGAAAGAGGAACAGACATGATGATTAAACTTTACGCAATTAACGTTATCTCAGGAAATTACCAATATGCCAAAATCCCAAAAGTGCTTAAACCAAAAGTCAAAGCACAAATCGCTCTCATGGTCGAAGATGACGAACTATTGGCAGAATTGACAAAAGAATCTGCTGAATAATCAGCTTAGGAAAGCGAGTGGGGATTATGCGTAACGAATTTTTATCAGGAATTTTTTCGTTGGTCGCTAGCCTAGTTGGCACTTTTGGCGGGATTATCACGAGTACAAAACTGATTAACTATCAAATCAAGGAATTAAAAAAACGTGTTGACAAGCACAATAATGTGATCGAGCGTACCTTTAAATTAGAAGAACATAGCAGGTATGTCGATGAACGCATTGCACGTCTCGAAAGCGAGGTTGAGAAATGAAAAATTATTTTGAAAAATTGGGAATTAAAGTTTTAAAAACCATGGCGCAATCAGCAGTTGGCGTCATAGGAGCTAGCACATTAATTACACAGGTCGATTGGAGAGTGGTTGTTTCAACTGCTCTTTTGTCTGGTCTCGTTTGTGTGCTGACGAATTTGTCTGATTTAAAGGAGGAAGATATCAATGAAGATTAAACGATTATTATTAGGCGCATTATTAGGCGCTAGTATTCTTTTACAATCAACGGCTTACGCCGCAGTTGGTGACCAAGGTGTGGACTGGTCACGATACCAAGGTGCAAACGGTATCTTCGGATATGGTCATGACAAGTTTGCAATTTGTCAAATTGGTGGTGTTAACGGCGGCGGTATATACGGTCAATCAACGTATGAGACACAAGTTGCATCAGCAATTGCTCAAGGAAAACGCGCACACACGTATATCTGGTATCAAGTCGGCGGAAATGCTAGTTTAGGTGAGCAAGTATTAAATACATTCTTGCCACAAGTTCAAACGCCTAAAGGCTCAATTGTAGCCTTGGACTATGAAAGTGGCGCTAGCGCTGATAAACAAGCGAATACTAATGCTATTTTGCACGGCATGCGTATGATTAAAGCTGCAGGCTATACACCTATGTATTACTCAGGTAAGCCTTATACAGTAGCTAACGTGTATGTCGACCAGATTATTCGTGAGTTTCCAAACAGCCTATGGATGGCTGCTTATCCGGACTACAATGTGACCCCAACACCAAATTATAATGTGTTCCCATCAATGGACGGTGTAGCAATTTACCAATTTACGTCAACATATATTGCTGGCGGATTGGACGGTAACGTCGATTTGACTGGGATTACGGACAATGGTTATACTAAGAACAACAAGCCAGAAACTGAAACACCATCAATTTCACAAGGCCAACAAGCTGATAATACGCAAAAATCAGATATTGCTGTAGGAAACCAAGTTAAGGTCAAATTTGGTGCCAATACATGGGCGACTGGAGAAGGTATTCCAAGTTGGGTCAAAGGTCGCACATACGACGTGGCACAAGTGTCTGGCAATCGTGTATTGTTAGCTGGTATTAATTCATGGATTAGTAAAGCGGATGTGGAAATTATTTCAGTATCATCTGCACCAATTCAAGCACCAGCGACTAGCACATACACAGTTCAAGCCGGTGACACACTTTCCAGCATTGCTGACAAATTTGGGACAAGCTATCAAGCACTAGCTAGCTTGAATGGTATTTCAAATCCAAATCTTATCTATGTTGGTCAAGTCTTACGTGTTAACGGTTCAGCAAGCGCTAGTTCGGTTTACTATACAGTACGAGCAGGCGATAACTTGTCAGCAATTGCTTCACGTTATGGCACAAGCTACCAATCAATTGCTAGTCTCAATGGTCTATCTAACCCAAACCTTATCTACGCAGGCCAAACACTTAGAATTAAATAGTAAACACTTTAACACGCCCTCAGCTATTGCTGGGGGTGTTTTTTGCGTTTTTATAGTAAAAATGATAGACTGTAACATAGTGAATCATTATCGGAGTGAACTAGATGGGAAAATTTTACAATTTATATTTAGACGAAACAAAATATAATAAAGATGGAAAATTTATGTATGGTATCGCTGGCATGGCTGTTCCTTTTAATAAAGTGAGAAATATGGGAAGGATGCTTGGAAAGCTAAAAAAAGAAATATGGAGTGATTTGAGTTATACTGAAACTAAAAATATCATACTCCACATGTCAGATATACGTTCTGCAAATATTAAATTTGATTCGAATTATTCGGTCTTTTCTGCGCGTTCTATGAAAAGAAAAGTTTTTGAAGGTATAGGAGATATTTTAGTTGAAAATGATTGTGTAGTTTTTGGAACAATGGTTAATTTAACATCGTTAGAACAAAAATACTGTTCTAAATCAACTTATTATATTGGTGATAGTATTTGTATGATGAACATAATTAACAATTTTGTTTGTTTTTTAAAGCATCAAAACGCAAAAGGTAATATTATATTCGAGAGCCGAGCGGATCATAACGGTAATCGTTCAGATTTGTTATTACAAAAACAATTTTATAAAATTATCACGCATGGAACAAATATATATAAACCAATTGAAATCCAAAAGGTAATAACAAATATAAAATTTAAATCTAAAAAGGAAAACGATGCAGGTTTACAAATAGCAGATTTTATACCTAGTCATTTTATGATAAATTTCTGCGGCAATAGTCAAGCAAAAATTAATATATACGACAAGCTAAAAAAACTCAGATATTCTGGTGGTTTAACCCAAGGAGGGATATATTCAAAAGATTTTGGTGTCTGTTATATAGAATAAATAAAAAATAGTTGACTTTTTGTGTTGCAATAAGTATAATAATCATATCGAGTATGTTTAAGATTGACTTCTTTTACCAGATGGTAGCCATACATCGTATTGATAAAACATTCAGGAGGGGGATAGCTTCGGCAAAGACCGATTCTACGTAGTTAATTCTACGATACCCCGACCTCCTTTCTAAAATAAAGAGATGCTATCAGCATCTCTTTTTATGTTTATTTTTCCTTATCCTGTGCTAGGGCTTTTTTAATTTTGTTGACGTCAACAAAATTGGCAGTCATGCACGTTTATGGTATAATAGACGCATAAGTAGTTGAGAGGTCTTACTTATAATATTTGGCAGAGAGTGGGCTGGCGAGCGCACGTTAAAGAGAAATGACGTTTTGGACTAGCGTGAGCTAGTCCTTTTTTATTGCTGTTATAACCACAAAAATAAGAAAAGTCCGCTTTAACGGACTAAAATTTTAAAAAAAAGTTTATAAAAAGGGTTGACAATATATAATACATGTACTATAATATACTTGTAAGATAAAGAAAGACGAAAGAGGTATTTAAAATGAGAATTACAAATAAATCAGAACTTTTCAAAGTAGCGTGGAAAATGTTTAAAGCTAACAAAATCACTTTTTCAGAAGCATTAAAAAATGCGTGGAACATTTACAAAACATTTCTACGTAACGAAATTAAAAAAGCTATCAAACCATCTAAAGAAGATAAAGAACTTGGTAAAGCTATGACTTGGGCACGCATGAACGTTTCTAAAACAATTGTAAATTGGGATTTTGACGAATGGAAAACATTCGCTAACGAACACAAAACAGAAGGAACAATTTGGCAACTAGCTGCTAAATTCGCACGTATTCAAGACAGCGAATTTTATTCTTTTTGCTAACGAGCAGTAAATATGAAAGATTTAATTGGTAAAAGATACGGAAGATTAATTGTTGTCAAAAAAACCGGCAAAAAAGCACGCGGCAAAGAAAATGTTTATCTATGCAAATGCGATTGTGGTAACACAGTCGAAGTACGCTCTGGCTTATTAAGCCAAGGACGAAAAAGATCGTGTGGTTGCCTTTACAGAGACACAAGAATTTCGAACATGGATAGGTTGAACAAAGCCAAAAAATATGTTGACGGCATTCATGTTGGGGCTTTTGATGGACGTTTTAATACAAATAATACGTCTGGCTTCAAAGGTGTTTCGAAACACAACGGCGGATATAGAGCAAAAATAACTGTAAAAGGTCATACATACTACGGAAAAACTAGATCAACAAAAGAAGAAGCATATAAAGACCGTTTAAAATTCGAAGAAGAGCTGTTGCCAAAAAGAAAGGGAAAATAATGACAGAACAACTAACTGCCCAGCAAAGAGCTACGAAGAAATGGAACGAAAAGAATAAAGAACGCCGCAATTATTTAAGCAAGCGCTCAGCAGCTCGAAGCTTTATTCGCAATAATGCGACAGAGGAAGATTTGCTAGAACTAAAAGAATTAATCGAAGAAAATTTAAAAAAACATTGTAAAAAGTGTTGACAATATATAATACATGTACTATAATATACTTGTAAGATAAAGAAAGATGAAAGAGGTAAATGAAATGAAATCAATTAAATTTAACAACAAAGTCGTAGCTGTACCAGCTGAAACAATCGTGGAATATTTGGAATATCGCAAACTCGGTAAAGAACTTGAAGAATTTTACAGCGAAGGTATTTATCAAGCACAAGATAATTTAGTACAAAACATTATGATTTGGGCAAACGACATCGCAGGTCTCAATACAGCTTTCCCAGAACTTGAACCAGAACTCGAAAAACTCGCTCTTGAACTTATCTAATAAATTATGTTATACTATAAGTACCTCTTTCGAGGTACTTTTTTTATCTTACAAGTTACACCCGATTTTTTCGGGTGTTTTTTAGTGCAATAAAAAAAGCCTTGTCCATAAAAGCTTAAGGCGGGGAATAGGCGGGGACGAGTGCTAGAAAGCGCGTAGTAGAGCGTGAGAATATTTTATGTTATAATGATATTTATGGATTAATCAAGTAAAGGGGTGAGTACAAGATGATTGAAACAAGCAAGCACCAAGAACGAGTGATTTTGCTAGGAGTTGAGTTGCCTGACACAGAAAACTTTGAAATGTCAATGGAAGAATTGGCGTCACTCGCTGAAACAGCAGGTGCTGAGGTGGTCTCATCTTATCGTCAAAAACGTGAGAAATATGATAGCAAATCTTTGATTGGTTCAGGGAAATTAGCTGAAATCAAAGCGATTGTTGATGCTGATGCGATCGATACTGTGATTGTCAACGACCGCTTAACGCCACGTCAAAATGTTAATTTGGAAGCAGAACTTGGCGTTAAAGTTATTGACCGTATGCAGTTGATTCTAGATATTTTTGCCATACGTGCCCATAGTCACGAAGGTAAATTGCAAGTTCATCTGGCTCAACTCAAATACATGTTGCCACGTCTTGTTGGTCAGGGGGTTATGCTTAGCCGACAAGCAGGTGGAATTGGTAGTCGTGGACCTGGTGAAAGTCAGTTAGAGCTTAACCGTCGTTCGATTCGCAATCAAATTTCAGATATTGAACGTCAACTGAAAATCGTTGAGAAGAATCGTGAAACTGGTCGAGAAAAACGCACTGAGTCACAAGTCTTTAAAATTGGTTTGATTGGTTACACAAATGCTGGTAAATCAACGATTATGAACGTTTTGACAAATGATAAGCAGTATGAAGCTGATGAATTGTTTGCGACTTTGGATGCGACGACAAAGCAAATTTATTTGCAAAATCAATTTCAAGTGACTCTCACGGATACGGTTGGATTTATTCAAAATTTACCGACAGAATTGGTGGCAGCCTTTAAGTCAACCTTGGAAGAAAGCCGTCATGTTGATTTGCTGCTACACGTGATTGATGCCAGCGACCCAAATCATGCTGAACACGAAAAAGTTGTTCTGAATCTGTTAAAAAATCTAGATATGTTGGATATTCCACGTTTAGCTGTTTATAATAAGATGGATGTGGCAGAGCATTTTGCAGCGACAGCTTTTCCAAATGTGCGTATTTCTGCGCGTGATAAAGATGCTCGTTCACTTTTGCGCCGTTTGATTATCAATGAAATTCGTGAGATTTTTGAACCATTTAGCATTCGTGTTCACCCAAATCAAGCCTATAAGCTATACGATTTAAATAAAATCGCGCTGCTTGATCGTTATGATTTTGCAGAAGAATACGAAACCATCACTGGTTACATTAATCCAAAAAATAGATGGAGACTAGAAGAATTCTATGACTGATTATATAAGTTTAGCTTTAAAATACGGTGGCTTTACGTCACTAGATAAAGTATACTTGCAAAATGTTTTGGAGGATTTAACAGATGAGCAAAAATTGAGTTTCATCACACCACCTCCAAGTGTTATCAATGCTTATTTTGCAGAAATGTATCAAAAACAATCTCCGCAAGCCGCAACAGATTATTATTTTGAACTATCAAAAGAATTGCAGCTTTTAAATGATAAGCCATCTTTTGACGAACATAAGCCTTTTATTCGTTTGAATTTATCAGGAAAATCATATGGTTTCACTTATGAAAATGATAAAGAGGTTGCTCGTATCTTTTCTGAAAAAGATGAAGCTTTGACAAAAGATGTCTTGTTTGAATTGGCTCAAGTCTTTCCTCAATATAAAATTTATGTTGAAGATGGCAAGATCAAAATGTCAAAAATCACTTTTGATGACCAAGAACTTGAAGACCTCACACCAGAAAGTAGTTTGCTCAGTCATGTTTCAAAATTAAAAGGAAATATGGTTAAGCTAAAAAGTTTTAATCGCGATGAATTGTCAGACTTGCTAGCTCACTATCAAGGGCAAGTTTATTATACGTTTGATCAACGTGAATTTATCGCTTATGTAAAAGTATCGTAATAGGAAGGATAAGTAAAAACTTCGGTTTTTATAGGTATATATGGAATTACAATTTTTGGGAACAGGAGCGGGTCAGCCCTCAAAGTCACGTAATGTGTCAAGCTTAGTGTTAAAGTTACTTGACGAGATTAATGAGGTGTGGATGTTTGACTGTGGTGAAGGAACACAGCGTCAGATTTTAGAAACAACGATCCGTCCTCGTAAAGTGAAACGCATTTTTATCACGCACTTGCACGGTGACCACATTTTTGGTCTTCCTGGCTTTTTGGCAAGTCGTGCTTTCCAAGCAAATGAAGAACAAACTGACCTTGATATTTATGGTCCTGTTGGTATTCGTTCATACGTTTTGAACAGTTTGCGCTTGTCTGGTGCACGTTTGCCATACCGTATTCATTTTCATGAATTTGACGAAAACAGTCTTGGAAAAATCATGGAAACTGATAAATTTGTGGTGTATGCTGAGAAATTGGACCACACTATTTTCTGTATTGGTTACCGTGTGATGCAAAAAGATTTGGAAGGAACACTTGATGCTGAAGCGTTGAAAGCTGCAGGTGTGCCATTTGGTCCATTATTTGGAAAAATCAAGAGTGGTCAAGATGTTGTCTTAGAAGATGGGACAAAAATCATTGCCAAAGATTACATCTCAGCACCGAAAAAAGGAAAAGTTATCACTGTTTTAGGCGATACACGTAAGACTGATGCTAGTGTGCGCCTTGGTTTGGGAGCTGATATTTTGGTTCACGAATCTACATATGGTAAGGGTGATGAAAAAATTGCTCGTAAGCATGGGCACTCAACAGGTACTCAAGCTGCTCAAATTGCTAAAGAAGCATCAGCTAAACGCTTATTGCTTAATCACATCAGTGCACGTTTCTTGGGACGCGAATGCAAACAAATCGAAAACGATGCTCAAGAAATTTTTGAAAATACACACTTGGTTAAAGATTTGGAAGAAATTAGCTTATGAGAATAATTGCTATTACAGGAGCAACAGGTGGACTTGCCAAAGAAATTGTCAAACAGTTACCATCTGATGACTTTGTGATTGCCTTAGGACGTAATGTAAAAAAACTTGAAGCCTGTTATGTTGAACGTCCTAACACAGTTTGCTACGAACTTGATATGTCAAGTGATGAAGCGATTGGGGCAATGGTTGAAAAACTATATGCTGAACATGGTTACATCGATGTCTTTATCAATAACGCTGGTTATGGTGATTTTAGTGAGTTTGATGCTTATACAACCGCTGAAATTCGTGACATGTTTGATATCAACACCTTTGCGACGATGACTTTTTCACGTTTGGTTGGGCATAAGATGAAGAAAGCTGGGTACGGCCATATTGTCAATATTGCCAGCATCGCTGGGTTGATTGCGTCAGCAAAATCATCAGTTTATTCTGCAACAAAATTTGCTGTGATTGGTTTTTCAAATGCGCTACGTTTGGAATTAGCTGATAGCAATGTTTATGTGACAACGATTAATCCTGGACCGATTGCAACAAGCTTTTTTGACAAGGCAGATCCATCTGGAGAATACTTAAAGAGTGTTGGACGTTTTGTTTTGCAACCAGAAGAAGTTGCTAGACGTACGGTTGCCATTTTAGGTAAGAACAAGCGTGAAGTGAACATGCCTTGGTCAATAGCTGCAGCACACAAATTCTATACTCTTTTCCCAAAGATTGCTGATTTTTTAGCACGAAAAGTTTTTAATTATAAATAACCTCCTTTCAATTCTACATAAGAAGTGAGAAGTGAATGATAACAAGTAAATACAATTGGAAAAATATTGAAAAAGAGCCAGATGATGGCTTTTTTGAAGTGACAAAAAAAGAAAATATAACGGCATTAGCCAGCAAAATCCTATACAGTCGTGGCGTTGACAACGACGAAAAACTAACTCAATTTTTATCGAATGATTTGTCACAACTTCACGATCCATATCTTTTGCACGATATGGACAAGGCAGTCGCCCGCATTCGTCAAGCTATTGAAAATTATGAACAAATCTTGGTTTATAGTGACTATGATGCCGACGGGATGACCAGCGCTAGTATCATGAAAGAAGCGTTGGAAATGCTTGGGGCTGAGGTTCAAGTCTATCTTCCTAACCGATTTGTTGATGGTTATGGACCAAATGAATCGGTTTATAAGTATTTCATCGAGCAACAACAGGTTTCTTTGATTATTACGGTGGATAATGGCGTAGCTGGACATGAAGCTATTAGCTATGCACAAAGTCAAGGAGTAGATGTCATTGTTACTGACCACCATGGCTTACCAGCAGAGCTTCCAGACGCATTTGCCATTGTACATCCAGAGTATCCAGAAGCTAACTATCCTTTTAGATATTTAGCAGGATGTGGTGTTGCCTTCAAAGTGGCTTGTGCCCTATTAGAATCCATCCCAACCGAAATGTTAGACTTGGTTGCTATCGGAACGATTGCCGATATGGTTAGTCTAACAGATGAAAATCGTATCATGGTCAAGGTTGGGCTTGAAATGCTCAAGCAGACCGAACGCATTGGTCTCATGGAGCTTATGAAAGTATCTGATATTGACATGTCAGATGTTAATGAGGAAACTGTTGGGTTTAAAATTGCACCGCAGCTAAATGCTCTTGGTCGTCTAGATGATCCAAATCGAGCTATTGAATTATTGACTGGTTTTGATGATGAAGAAGCGCTAAGTATTGCGCAAATGATTAATGCCAAGAATGAAGAACGTAAAGAAATTGTTCAAAAAATTTACGATGAAGCCATGGGCATGGTTGATCTTGACAAGCCTGTGCAGGTGTTGGCAAAAGAAGGCTGGCATCCAGGTGTTCTAGGAATTGTCGCTGGTCGTATTTTGGAGCACATTGCTCAGCCAGTTATTGTCTTAAACATTGAAGACGGTATGGCAAAAGGCTCTGCTAGAAGTATTGAGGCAATCAATATCTTCCATGCACTTGATGACCACCGTGATTTATTTGAAGCTTTTGGTGGACATGCTGGTGCTGCAGGAATGACCTTGCCAGTTGATAACTTAGCGCAATTGTCACAAGTTTTATGTGATTACATTGCTGAAAATGATATTAATTTAGCTCAGAAAAAGACTTTGATCATTGATGAAGTGCTGGACTTGTCAGAAATTGATTTGGACACTGTTAAAAGTCTTGAGAAGATCGCACCTTTTGGGATGGATAATGCTAAGCCAGTCTTTGAAATCAAAGACCTTACTGTTAAACAAGCACGTACCATGGGGCAAAATGGCACTCACTTGAAATTAAAAATTGCTCAAGGAAGTACGGCGGTTGACCTTGTTGCCTTTAACCAAGGTCATTTGGTACAAGAATTCCAGCAAGCGCAGAACCTGTGCCTTGCCGTTACTTTGTCAATCAACAAATGGAACGGGCAAACCACAGTTCAGTTGATGCTTGAAGACGCGCGTGTTGACGGCGTTCAGTTGATTGATATTCGTTCCAAAAATGCCAGTCTTCCTGAACGTGTTCCTGTTTTGAGTGAAGACACCAGTGCCAGTGAAGTGGTTGTACTAGATATTCCTGATAAGGCTGAAGAACTCAAATCCCTTTTTGTCGGTCGACAATTTGATGCCATTTACTTTAAAAATCACATCAAACGAGCTTATTATTTGACTGGCTATGGAACTCGCGAACAATTTGCTAAGTTGTATAAAACGATTTATCAATTCCCTGAATTTGATGTTCGTTACAAGCTGAAAGAATTGAGTCATTATCTTAATATTCCTGATATTCTTTTGGTCAAAATGATTCAAATTTTTGATGAATTGGATTTTGTAACTATCACAGATGGAGTGATGGTCGTCAATAAAGGTGCTGAGAAACGCAGTATTTCTGATAGTAAAATTTATCAAAATCTTAAGCAAGAAGTGAAATTTCAAGAGCTCATGGCACTTGGAACGCCACAAGAAATTTATGACTGGTTGATGAACTAGACTAAAAAGTTACGTTGCTTAGCTCAGCGTAGCTTTTTTAGCTTTTTGTTATAGAAAACGTTTGCTTAAAAATTGAAAATTTTTTTAATTGAAAACTTTTTTAATTGGAACTATAATGAGACTGCAAAGTTGTAGATGACTTTTAAAGTATTTTTTAAAGGAGTTTTTTTATGTGTACTGCAATTACTTATACAACTAAAGATAATTACTTTGGTCGAAATCTTGATTTGGACTTTTCTTACAATGAAACGGTAACGATTTGTCCTCGAAATTATCCTTTTTCGTTTAGACACCAAGGAGAAAATAACAGCCATTTTGCCATGATTGGAATGGCAACAGTAGTGGCTGATTACCCACTTTATTACGAAGCAGTTAATGAAAAAGGTTTAGGAATGGCAGGTTTGAATTTCCCTGAAAATGCCGACTATAAAGAAGTAGCAGAAGGGAAAGACAACCTTGCATCTTTTGAATTGATTCCGTGGTTCTTATCACAATGCCAATCTGTTGCTGAAGTTAAGAAACTTTGCCAAAATCTTAACGTCACAAATGAAGCATTTAGTGATGATTTTCAACCAAGTCCTTTGCACTGGTTGATTGCAGACCGCAATGAAGCTATTGTGTTGGAATCTGTGGCTAGTGGTCTTAAGGTTTATGATAACCCAACAGGTGTTTTGACAAATAACCCAACTTTTGATAAACAATTATTCAATTTGAACAATTATCGTCACGTTTCTCCAAAAGTTTCTGACAATCTCTTTTCTACAGAAATTACCTTAGACACTTATAGCCGAGGAATGGGGGGCCTTGGTTTGCCTGGGGATTTATCATCAATGTCACGCTATGTTAAGGTAGCTTTTACTAAATTAAATTCAGTAGCAGAAGATACAGAAGTATCTAGTGTTAACCAGTTCTTCCATATTTTGAAATCCGTTGAACAACAAAAAGGGTTATGTTACGTGGATGAAAGCGGCAAATACGAATACACCATTTACAGTTCATGTATCAACACAGAAAAATGTATTTATTACTACACAACTTACGATAATTCACAGATTACAGCTGTCGATATGCATAAGGAAAATTTGGATAATAACAAGTTAGTTACTTATCCATTGATTAAAGATTGGCAAGTGAATTATCAAAATTAAGGTCTTGAAAATTTATTACCTAAATCCCCTTCTTTTTTTCGAAAAATATGATATAATGAAATGTAAAACATTTTTGGCAAAAAGCCCATAGAAAGAAGAAAATGGATTTAAAAAATTATATCGCTACAATTGAAAACTATCCTAAAGAAGGGGTCACTTTCCGTGATATTTCTCCTTTGATGGCAGATGGAAATGCTTATAGCTATGCTGTTCGCGAAATTGTACAGTATGCTACTGACAAGAAGATCGACATGATTGTTGGCCCAGAGGCACGCGGATTTATCGTCGGATGCCCAGTTGCATTTGAACTTGGAATTGGTTTCGCACCAGTTCGTAAACCTGGTAAATTACCACGTGAAGTAATCTCAGCTGATTACGAAAAAGAGTACGGCATTGATACACTATGTATGCATGCTGATGCTATCAAACCTGGACAACGTGTCCTTATCGTTGATGACCTTTTGGCAACAGGTGGTACTGTGAAAGCTACTATCGAAATGGTAGAACGCCTTGGTGGTATCGTTGCTGGATGTGCATTCCTTGTTGAATTGGATGGATTGAACGGACGTAAAGCACTTGAAGGTTATGATACGAAAGTCTTAATGAATTTCCCAGGATAATTATAGCTAAAAACTATAACTACCTAAAGAAATTATATAATTGAAAACTATATCTCCATCTTTTATAATATTACTTAAATATAATATTATAGAGTGGAGATATTTTCATGCCAATAAAACTTGATAAAGAATTACCGGCCTTAGACATTTTGCGCAAAGAGAATGTCTTCATCATGGATAATAAACGAGCAAAGCATCAAGATATTAGACCGATGGATTTTCTCATCGTTAACTTGATGCCAACAAAAGAAGTGACAGAGACACAACTCTTGCGTTTGCTAGCCAATACGCCTTTGCAGATTAATGTTGAATTCCTCTATATGACTAGTCACAAGTCAAAAAATACAACGGCTGAGCATTTAGAAACCTTCTATAAAACTTTTGCGGATGTTAAACATAAGTATTATGATGGGTTGATTATCACGGGTGCTCCAGTTGAAACTTTGGCTTATGAGGAAGTGGATTATTGGGATGAATTGTGCCAAATCTTTGATTGGGGAAAATCTCATGTCTATTCAACCTTGCACTTGTGTTGGGGAGCGCAAGCTGGACTCTATTACAAATATGGTATTAAGAAGGTTTTGCTAGAGGAAAAATTATCAGGCATCTTTTCTCAAAATGTCAAACAACCTTCTAATCCGATTGTCCGTGGGTTTGATGACTGCTTTATGGCGCCGCATTCTAGGTATACAGAAGTTCGTCATGAAGATGTTGCTAAGGTTGATCGATTAGAAGTAATTGCTGAAGGTCCCACAGTTGGTTTGTCTATCGTAGCTAGTAAAGATTTGCGCGAGGTTTATAGCTTTGGACATTTGGAATACGACCGTGAAACTTTGGATCTCGAGTACAAGCGTGATGTTAAAGTTGGCAAGAATCCTAATGTGCCTGCACATTATTATGTCAACGATGATCCTGAGCAAGACGTTCCGATGAAGTGGAATTTAGCGGCAACAACTTTCTTTAGTAATTGGATTAATTATGCTGTTTACCAAGAGACGCCTTATCAACTGGAACAATTGGAAAAAGAATCATCTTTTTACGGTTACTTGTGATGAGGTGATTGTCGATCAAATCTTGCTTTATCTTTGTCAGGTTCGGTTTTAGAGGTGATGATTTTTTAGGAATATATTATGAGTTATTTGGAAAATTTTAAATCAGGCAATCTTGTATTGCCGAGTGCTCTTCTCTTTCATTACAAAGATATTTTTAAACGTGCAGATGATTTTTTGATTTGGCAGTTTATTTATCTCCAAAACACGACTAAGATGGATGATTTGGCACCTAGTCAAATTGCTAGCGCGCTGAATAAAACAGTGGCAGAAGTTAACCGCTCGATTTCTGATTTGACTGCTCAAGGTTTGCTTGATATGAAAACTATTGAGCTTGGTAGTGAAATCGAAGTGGTTTTTGATGCGAGTCCTGTTTTGGCACTATTGGATAAATTAGTTTCTGAACCAAAACAAGTTCCTGAAAAACAAGACGTAAATCCTGTGAAAGAACTTGTCGAAGAGTTTGAACGTGAGCTAGGTCGTATGCTAAGTCCATTTGAATTGGAAGATTTGCAAAAAACTATTCGTGAGGATAAAACGGATCCAGACCTAGTGCGCGCAGCGCTTCGTGAGGCTGTGTTTAACGGCAAGACAAACTGGAATTACATCAATGCCATTTTGCGAAATTGGCGTCGTGAAGGCATTACAACAATGCGCCAAGTTGAGGAACGTCGTAAAGAGTATGAAAATTCAAAAGTAGGTAAAGTCAATGTGTCAGATGACTTTTTGGCTGCGATGGATTTGTGGAGTGACTAATGAGAGTTGGACGTGAGCGTTTAAAGAAAATCTTAGCTATTATTGGTGACATGTATCCAGAAGCGCGTGGCGAGTTGGAATGGGAGACACCATTTCAACTGCTTATCGCGGTGATCTTGTCTGCTCAAACGACGGATAAAGCAGTAAATAAGGTGACTCCAAATCTTTGGAAACATTACCCAGAAATTGAGGACTTGGCTAAGGCAAATTTGGCTGATGTTGAGGAGTGTTTGCGAACTATCGGACTTTATAAGAACAAAGCTCGAAACATTATTAAGACAGCAAGAGCGATTTTGCAAGATTTTGACGGGCAAGTTCCTAAGACACATAAAGAGTTAGAAACCTTGCCAGGAGTTGGACGAAAAACAGCTAATGTTGTGTTAGCAGAAGTTTACGGTATTCCATCAATTGCTGTGGATACGCATGTGTCACGCATTGCTAAGCGCCTCAATATTTCTGCGCCAGATGCTGATGTTAAAGAAATCGAAAAAGATTTGATGAAAAAAATTCCAAAGAAAGATTGGATTTTGACGCATCATCGCTTGATTTTCTTTGGACGTTATCATTGTTTAGCTAAAAAGCCTAAATGTGATATTTGTCCAGTTCAAGCCTATTGCAAATACTATAAAGACAATGTGAAAACTAACTAAGCAGCTCACTTGAGTTGCTTTTGTTATGCTTTTGTAAGGAGAAGTTGTTTTTGATATAATTAAAAAGAATGATATTTTAGAAGGAAGAATTATGCAAACAGTATTATCTAAGCGTTTAGCTGCCGTAGCAGAATTTGTACCGCAAGGAGCACGCTTACTGGATGTCGGAAGTGACCATGCGTACTTACCGATTGCCTTGATGGAAGAGGGAAAAATTGATTTTGCTATTGCTGGTGAAGTTGTCAAAGGTCCATATGAATCAGCGGTTCATAATGTTGCTGGCGCTGGTTTGGCAGATAAAATCGTTGTGCGTTTGGCAGATGGTTTGGCAGCCTTTGAAGCATCAGACAAAGTAACAACGATTACGATTTGTGGTATGGGCGGCGGCTTGATTGCTGATATTTTGGCGGCAGGAGTTGAAAAATTAGCAAGTGTAGACCGTCTTATCTTACAACCTAATAATCGTGAAGATGAGCTTCGTGCTTGGTTGATGAACAATGGCTTCAAACTTGTCACTGAAGAAATCATGACAGAAAATGATAAATTTTATGAAATCATGGTTGTTGAACACGGACAAATGACTTTGTCAGAGACAGACTTACGCTTTGGTCCTTTCTTGAACCAAGAAAAATCAGCTGTCTTCAAAGCACGTTGGCAACGAGAATTGAAAAAATTAGAAATTGCTTTGCCACATGTGCCAGAAAATCGTGTCGATGACCGCGCTGCTATTTCACAAAAAATGACAGCTATCAAGGAGGCTATCAATGAAAGCAAGTGAAATCATTGAACGCTACGAAGCATACTGTCCACGTGAGCTTTCTATGGAAGGAGATATTTCTGGTCTCCAAATTGGAACTCTTGATAAAGAAGTTAATCGTGTCATGATCGCTCTTGATGTGCGTGAAACGACAGTGGCAGAAGCAATCGAGAAAAATGTTGACTTGATTATCGTTAAGCACGCTCCCATTTTTCGTCCGCTAAAAGACCTTGTGGCGACTCCCCAAAATCAGATTTACCTTGACTTGGTAAAACATGATATCGCTGTATACGTGAGTCACACAAATATCGATATTGTGCCAGATGGTTTAAATGATTGGTTCTGTGAGCTGTTAGACATTACCGATACAGAGATTTTAAGTCCTACGGCTGATGGTTACGGGATTGGTCGAGTTGGAACGATTGAGGAGCAACCTTTTTCGGAATTTGCTCTTAAGGTTAAAGAAAAATTCAACTTAGATAGTGTTCGTTTGGTCGCATATGGAAACCAAGATAAGCTCATTAATCGCGTAGCTATTTGTGGTGGTAGTGGTCAAAGTTTTTACCGTGAAGCAATGGCAAAAGGGACGCAAGTCTACATCACTGGTGATATTTATTACCATACTGCTCAAGAAATGATTACAAATGGCATGCTTGCTATTGACCCTGGGCATCATATTGAAGTGCTCATGGTTAATAAATTACTTGAGAAATTTAATGCCTGGAAAAATGACAATCATTGGTCAGTAGATTTCATTGCCAGTGAGGCAGAAACAAATCCGTTTTATCATTTATAAATAATTACTGACATTTGTCAGTAATTTTCGTTAAAAGCTTGTAAAATTAGGAAATTTAGTGACAGCATTTGCAAAAAATGATAGAATAGTTCTGATAATTGATAATTTATTAATAAAGAGGGAGACCTAACTATGAAAGGTATTATTCTTGCAGGAGGTTCAGGAACACGTCTGTATCCTTTGACTCGTGCGGCTTCAAAACAACTTATGCCAGTGTATGATAAACCAATGATTTATTATCCACTATCAACATTGATGTTAGCAGGTATCCGAGATATCTTGATTATCTCAACACCAACTGATATTCATCGTTTTGAAG
>SKET01000072.1_pt1 | contig 98262 bp, 94 predicted proteins | sample 4841461 | NCBI WGS metagenome assembly SKET01 (sample SAMN11008802, study PRJNA524170) | human gut metagenome | biome: Human fecal sample; material: Feces; isolation source: fecal sample from pouch patient p5 | host: Homo sapiens | place: Israel: Tel-Aviv | collected 2014-02-13
AAAACCTTCTTGCTTACGCATTTCAGTGCGATTTGTTTTGGAACCATTCGAAACAGCACAGCTCTAAAACCATCAAACATCAAACTTGCACCATTTTTAAGTTTTGGAACCATTCGAAACAGCACAGCTCTAAAACTTTGAGTTCGTTTCTTAATTAATTTATTAGGTTTTGGAACCATTCGAAACAGCACAGCTCTAAAACATAGTGAATACATTAAAGTGATGAAAGCTAGTTTTGGAACCATTCGAAACAGCACAGCTCTAAAACTAGCCAGCTGTTCAACTTGCTTAAGTAATTGTTTTGGAACCATTCGAAACAGCACAGCTCTAAAACCTCGTGGACCAATTTTTCTCACGAAATCTCGTAATCGCGCCATTTGTCTCAGCCAGACTTCAGTCTCGAACAGCTCCATAATGTTAGTTTTATTATACCTTAAAAACCTTGATTTTTCAACGTTCCTGAACAATCTTAAAACTTATAGTTGCAACTTTTTTCTCCAAATCTTTTGTTAAAACCTCAGAATAGTTTATCTGCTCACAGTCAGCTAATCTGACTAACCATTCTGCTACCGTAACATTTTTACGAATAGCTTTTGTCTTTTTTAAATACGGTGAAGGATCAGCTTGAATCAGAGTAATGAAGCCATCATCAACGGTTAACTCACTCATATCAATAACTTTTGGAAGAGCAAGTCCTTCATCTAAATACGCAGCTAACGAACTCTCAAGCATTTCACGTGCATTCTTCATAGCTTCCTCGATATCTTTACCCTCAGTTTCACCACCGAATCCTGGAAATTCTACCCAAAAACTTCCACCTTCTTCTTTGTGAAAAATTGCAGGATACGTTTTTAACATCAGTTTTCCTCCTCTAATCTAAATCTTTTAAATTTTTTCTCACTAATCCTGCTCCAACGACCTTATTACCATGAATTGATATTGTAACAATATAAGTTTTTCCATCTTTTGTGAATTGATGATGGCTTCCTTTTATACGAACTTCCTTCCATCCTTTTGAAATTGCTATTTTAGCTAGCTCTTTCCCAATTTTTGGCACAGCTAATCTCCTTTTTCATCTTATACGTATTATGCGTATATGTCAAAGCATAAGAAAAAGTATCTACAAAAAATGTAGATACTTTTCATTCGTTTTTAACTCATGTTTTCTGTAATCAAAAAATAATCATTATCCAAAACATATTGTGGAAAATCATAAAGTTTTCGTGGTTCTAGAAAAAGAACTTTTTGATTTGAAAGCTTGATATATTCCATCAATCTCTCCATCTCATTTTGGGTCAAATAAGCTCCACTGTTCACAAAAATAAGTAACTTCTTTTTACTAAGATAGTTATATATTTGAAGAATTTCAAAGCATTTTTCAAAAATCGTATCACTTTGTGTTTCAATCTTAACACCAAGAGCTTTTATCAACTCAAGAACTGTGATTTCATCATATTCAAGATCAAGTTCATTTTCTAAACACTCATAAGCAATTAATTCTGCAATAGTATCCGCCAGATTTTCAATCATCGATTTTACTTCTGGTTTCTCATTCAATTGACTTTCTAAATCAGCATGAATTAATTTGAGCATAGATGAAGAATTAACATCAAATCCTAAAATATCTGTCACTAAAAGTAACTCTGACTCTTTCAATGATTTCAATTTTTTGTCAAACAATTTCAACTCACTTTCTTCTGTGTAAGAATACAATTGTCTAACAAGATTTGAAAAAACTGTTACATTTTCAACTGCTAGAATTGTGCCACCTGAAATTTCTATTGGCTCATCAAGTATTGGAAAATTAATCTTCATCACTATAATCCTCTCCTAAAAACACAAGCCGCTTATCAGAATTGGCCACACTCATATCTCTTTCACCATTAAGATAAATCATACGAGCAAATTGCTTTTCAGTCACAGTCAAAAGAGTAATATTCCCTTTTTTAGGATTATTAGCCTGAAGTCTGTCAATCATCGCTTTATTAGCAGAATTATTTAGCAGCAATTTACTATAAATAGAAAATTGGTGCATGATAAAACCTTCACTTAGCAAAAACTTGCGAAATTTACGGTAAGCTTTACGTTCTTCTACAGTCTCAGTGGGCATATCAAACATTAAAATCATTCGCATATATCGATAACTCATATCCTAAATTCAGGAACTCCTTTCCCGTTATGATTAAGAGCTTTGACTACTTTTTTCGTATAATCACTAACAATATTATTTAAATACATTTCCTTATTGTTGTAAGAATAAGTTTCATCAAACATCGTAAACAACTCGCGTTTAATTTTGACAAAGGAAGCATTACGATTTTCGTACACAATTCTATCAACGATTGGACGAAATGGTTCCATTATGTCACTTGCTAGATTGAATTGATTAAACTGATTAGAATGTTTCAAGCCGAACTGAGTCATACAACCACAAACAACTAGTTCACGCGCAAACATGCTTAACAACAAAGTATAACCATAATCTAGCCCAGCATTAATGTCATTATCTTGTTCGCGAGAAAAGTCGTTGCCAAACAAGGTATTAAAATAAATTCTAGCCGAGTGCCCTTCACGATTACTAGGGTCAAAAGGTTCTAAACCATGATATAAATCCATAATCGATTGTGATTTTTCAAAGAAAGAACACTCACCAAGATACATACTCTGATTTAAAATTTTCTGTGCAATAATGTTAGTCCAGACATCACATTTAACCTCATCAGCCCATGCAATTTGATTTGTCAGCTGTAGACTAGAATCATGGCGTCCATAGTAAGGCGTCAGCATTGCAGTTGGCAAACGTTTCTCATCACAAAAAATAATTAAAATATTTTTATCAACCAAACGCTCAATCAACATCGTCGTCAAAACAATATTTGTCGTTTCAAGCAAAAGAATATCAATTTCTTCTAAATGAATCATCTCACTATGATAAGCATCCTTAAAAATCAAATGATTATTTTTATATGATAATTTCGAATGCTCGTTTACAATAACTATACGCCATCCCATTACTCTTCTCCTAATTTACTTAAATCAATACGTGTTTCATAAAGACCAGTGACAGATTGGTGGATGAGGGTGGCAGATAAACACTCTTTTGTCGAAGTATAGCGCTTACGAGGTATCTTCTCACCTAAGAAATTAAAGTCAGCTGGTGCACCCAATGCTGTTAATGTTAATAAATTAATAAATGATGCTGAAATTTCTTCAAGTGAAAAGTTAGTCATACTTTCAGCAGCTGCTCTAACCTTGCTTAAATTTTTTTCAACATCAACATATAGGTTAGAAAAATTTTCTAAACAAGATAAGACTTTTTCGAATTCTTTTTTATGCTCACTTACATATTTTAAATGCTCAGTGCTGTTAAAGCTATCAATTCGATGAGCATGATAAAGTAATTCAACTAAATGAGCTGGAAGCATTACTTCATTTCCTTTTTGCAACTCCGTGGCGCTCGCCAACAAGCGTCTTCTTCCACCTTCGAACTCAAAAAGACTGTATTTAGGGAGTTTGATTAATTTGTCCTCTTGAACATTATGATACCCTTTCTTCTCTAAGAATAAGACAGGATTTTCTTCAAAGGAAGAGCGTTCCATAATAGAAATACCGACTAACTCTTTTACAGTTTTTAATTTCCTTGTTTTGCCTTTTTCGACATCTGCTACAACAAATACAGAATATGCAACTGTTGGGCTATCAAAGCCACCGTATTTCTGCGTTTCCCATTGAAGTTTCTTCGTTTTACGTGGAATTAATTTATCTGAATCTCCTTTAGGTAAGATAGATTCTTTTGAAAATCCTCCAGTTTGTACTTCAACTTTTTTCACAATATTAACTTGTGGATAAGAAAGAACTTTTCGAACAATGTCAAAATCTCTTTGCTTATTCCAGACAACTTCACCATCTGCATTTGTTTCAATATCTGGTCGTTCAAATACTCTACCATCCGCATATTTGACTTCAGTTTTAAAGAAGTTCATCAAGTTTGAATAGAAGAAGTATTTTGCAGTTGCTTTACCTAATTCAGAATGGTTATCAGAAGATTTGGCAACAAGTTTACGGACATCGTATTTCTTATACTCACCATAAACAAACTCTGGTGCTAATTTTGGATATTTTTTAAGCAAAGCCGTTCCAACCACTACGTTGAGATAAGCATCGTGAGCGTGGTGATAATCATTAATTTCACGAACTTTATAGAACTTAAATTCTTTTCTAAATTGAGAAACTAAGCTTGATTTCAAAGTAATAACTTTCACATCACGAATCACCTTATCATTTTCATCACGTTTTGTATTAAAGCGAGCATCTAAAATTTGTGCGACATGTTTTGTAATTTGACGTGTTTCAACTAATTGACGTTTAATAAATCCAGCTTTATCAGTTTCAGTTAATCCACCACGTTCTGCTTTAGTCAAATTATCAAATTTACGTTTAGAAATTAGCCCTGATTTATACAATTTATACCAGTACGATTTTCTATTACCAACAATTTCAATACTTGGCACATCATCTGACTTACCACGGTTTTTAGCTGAACTTGTCAAGACTCGATTATCAATCGAATTATCTTTAATAAAAGCTTGAGGGATGATATGGTCAATATCATAATCACTTAAATGATCAATATCAAGTTCTTCTCCTGTGTACATATCCTTACCATTTTGGATATAGTATAGGAACAAACGGTCATTTTGAAGATGGTAATTTTCAACTTTACTATCAACATAAGAAGGTTTCTTCTTACTAAGAATGTCGCTACCAAATTCTTTCAGAGAGTCTTGTAGTCGTTTCAAACGTTGATTTGATTTATTTCTTCCATAGCCTGTTATTTGATTTTCACGTGCCATCTCGATGACAATGTTTTGAGGATTGTGTCCCATCACTTTGACTAATTCATCGACAATTTTAACACTTTGAAGAATTCCTTTCTTAATAGCAGGACTTCCAGGTAAATCATGAACAACTGCTTCAATATCGTAAACGTCACCTACAACTTGTGCTTCTTGAATATTAGTTTTAAACGATAATGAATCATCGTTAATTAACTGCATAAAGTTACGATTAGCATACCCATCATCAATCAAGAAATCAAGAATAGTTTTGTTGTTTTCTTTATTGCGAATTCCATTAATCAGTTTATAAGATAGACGTCCCCAACCAGTATAATGGCGACGTTCAAGTTTCTTCAATTGCTGTGAAGTAAAGATATCACTATATTTTTGAAGACGTTCATGAACCATATCTCTATCTTCAAATAAGGTCAAAGTCAACACAATATCTTCAATGATTTGTTCATTTGTCTTATCATCTAAGAAAGATTTATCTAAAATCTTTTTCAAATCATGATAGGTTCCAAGGCTAGCATTAAATGATTTACTATCTTTATCAAGACCAATTAAATCATTGATTCGAAACTCTTCGAACTCATTATTAAGATAGCTTAAAAGTTTAGCCTTCGTAACTTTTCGATTTTCTTTAAATACGTGATCAAAGATTTCTTGCTTCATATTTGCATCAAAGAAAAATGACTTACCTTGCTCATTAACATACTTAATTTTAGTCAATTCATTGTATACTGCAAAAGTTTCATATACATGACTGTGTTTTGGTAAAACTTTTTCTTCAGGAAGATACAAATCATTTAAAGTCATTCGTGTAATGAATTTTTCAGCTGATTTTTCTTTATCTACTACTTCATCGAAATTCCATGGCGTAATCGGCTCATCTGAATGGTATTTAACCCAAGCAAAACGGCTATTTTTTCTTGCTAATGGACCTACGTAGTAAGGAATTCTAAAAGTTAATATTTTTTCGATTTTAGATTGATTTTCTTTTAAGAATGGATAATACTCACCTTGACGTCGTAAAATAGCACGCATTTCTTGTAAATGAATTTGATGTGGAATAGAGCCATTATCAAACGTTCTTTGTTTTCTCAAAAAATCTTCACGTTCAATTTTATCAAGGAAATATTGACCTCCGTTTTTCTCAGAAATAATGCTCTTAAGATGTTTATAAAAAATATCTTGCTTAACACCATTTTCAATATATCCAGCATAACCATTTTTACTTTTATCTTTAAAAATCTCATGATACTTATCAAAATTATTCACTTTAATAAATTTTTTTAACTTTTCTAAATCTTCATGGTGCTCTTCATAGCGTTTAATCATCGAAGCAGATAATGGTGCTTTAGTTGAATTATCATCTACTGTTAAGATACCTGAAAGTAAAATTGCATCATATAGATTTTTAGCTGCTGTAAAAAGATCAGCATAGTCATCACCAATTTTCCCCAACAATTCTTCCAAATCTTCATCATAAGTATCTTTAGAAAATTGTAATTTTGCATCTTCGGATAATTTAAAGTTTGTTTTGAAGTTAGGTTGCAATCCTAAAACTAATGCTACAAGATTTCCAAATAAAGTATTTTTCTTTTCTGTTGGATATTGTTTAATAAGATTTTCCAAACGACGTGATTTACTAATTTTGTTAGTTAGGATACTTGAAGCATCAACTTCCGACAAATGACTTTCATCAGCAATCTTATCATATGTTTCAACAAAATCATTGAATAACTTTTGAACATCTGTATTTTCAGCGTTCAATTCACCCTCAATTAAGAAATGTCCACGGAATTTAATCATATGAGCTAAAGCTAGATAAACCAAGCGTAAATCTGCTTTTTCAGATGAATCTGCAAGATGTTTTCTCAAATGGTAAATTGTAGGAAATTCTTGATGATAAGCATCTTCTTCGGCTTTATTTCCAAAAATTGGATGGGAATCAAAGGTTTTATCATCATCTGTCAGAAATGATTCTTCTAAACGTTGAAAGAAACTTTCATCAACTTTTGCCATTTCTTTAGCAAAAATTTCTTGCAAATAACGTAAACGATTTTTACGGCGTGTGTAGCGACGTCTAGCTGTACGTTTTAAACGAGTTACTTCAGCAGTTTCACCGCTATCAAATAACAGTGCACCTAATAAGTTCTTCTTAATATACTTTTTATCAGTATTTCCTAAGACTTTCATCTTTTTAGCTGGAACTTTGTAATCATCGGTAATTACGCTCCAACCCACACTGTTTGTTCCGATATCGAGTCCGATTGAATATGTTTTTTCCATTTCTATCTCCTTTTTTGCAATAAACACTTGCAAATTAATAAATAAAATACTACAATAGTTTTGTTGGAACTATTCGAAACAACACAGTGAGTTAAAATAAGGCTTTGTCCGTACACAACTTATAAAAGTGGCACCCGATTCGGATGCATTTTTTATTTGTGATTCAAATAGATATAACAAAACTAAACAAGTTTATTTTACTCCTCAAATTATTAAAAAACAAGCGTTTCCACGCTTGTTTTCTTTTTATTTTTTATTACTGCTTAACTCACCAACCAGCCCCAGAAGAAGGGGAGGAGAAAGGCGATGATGCCGCAGATGACATAGGTGATGCGCAGGCATTTTTGCGAAATGTTAGAGGATTTTACCCAAAATGTGATGGCAAATATCCACGCTACTGCAAATAGTAGCCAAAAGTACCATACAAATGTCATTTTTCATCCTTTCTCTCGTTATTTTTTAGGTGATGATTTAATTGCTTACGAGCTATTGCGACTAAACTTAGCATCATCACTTCATAAGCTACAAAGAAAATGATAAAGCAATGCACGAAGTACTCTTCTGGTAAAACCCAGATTATTGGATCAGTCGCTGGGTTAAAAAGCCAACTGCTATCACCAGGAAATAAGGCTTCATGAAAGAGAGTAAAGAATTGGTCAAAACCAATCAAAAGCCCTGCTACTACAATGATAATCGGTAAAATTGCAGCTAAGGTAAAAGCTCTCTGATGAAGAAAAAGTGACTTTTCAGCTCTGCTATTTTTCAAAAAGCGCCAAGAAGGATATAGCAAAATCACAAAGACAGCTTGTGCTAAGTGAAAAAGATGTTTAACATCATGAAAATGCTTGAGTCCACTAGCTGATGAGTGAAAATCTGGCATGACAAGTCTGTGTGACAAGGGATTTGTCAGATAAGTCATCAAGATGTTAAAATTTTTCAAAAGTTCATCTTTTGTGATAGTCACTTGGAGGCTCAGTTTTAGCCAGTCAATCTCTAGAGGATAAATCAACCACGCGCCATAAATAGCTACAAGGACTGCTAAAGATAGCAGCCACAGCCAAGTACCAAAAGTCCAAGATTTAGTTTTCATCAAAGTTCCAATCATCAAGGCTAGCAAGAACGTGATTAGGTTTTACCGGGAGAGTTGGGACTTCTTCAGGCTTAGTAAATCCAGTTGTGACAAGAAGCGTTGCAATATCATTTTGAATTCCCGCCATAATATCTGTCAGATAATTGTCACCAACCATAATAGCTTCTTCACGTTTAACTCCAAGAACATCAAGAGCTTTATTCATGATAATAGCATTTGGTTTTCCAATAAAGACTGGTTGCACGCGAGTGGCTGCTTCCAATAATTTGTTAATAGCGCCCGCACCTGGCATCAAGCCACGTTCAGTAGGAATGTTCAAATCTGGATTTGTTCCGATAAAGACAGCACCTTTTTGGATAGCTAATGTCGCTACTGCTAATTTTTCATAAGTCAAATCATTATCAAGACCAACAACGACATAAGCTGGATTTTCAGTGTCTTCTACATAACCCGCCTCAGCAATCGCTGTTTTCAAACCAGTTTCACCAATCACGTAAACCGTTTTACCACGATTCAAATCGTTCATGTAATCAATTGTCGCCATTGTTGCTGTGTAGATTGTTTCAAGTGGGGTGTGAACGTTGAACTGAGTTGACAACATTTCTTGAACTTTTTCAGGTGTACGAGTTGAATTATTCGTTACTAAAACGTAAGGAATATTTCTTTCTTGAAGTCTTTGAATAAAACGTTCCCCTGCTGGAATACGATTTTTTCCTTTGTAAATAGTTCCATCCAAGTCGATTAAATAGCCTTTATAAGTCATTTTTCCTCCAATATAAATAGTAAATGACCTTTCTGATACAGTTAAAAGGTCACTACTCTTACTTCTTTTCTTAGTTACTTTAAAAATAGCAGAGCTTTTATTTTGCTTTCCATTCTATGCGTGCTTGAGCTCGAAGGGCACCTTGTGTGACAATTTCATGTTTGGTTGTCAAGCCAATACGTTCAACACGTGACTTGATGTCATGACCATATTGAACTTCCTTCACATATTTCAAGTTAATGTGGTGTGGAATGTATTTTTCCAAAAAGTTAACGTCTAAAACATCATACATCCATTCAAGGTATTTGCTGTTATTGACATGACCATTCAAATCAAGGTCGAAGAAACGCACGTGATAGAGAGTTTCTTCTGGATTTTCCAAACCTTCATAACGAGGTCCACGATAGATTTTCTTCACTTTTTCAACTTGGTAAACATCGACAATGTCATCAACGACAGGGTGAACTTTTCGTGTGTCATAATCCATCAAAACAAAAGTTGAATGAATGGTCAAAATCTTCTCACCATCTTGACCGTAAACATTAAAATCACGGTAACAAAAGAGTTTATTATAAGCTGTTGGTACCGTCTCAATCACGATGTTTTCAGTGTATCTTGGCAAACGATCAATTTCAATCGCATATTCTGTGATAATCCAGACAAGGTTATAAGTTTGAAAAACATACTCGTCACTCATTCCAAGACTTAACGATTGCTTGCCAGAAACTTGCAAAACAAGCGATAAGAGCTGTGATAATTTCATATTTTGATTAATATCACTTTCATAAAAAGGTACTTGATATTTTTCTCGATAACTTAATCCCATCTTTTTTACTCCAATATAAATCTCTCTGCGACTGTGTCTCCCAAAAACAGTCCTTTTTTGGTCATGCGAATCACCTTGTCATCTGGTACTAAAAGCCCTTGTTCACAAAGTTCTCTCACGATTTGACCATAACGGTCTTCAAAAGACAAGCCGAATTTTTCTTCAAATCTAGCAATAGACACACCTGATTTTTTGCGTAATCCTAAGAACAATTCTTCTTCCATCATTTCATCTTTTGTTAAAACTTCTTCTGATAATCTAGCATTACCCTCGGCAACTGCCTTAAGATAGTGCTGAATTGGACCACGATTACGGTAACGAACACCATTTAGATAACCAGAAGCACCTGCACCCACACCGAAGTACTCAGCATTATCCCAGTACATCAAATTGTGACGACTTTCAAAACCTGGTTTAGTGAAGTTTGAAATTTCATAGTGCTCAAAGCCATTAGCTTCCAGCTCAGAAATAATATATTCAAACATCTTCGCTTCCAAGTCTTCTTTAGGTAATTGTAATTTACCGCGACGCATTTTATTCATGAAAACCGTGTGATGTTCCAGAATCAAGCTATATAAACTCAAATGTGGAATATCTAGAGCAATCGCCTTAGCCACATTTTCCTTGACATCTTCCATGGTCTGACCAGGAAGGGCATAAATCAAGTCAATTGAAATGTTATGAAAACCAGCTTTTTTCAAATTCGAAATCGTTGAATAAATCTGAGCTTCATTGTGACTACGTCCAATTTGTTTCAAATGCTTATCATTAAAAGTCTGAACGCCAAGTGAAACACGGTTAACAGCTGAATTTTTCAGCACTTCAATCTTATCTTCAGTCAAATCACCTGGATTTGCTTCGATAGTGAATTCTTCCAAAACACTTAAATCCAAATGCTTTGTTAAATTCGTCAATAAATACTCCAATTGCTCTGCGGTAATTGAGGTTGGAGTGCCGCCTCCAATATATAAAGTACGCAATTTTTTGATATCATATGATTCAAATTCACGAATAAGAGCCTGTAAATAAGCATCAACAGGCTGATTTTTGATGAATACTTTTGAGAAATCACAATAATAACAAATTTGCGTACAAAATGGTATATGTACATAAGCTGATGTTGGTTTTGTTAGCATGACGCTATTATAACATTTTTAAGAAAGATAACCAATGAAATAAACACAAAAAGGTCTGAGCCTAACACCCAAACCTTTTCTTTTTTATTGAATTTAGTCGATACCGATTTCGTTACGAACAACGTCAGCAATAGTATTTACATAGTAGTTAACTTCTTCATCAGTTGGCGCTTCAGCCATAACGCGAAGAAGTGGTTCAGTACCACTTGGTCGAACCAAAATACGACCGTTTCCATTCATTTCTTCTTCCATTTTGCTGATGATTTCTGCGATAGCTGGAACCTCCATGGCTTTGCTCTTCATGCTGTTTTCAACACGAATGTTAACCAATTTTTGTGGGTAAATGGTAACTTCAGCAGCCAATTCAGAAAGTGGTTTACCAGTTTCTTTCATGACTTTTACCAATTGGATACCAGTCAATTGACCATCACCAGTGGTGTTGTAATCCATGATAATCACGTGACCTGATTGTTCACCACCAAGGTTAAAGCCTGATTTACGCATTTCTTCAACAACGTAACGGTCACCAACAGCTGTGATAGCTTTATTGATACCTTCGCGGTCAAGTGCTTTGTGGAAACCAAGGTTTGACATAACAGTTGTTACGATTGTGTTGTGAGCCAATTGTCCACGTTCAGAAAGGTATTTACCAATGATGTACATAACTTTGTCACCATCAACGATTTCACCATTTTCATCAACGGCAATTAAACGGTCGCTATCACCATCAAATGCAAGACCAACTGCAGCACCTGATTCTTTAACAAGTTCTTGCAATTGTTCTGGGTGTGTTGATCCTACACCATCATTGATGTTAAGACCATCTGGATTTTCACCGATAACTGTAATATCAGCATCAAGATCTAGGAAAATATCACGTGCAGATACAGATGCTGAACCGTTTGCTGTATCAAGAGCAACTTTCATTCCTTCTAGGCTAATACCTGTTGATACAAGGAATTTTTCGTATTTACGAAGACCTTCTGGATAATCAACAAGTGTTCCCAAACCGTCTGCTGAAGGGCGTGGAAGGGTATCTTCTGGTGCATCAAGGAGAGCTTCAATTTCCAATTCTTGATCATCAGCTAATTTGAATCCATCACCACCGAAGAATTTAATACCATTATCTTGAGCAGGGTTGTGACTAGCAGAAATCATAACACCAGCGCTAGCTTTTTCAGTACGGACAAGGTATGAAACACCTGGAGTTGCTAAAACACCAAGTTTGTAAACTTCAATACCAACTGAAAGAAGTCCAGCTACCAAAGCTGATTCAAGCATTTCACCTGAAATTCGAGTATCGCGTGCTACAAATACTTTTGGACGTCCTGTTTCATGCTGACTAAGAACATAGCCACCAAAGCGTCCTAATTTGAAAGCTAATTCAGGGGTCAACTCAACATTTGCTTCTCCACGAACACCATCTGTTCCAAAATATTTTCCCATTATTTTTTTAGCGAAAAATTCGCTTCCTCCATTACTAATATTCTTTTCCTAAGGACAAGAAACTTACTTGCCCAGTATTCTTTAATATATAGTCCTAGCTATTATGAACTATTTTTTTGTCACTGTCAACTGTACCGTCACTATAGAAGGCTCTACTGCTACATTATCTGCTGTTAAGTTGACACTCAAATTGGTATCTTTTGTCATATTTGAAACATCGACATTAGCAACCACCTCGTTAACAGCGTTAAGGGCATCTTGACTACCAGTAATCGTCACCTGATTTTGACTGAGGCTATAAGAGATATTTGATAGCTTATCATTCATTTTCCCAGTCATCTTAACAGTCACTGGTACGGTTTTGGTCAATTTCTTAACTGTCACTTCAAGTCGAGCTTTTGACGGGTTGATGGCACTAGCGAGAATTGTACCATCTGAGGCAACGGCTTGCAAGGCAACTCGTCCATTGTAATTCTCGTTTAGGACTTCATTTTCAGGTAGTTTAGCAACCACATGATCGATTTGGTCAATGATTGATTCTGCACTTGTGACTTCAACTTCAGATATATCTGTTGACACTTTCTTCAGCTCATAGCCTTTGGCGATTTGATTATCGTCAATGACGCCTTGAACATCAAAGGTCTTGGTTTTCTTTTTGCCAATAGTCACTGAGATATTATTCGGTGAAGCTGTCGCTGTAACACCTGATGGCAAATTAGTCACCTTAAGAGGCACTGTTTGAGTGCCTTCACCCAAGTTTGACAAGTCAGCAACAACCTTGAAACTTCTCGTGTCATTATTGATTTCAGAGTCCAATTTAACACGGTTGATTGATGTTAAATAAACTTCTGTTTCATAAGAATAACCACTGATAAAATACTTATCACTATCGTATTTGATATCGATAGGGACATTTGTTAGGGTGTGGGTAAAAGTCTCTGTTGCTCCAGATACCTGCGACCCAACATGCGTATAGTTACTTGTTGTGGCAGTCAAAAATAGGAGAATAGAAAAGATAATAGACACAATAACCAACCAGAATTGACTATTGAAAAACTTTTTCATTTTTTCTTCCTCCAAAATTTTTGATACCAGTGGTCTTTTTCCTCAACTTTTGTAATTAAATGTGTGCGAAGAATAGCTTCAAAATTTTCTTTTGTCAAATCATGCAAAAATTCACCTTTTGAAGTGATGGAAACCCCACCAGTTTCTTCTGAAACAACAATAGTCAAGGCATCTGAGTTTTCTGAAAGACCAATAGCTGCGCGGTGACGTGTTCCGAATTCTTTTGAAATGGCCATTGACTCAGACAAAGGAAGGTAAGAACAAGCTGTCGCAATTTTGTTACCACTAATGATTACCGCACCATCATGCAAAGGAGTGTTTGGAATAAAAATATTAATCAACAACTGACTTGAAATATCAGCATCCAAAGGAATCCCTGTAGAAATATACTCTTGCAATGTTTGCGTGCGCTCGATAGAAATCAAAGCACCAATTTTACGAGGGCTCATGTAAGCAACTGATTTTACCAAGGCTTCAACTAATTTTTCTTCGTCACTAACTTGTTGCGTTTGTGAAAAAACTTGCGTCGAACGACCAAATTTTTCAAGACCAGAACGAATCTCAGGAGCAAAGATAACAACACACGCGATAACACCATATGTGATAACTTGATTCATCAAATAAGTGATAGTTGTAAAACCAATCCACTCAGCGACAAATTTCAAAATGATGAAGAAGACAACACCTTGAATCAAGGACATAATCTTCGTGCCCGCTAAAGCTTTTATTAAACGATAAATAAAATATGCTACGATTAAAATATCTAGTAAATGAACAACAATAGTCCATGGATTTTCAACTAAAGTTGCCCAGAATTTGGCATCAATAGCCGCTAAATTACTCATACATACATCTCTTTTCTCTAACTAAATAAAACTACCTTTCTATTATACCACTTTTAAAACAGATTTTCTTTATTCGAATACTCCTTTTTGTGGTACAATATTCCTATGAAAGTAAACACATTAATGGGAATTACAGCTGGTAAAGCAACTCACGCCATTCTTTCAAAAATGGGACGTGGCTCAACCTTGCCTGGAAAAATCGCCCTCAAATTCGACAAAGATATTTTAGATACGATTGCCAAAGATTATGAGATTGTTGTTGTCACTGGTACAAATGGTAAAACCCTCACAACTGCTTTGACAGTAGGCATTTTGCGTGAGGCTTTCGGTGAAATCGTGACAAACCCAAGTGGTGCCAACATGATTACCGGAATCACATCAACTTTCTTGACAGCTAAAAGAGCTAAATTTGGTAAAAAAATCGCTGTGCTAGAAATTGATGAAGCTAGTCTTCCAAAAATCACAGAATACATCACTCCAAGTCTTTTTGTCTTCACAAATATTTTTCGTGACCAAATGGACCGTTACGGTGAAATCTATACAACTTATCAAATGATTTTGGATGGTGCAGCAAAAGCCCCAAATGCAACTATTCTAGCTAATGGAGACAGCCCACTCTTCAATTCAACAAACGTCATCAATCCAGTCAAATACTATGGTTTTGATACTGAAAAGCATGTACCAGAATTAGCTCACTACAACACTGAAGGTATCTTGTGCCCACAATGCCAAAACATCTTGAAATACAAACTTAACACTTACGCTAACCTTGGTGATTACGTTTGTGAAAATTGCAGTTTCCACCGTCCAAAACTTGATTATGCTTTGACAGACTTGACAAAAATCACAAACACTACATCTGAATTTGTCATCGATGGGCAAGACTACAAGATTAACGTCGGTGGTCTTTACAATATCTATAACGCCCTTGCAGCCGTGTCTGTAGCTGAGTTCTTTGGAGTTTCTCCTGAAAAAATTAAAGCTGGTTTTGACAAGAGCCGTGCAGTCTTTGGACGTCAAGAAACCTTCAAAATCGGTGATAAGTCTTGTACTTTGGTTCTTATCAAAAACCCAGTTGGTGCTAGCCAAGCTCTTGATATGATTAAATTGGCTCCATATCCATTTACACTATCAGTTCTACTCAATGCCAACTACGCTGACGGAATTGATACTAGCTGGATTTGGGATGCTAACTTTGAATCTATCTTAGACATGGATATTCCACAAGCCTTTGCTGGAGGCGTGCGCCACTCTGAAATTGCTCGTCGCTTACGTGTGACTGGTTATGACGAAGACAAAATTACGGAAGCTGAAAGCCTAGAAGATATTATGGCCTTGATTGAAGCTCAGTCAACTGATCATGCTTACATCCTAGCTACTTACACTGCTATGCTTCAATTCCGCGAAATCTTGGCAAGTCGTCACGCTGTTGGAAAGGAGATGAACTAAAATGACTTATACATCACTACAATCTCCTGCAAATAAAGATTATCAATACGAATTAAACGTTGCTCACCTTTACGGAAACCTTATGAATACCTATGGTGACAACGGTAATATTCTCATGATGAAATACGTCGGTGAAAAACTAGGTGCTAAAATGACCTTTGATATCGTATCACTTGGTGATAGCTTTGATGCCAATTACTATGATATGGCTTTCTTTGGTGGCGGACAAGATTACGAACAATCAATCGTCGCTAAAGACCTGCCAAGTAAAAAAGAAGCTATCGCTGATTTCATCAACAAAGACAAAGTCATGCTTGCAATCTGTGGTGGTTTTCAACTTCTAGGTCAATACTACGTCCAAGCAAACGGGGAAAAAATCGATGGTCTTGGGGTTATGGGACACTACACCCTTAGTCAAAATAATAATCGTTTTATCGGTGATATCAAAATTCACAATGATGAATTTAACGAAACATATTACGGTTTTGAAAATCACCAAGGACGTACTTTCCTTTCAGAAGATGAAAAACCACTTGGAACATGTGTTTACGGAAATGGCAATAATAAAGAAGACGGTACTGAAGGCGTTCACTACAAAAACGTCTATGGTAGCTACTTCCACGGACCAATTCTTTCACGTAATGCCAACTTGGTTTATCGCCTCGTAACCACAGCCTTGAAAAACAAATATGGTTCTAGTATTGCACTACCAAGTTATAGCGACATTCTTTCAAAAGAAGTTGCCGAAGAGTATACCGATACTAAGAGCAAGGCTGAATTTGAAAAATAAGATTTTACAAAAAATGCTTAAAGAAAATTTCTTTAGGCATTTTTATAATCACTTTTGTGTTCACTCAACTAAGTTAACTTTTCAACAGCGATGTCAATATACTTTTTAAAAGTACAAAAAACCTTAGCCTAAGCTAAGGTTTTTAACTTGATATAATCAGAGATTATTTTTTCAAGTTCTCTTCTTATTTTATAGCACTATAAAATGTACCATATTTTGAGTACATTTTACCTCTAATACCTCTAAAATCATTTATTTGAAACAAGTAGGGGAAACATAAAGGGGAACAAAAAAGGCAACAAATTTTACGAGTTCAGCAGGCAAGAAAAAAGCACCTTAACGGGTGCTTTTTAATATCATTTATAAACTTCCACAATTATTCCCAAAAAGAAAATTATAAGTGCTATTACTGAAGAGTACAAATATACAGGGTATTTTTCAGCGAGACCGTGGTTACAATCGTCTTTACCAACACATCCACAAGCCCTCATATCACGATCCGTTAAAAGCGCTGTAGCATTAAATGCCATAAAAACAACACTAAACAGAACAAAAGAAGTTGCTCCTATATAAATAAAAATCCTACTCAAACTTAAATCATCTAATGATGAGGCAAGACTACCTAGTTGAGATACACCCCCAAATACAGCAAAAATTATAGAGGCAAAAATTCCTAAAACAGAAATTATTTCAACATTGAAATTATTATAATTTCTTTTGAGCTCACGAGCGGTATTCTTTAATTTTTTATACTCTTCTACCGACTTTTGAGCGGTATTCTTTAATTTTTTATACTCTTCTATCGACTTTTGAGAAGTATTATATAACTCTTGAACCTCTGATTCAGTTTTTTGGTATAAACTTTGATACTGTGCATAAGCTAATTTCGTATGTTCTAAAACTTTATAAAAAGCATATATAGCATTTTCATAATTTGTTTTATCACTTGATATAATGTTTTCGCCATTAAAAGTACCATCTTTCACAAAACAATCAACAATTGTTTTTAGCGAATCACTTGTAGCTTGAATCAAAAAATCAAAACTCTCGGACAAGTCTCCAGCCGTTTCATTGAAATCATTAACTTTGCTAGTGATAGTATCGTAGGGAACTCGAGAAATATTTCTGTCATATAAGAACTCAATTAAAACAACAACTTTTTGCATTACTAAGTCTTTATTCATGACAAATTCTACATCATTAGATTTAAGCAGAAAAGAATAGTATTTATTTAAAAAAGTTGAGAAGTTATCCTCGTCCAAACTTCTTTGAATATTATTAAGCTTAGAAGTCACTATAAATCACCTAACTCATACTCAGCACTGGTTCTGTAACCTAAAGTAGGCTTATTATTTTTCCAAAACTCTACTTCATGGCTTCTTCTAACTAAATCAAAAACATTTTCTCCTAAATAATCCATTATAGTTTGATTTAATTTTTCTAAAGAGGAGTCTTTTTCAAATAATCCAATAATCGGTGAAGAACCAAAATTCTTAAATCTATTATATTGTCCGCGTACTACAGGACCGTATGCCCAAACTTGAAAAGGTTCATCATATATTTCTTTTAATTTCTCTGGAGTTAAAATTTCATTTTCTTTTGCTTTTTTCAAAACAAAATACATTACTTTTTGCAGTTGTAGGTTTGTTATGCTCATATTCTTTTCTTGCGCAACTGCGATTACATGATTGGCAAATTTTTCCATAGACATAACAAACACCTCCTTAATATTGGGTTTATACAAAAATAACACAAGTACCACATCTGTCACCTGCGTTAAAAATTTGTATATCTTATGTTATGATACAACAATTAAAGTTTACAGTCAATCACTTTATGATATTTTTGTCAAGCTTTTCTATACAATTTTCTACTATGATAGATTTCTCTTCCGCTCAAATTTGAGCAAAAGAACGGGCGTACCTGAAAGTACACCCATTACTTTTAGATTTTTTTGTCGTAAAGTAAGGGTGTAGTTACGACTACACCCCAAAAATAAAAAAAGCTACTAGCCAAAAACGACTAATAGCCAACCCGCTCAAATTTGAGCAGGTTTAGCAATAAAGGGGGGGCGCTAAACGCTACCCCCTTTATGTTAAAGTATTTAATTTCATTATATCGGTAACAAATATTTGTAAGTTTGATAAAAATATCCATCAAACCATTTCTCAAGACGGTCGTAAGCTTCTAATCTATTTAAAAAAAGTATTTTTTGACAAGCTTCCTCAATATCCATGTTCTCATATACATATACCTCTTTGAGCACTCTGACAAGTGACTCATCTGTTCTTGAGATAACCTCACTTGTGACTGTGTTCAAATTGACGTAAAACACTGCGTCTTCACGATTATCCTCTAAAAAACAGTTATGTATTTTTTGCTCAAAAACAGTCTTTTGGGGATTGCATGTATCTTTCAAAAAAAACGATTTCAACCACAAAATTTCACGCCTATAAATAATTGAGATACGTTGAATTTTATTGAGTGCCACCGTCAACCTCCACAATATTATTTATCAAGTATTTCAAGCCATTCAGCTTTTAAAATAGTCTTATATGGGTTATCTAAATCATGATATAAAGGCGCTAAACCTTTCTTATCCCTAGTATAATCTATAAAATCTTCTTGAGTAGGAAAATAAAAAATCTCCATTTTTTCGATATCAATATCTCGGTTGTTCCAATCCTCGATAACTATCGGGACTTCCCACGCTTTCCATTTTTTAATATTTTCTAAAAGTTCTTCATCATTGAATAACTCTCCACCTACCTCGAAAAATTCACCTAATTCTTCACTTCCATTGATAACAATACAAAAAGGTAGCTCCCTTACTTTTAGTTCGTCTGTGAGTTCTTTTAGCTTCTTAATTTCCTTTAGATATTTCCTCAATTTCAGCCCTCACTTCTTCAATTTGTTTAGCGACTCCAACAAGTTCATAAGCCTTATAGGCTTGTTCCAATATAACTTTTCCCGCTTGTACACGTACAAAGGGGTTAACTTCCTCATCTGTCATAATAGTATTTAACACATTAACCGCATTCGTTGAAGCTGTGTAAAGCGTTTGTGTTGTTCTGTCCATTATTTCATTTTGTTTGGTTTGTATTGTCCGCTTAACAATCGTTTTTTTAAGATACTTGTACCCCGTTGCTCTGGATACTCCCGCTTTTTTGCAAGCTTTCTCTATGGTTGGTTCAGTTAACATAGCGTCAACAAATTTTATTTGTTTTGGTGTAAGGCTATCATTTTCATTTCCTGCCACTTACTACCTCCTTATTATCAAAATAAAGGGTTGCCCCTTTATTTCTTATGATAGATAGCTCTGCAATTCTGCATCCATTGCTTCTAAATTGCCCTCAACAATCATTTCATGCTGCACTAAATCAATCTTATCTCCGTTAATAAGCAAACCACCATGGAAATAATCAATTTTTCTATTAAGGAAATGTACTAGCTTTTCAAGACGTTGTTGCTGATTGAATTTCTCCATATCAATTTCGATATAAGCAAGAGTAGTATCATTCTCCATAATATCCTCTAGTTTTCTAAGGGCTAAAGGTTTATTCTTATACTTTTCAAGGTATTCTTGCATCTCTGCTGCTGTTAATTTAATACTAGATAACAAACTTAATTCAGCTGCATCATCTGCTGTAATAGGTTCTTCTTTTGATTTATAGCTTGCTAGTTCAGCGTTTTTCTCTTTTTCTAGTTGCTGATATAGTAGCTGAGCAGTATTTTGGGAGTAGTTTTCACCCTCTTTTTTATATTTCAAAAGTTCTTGGTCTGCATATACTTTCCCAATCAACTGCTTTTGTAACTTATCTTGAAAATCTTCCTGCATAGCAATGTAACCACGCATATATTCTAATTTTTTCTTTCCAAATGCCTTGATATCATTCTTAATTGTCGTCAGTGTCATGTTATCCTCCTTATGTTATGATAATAAAAAGAGGTATGACAAAAGAGCGTTAAACTCAATTATCATACCTCTGGTTTTTCCAGTCAGTAATTCTTAACATTGTTCTCCAGTGGTCACTTCCTTATAAACTAACTGACCATCTTGAGCTTTTAGCTTAATACTGCCGTGCTCTGGAATTTCAATGTACTTTATTATACCATTTTTGGAATATAAAACAAAACCTTTCTCCATTATTTTTAATAATTTATTATCCTTGTTTTCAGTCATGATTTTCTCCTTTATTTCATTTTATTATAATTTGAATACCCCTAGCCTATTGATTTCACTAGGTTTTTAGGGTTCTTGGGGCGATTTCTTACCCCATGAAAAGTGTCTATTTTTGTTTAGATTTGTAAAAATTCTTATAACCTTAACCCTGTTTTAGGGGACTGGTTTATTGAGGACGCCCCATTTTAAGGCGTCCTCATTTTATTTTTTCTTGCACTCTGCCCCGTCAATTCAACGGTTCAGCTTATTTTTTCGTTAACATAAATCCTAATGACGACTACTCCCCTTTTATAACCTAATGCACTAAAACAGTGCCTCAGCTTGTCCGCCCTTTTCAAATGCTATTAGTTTCCTTTCAAACTAATGTCATTAAATCCCTATTTGTTTCCATAGCTTCCCTTTCTACTCTGTCTCATTAGTTTTGCATATTCTACTCTTTTTCGTTTTCTAAGCTCTTTAGGATAGTATTTTAACTCATTATCATCAAGCATACCATGCAAGTTATCCAAGCAATTCCAAACACCAAAACATAAAATTTCAAATCGTTCTCGTTCTCCCTCTGGTAGCTTACTCTTATAACCTTCTATCATCTCTAAAATTTCTTGTTCTTCCTCAATCCAATTTTGTAGTTCTTCTACTGTTAATGGTCTGATTTCGTTGTGTGATTTTACATTATTCATGCTTATTCTCCTTGTATTACTCTAGGTATTAATAATCTATTGTTAACTAAATCCTTGAAAATATAGTATTCTTTATTATTTTTGATAAATTTGTTACCCTTTTTGTTACCAAATACCTCAAAAAAGTCTTATTTCAAACTTCGGATACTATAGCGCTTATCTTTGATACCAAACACTTTAAAGGTGTTACCCTCTAAACCTTTCAAGATACGGCTTGCGTTGCGTTCATTGTATACTTTCTTTAACTCTGACCCGCTTAGATTAGTATTGATAATCGTGTTTTCTCGGTTATTCAGAATATCGAATAAGAAGTCTTGCTCCCAATCGCTTTTGGGGTTTAGTGTTGCATTCTTCGCCCCAAGGTCATCAAGAATAAGGTAGTCAGCTTCAGTCAATAGCTTAACCGCTTCTGCTTCTGTTAATTTGGCACCTCTGCCATAATGCCACCCCTCTTTGATTTCCTTAATGATTTCTGTAAGGCTGATAAATAACACGCTCTTAGGCTCATTCTTAGCCCTGTATTCCTCGTTTATCGCTTTGGCAATAGAAACACTTAAATGGCTCTTTCCAATCCCTGTACCGCCCGTTATAAGTGTATTTCCAACCATGCCATTTATATACTTCTTTGCCTGCTGTTTAGCAAATGCTAAAAGCTGACGTTCTTCGGGTGTATTTGCTATAAAATTATCAAAAGTAGCCGTTTTAAGCTCTTTAGGGATTGTACTATCACGCTCCAAGACGTTGTAAGTATTTGCGTATAATTCTTTATTTTTAAGTTTTTCAAGTTCGCTTAGGCTCTTTTGAGCTATTCCCTCTTTGGTACATTCGGGACAATAAGGGGCGGGCTTTCTTGGTTTGGCTTCGCCTGCTATTACAAGAACCTTATCAAGCTGTTGTAAGTGTACGTTATGGACGGGACAAACCTCTTCAAGCTTTACAACGTCTTTTAAGTTCTCAAATGGGTTCTTTTTCATGTTTTGACCTCACTTTCTAAAATGGTAAATCGTCTGGGATAGTGCTTTCTATATCACTTTTAGCAGGTTGTCTCTTAGACTCTTGGAACTTCCTATCCTCTTCTTCAGCTTGTACAAGCGTTGTAATGCCGTTTTGTCTCCAATTTCTTAGAATAGAATTTACATAACCAAAAGAACGCTTAGCATTGCTAGAAGCTTTATCAATAGCACGCTTTAATAACTCTGGTTCAAAGTTATCTAGTTTGATATAATCCGCTAGTTGTTCAGCTTGATTAGGTGATAAGACACCGATTTCTTGTTGATAGTATGAATAGATTTCAGAAAAATCAGCAGTAGCATTATTTATATTCTCCTGACTTAACTTATATTTACTTATATTATCTTTACTTATATTGGGGTAACCGTTGGTTGTCACTTGGTTAACCAATGGTAAACCGGTATTTTTTTTGCTTGCTATCATGGTATTTCCTGGTTCTTCAAGTAAGTGCTTATAAATACTTGGAGTATATCTATCTTTTCTGACAGTATTTTGTTCAAAAAAATCGATAACAAAGTAAACCATTTCGTCGTTCAAAGGTCTAATAAACTTTTTTATCACTAACAAACCTAAATTATCTTCGTTCGCTCCTATCATTCTTAAAATAGGGAATGCCTCAACAATTCCGTCATCATCAGCATTTTGAATTAGATGAAAATATAAAGCTTGCGCTTCTAAAGGTAACCTTAAAAATCTTTGAGTTTGCGTTACAGTTTTACTAATCATTCTTCTATTTCCCAATTATTGCTCCTTTCTAGCGTACGGTTAAAAAATTAATCACGTCTAACACTCTAAAATATTGTTTCTTGCTACTCTCAAAAGGCGGTTGATAGACTTTAAGCCCCTTTTTAACCCAACTAGTGAGTGTAGCGCCTGTTATATCTAGTTCCTCTTTCAGCTCTTTAGAACTTATTAAGCCCGTCTGTTTCTGTAGCTGTTTTTCTAGTTCTAACTTCTTTTGAGTTAGTACGTCTACACGGTCTAATAAGCCCTGCTCAAACTCGGGTGAAAATGTTCCCATATCATACCTCCATTTTTTGAATTTGTCTGATAAGCCATTTAACACGCTCACGCGCATTTAACATTGCTAAATAGTTTCTTATCTTTCATTGCCTATACGTCCTTAGTTGTAACGCTTGCCATACAGTTGAATGTAAGCCCCGTAACGCTCTTTTACATGATTGTCTGGTATTTCTTCATTTTCTTGTTTAACGTCCTCTACGGGCTTAATATGGAGCAATAAAAGCAATGCTATAATCAATACCACCATAAGTACTAACTGAGCCCAGATTGGTAAATTAATTTCTTGGTAAATCATGCTTTAACCTCTTCTTTCTTGCTTCTTGCTGGTAAACTGTTAACTGCTCTGTAAACAATATCAGTTGTAATCTCATAACCTAGAGTGTTCCAAGCCTGCTCAAAGGTTTCTGCGCAACCTGTATAGATGTTGTGGTACGTAACCATTACATTAGCAACAATCACCCAAGCCGTTGATTGGTCGTACATTGCTTTGAAAAATTCCTCTGCTCTTTTTTTGGTTTCATCTCGTTTTTTAAAGACCGCTTTTTGTTCGTCGGTGTAATGATCTAAACTAAATGGATTTACTTTATTCTCTACACTTTTAAATTTCATATTTTTTTCCTCGTCGCTTTTTAATACTGTTTTCTTATACCTATTTGGCTTTTTACTATACATACCAATTATTTTGTAGTTTTATCTGTAGTTTTAAGAGTTATCGCTCTCTGTCTGGACACAATAGTCTAACTTTGATAAAATTAAACTATATAAACTTTTACAAAGGTGTTTTATACTCCTTTGCTAAATACCTAACAACAATCACGCTTGCCTGCTGTTTTGTTGTTTAATTCGTTCTAGTCATGTACATTGGTTTGGTCGCCTGTACATGGCTTTTTGTTTTAGCTGAGGGAACAAAATGTTCTGTCAGCTTTTGTTATGAGGTAACGTTTCGATACCTCATATTTATGGGCTCATTTATAATGACCCCATTTTAATAGTCTTCTACGTTTAGTAATTCATCGATAGTAACCCCTAAATATTGAGCTACCTTTTTTAAGGTTCCAATAGCTGGTTTTCTAGTACGTTCATAATAAAGTGAAATAAGTGTACTTTTTGAAATACCTGTCGCTAAATGAACATCAGTAACTTTCTTGCGTTGCTTCGCCAACAAAACACGAAAATTATTTCTCATGACACCCTCCTTTCATTATTCTATACAATAATTATTTCACAAGATAATATTAGCCGATAAAAATTAAAATGTCAACAAAAAAATTATTACTAACAATAATTTTTTGTTGTATATCCTAAAAGATAATTGTAAAATATAGTTAAAAAGGAGATAAAACTTGATAAAAAATAATTTAGCAAATATCTTAAAATCAAAAGAAAAAACAGCTGCATGGCTATCAACTAAAACCGGAATCACTCCAGCAGCTTTATCAAAAATTGTTAATAATAGTAGCACAAAGATAGACTACTCTACATTGAATAAAATTTGTTTAGCGCTGAGAATAGAACCTAAAGATTTTTTTGATTTTTTACCTTATGATTATGAAGTAGAGAGTATATATAACAACAATAATATAAAAGTATCTCTAAAATCATTTAAATTAGACCAAAAACCAGATAACACCCAAGTAGAAAGTTTAGATTTTTATCAATATCAAGCAAATAATATAGATATTAAGGTAAGTTGTGAATTTGGTCTAAAAGTTGATTTTATGAATACTCCTATGGGTGATATCTGTACTACATGGTATGTTTCCGCCGATTTGTATGATTTGGATTATAATTCGTTTACTGTCAATATAGACATAGACGATGATAGTATTTATTTTCTAAAAAAATATATCTCACCTCATGACAAGGGAAACTTATTCCGAAGTATTAAACACGAAATCATTTTAAAAATTCAATCCGACTACTCCGATTGGTTTGAGCATCAATATGGAAAAGTTAACAAAGAAGAATATAGTTTTTTAAAATCGTTAGAATGGGTGATTGGGGACGGAACCCACGATTACAAAGTAAAAGATGATACAATCCAAAAAATGATTGACATTGCTAAATAAAAAATACTAAAAATATACTACTGAAGAATAAAATTGAAAAACTTAGACATATGACTGTCCAAAACGTCCTATCATGTATAAATACCTAACAACAATCACGCTTGCCTGCTGATGGAAAGGTTTATACATGAATATCAAAGAAGTTAAAAAGAAAAACGGAACTATTGTTTATCGTGCTAATGTTTACCTTGGTACAGATAGGTTAACAGGAAAGAAAGCACGTAAAAACATTACTGCTTCTACCAAAAAGGGGGTTAAAACCAAAGCCCGTGAGGCGGTTAACGAATTTATCAATAACGGTTATACAACTAAAGCCAAAGCTACAGTAAAAACATACAAGGAGCTTGCTTCTATTTGGTGGGATAGCTACAAAAATACAGTTAAGCCAAACACCCAACAATCTACTAAGGGGCTGTTAAAAGTGCATATTTTGCCTGTATTCGGCGATTATAAGCTTGATAAGCTAACAACGCCTATTATTCAGCAACAAGTAAACAAATGGGCTGACAAGGCAAATAAGGGCGTAAAAGGAGCATACGCAAACTATAACTTACTTCATAACGTTAATAGCCGTATACTTAAGTATGGGGTTGCTATGCAACTAATACAGCACAATCCCGCTACTGACGTTATTGTTCCCCGTAAAAAACAAAAAGAACAAAGTAAAATTAAGTTCTTAGATAGACAAGAATTAAAACAATTCTTAGGTTACCTAGATACTTTAGACCAATCAATTTATGAAAACCTATTTGACTTTGTTTTATATACGTTCTTACTTGCTACTGGGGTGCGTATCAGCGAGGCTTTAGCCCTTGAATGGTCTGATATTGACTTAGAAAAGGGTATAGTCAGCATTAATAAAACACTTAACCGATATCAAGAAGTAAATCCCCCTAAATCTAAGGCGGGTTATAGGGATATCTCAATTGATAAGGCAACTATACTCATGCTTAAACAATATAAAAACCGACAACAAGTTAAAGCGTGGGAACTTGGTCGGTCTGAAACGGTTGTATTCTCTGTTTTTACAGAAAAATATGCTTATGCTTGCAATCTAAGAAGAAGACTAGATAAGCACTTTAAAAACGCTGATGTAACTAATGTATCTTTCCATGGTTTACGCCATACACACGCTACTATCATGCTTTACGCTGGTATTCAGCCAAAAGACTTACAACACCGTCTAGGTCATAGTGATATCTCAATGACACTTAATACATATGTTCACGCAACTAAAGAAGGGGCTCAAAAATCAGCTTCAATATTTGAAAATGCTATTAATAGTTTATAAGGGTATGACACTTTAGGGTCACCCTTTTACTATACAAAAAAATTGCAAAGGGTAACAAAAAGGGTAACAAAATCAAAAAAAGCACCCTAGGGGACAGCCTAGAATGCTTTCATATCAAGGGTTTACACCCTCTTAGTCAGTAAACTGATTATTTTTTCAAGTTGTAGAATGATTTCAATCCACGGTATTCAGCTACTTCACCAAGTTGGTCTTCGATACGAAGCAATTGGTTGTATTTAGCGATACGGTCAGTACGTGAAAGTGAACCAGTTTTAATTTGACCAGCGTTAGTTGCAACTGCGATGTCAGCAATTGTTGAATCTTCAGTTTCACCTGAACGGTGTGATACAACTGCAGTGTAACCAGCTTCTTTAGCCATTTCGATAGCTTCGAATGTTTCAGTCAAAGTACCGATTTGGTTAACTTTGATAAGGATTGAGTTAGCAGCTTCTTCTTTGATACCACGTGCAAGGTATGAAGTGTTTGTTACGAAGAAGTCATCACCAACCAATTGAATGCGTTTACCAAGACGTTTAGTAAGTTCTTTCCATCCGTCCCAGTCGTTTTCGTCCATTGCATCTTCGATAGTGATGATTGGGTATTTGTTAACCAATTCTTCGATGTAGTCGACTTGTTCTGCAGCAGTACGTTTAGCAGCACCTTCACCTTCGAATTTAGTGTAGTCATAGATTCCGTTATCGTAGAATTCTGATGAAGCACAGTCAAATCCAAGGAATACATCTTCACCTGGTTTGTAACCAGCAGTTTCGATAGCTTTGATGATTGTTTCTACAGCGTCTTCAGTTCCTTCAAATTTAGGAGCGAAACCACCTTCGTCACCAACAGCTGTTTCAAGACCACGTTCTTTAAGGATTTTCTTAAGTGTGTGGAAGATTTCAGCACCCCAACGAAGAGCTTCTTTGAATGTAGGTGCACCAGCAGGTACGATCATGAATTCTTGGAAAGCGATTGGAGCGTCTGAGTGAGAACCACCGTTGATGATGTTCATCATTGGAGTTGGAAGAACTTTAGTGTTGAAACCACCAAGGTAGCTGTAAAGTGGAACTTCAAGGTAGTCAGCTGCTGCACGAGCTACGGCAATAGAAACACCAAGGATAGCATTTGCACCGAGTTTACCTTTGTTTGGAGTACCGTCAAGAGCGATCATAGCACGGTCGATAGCTTGTTGATCACGAACATCGAAACCGATGATTGCTTCAGCAATGATGTTGTTAACGTTGTCAACAGCTTTTTGAGTACCAAGACCGTTGTAACGAGATTTGTCTCCGTCACGAAGTTCAACTGCTTCGTGTTCACCAGTAGAAGCTCCTGAAGGAACCATACCACGACCAAATGCGCCTGATTCTGTGTAAACTTCTACTTCAAGTGTTGGGTTACCGCGTGAGTCAAGGACTTCGCGAGCGTAAACATCAGTAATAATTGACATTATGTTACTCTCCTTATGAGTTTTTAATATTTTTACACTAAAATAATACCATAATATCGGCGCTTAAGCAAATAAAAACAAGAAATTTTGAAAATCGCTACCAACTTTCATGGCTTTTCACAATTTTCAATAACAAAACAGCCCAAAACTGACAGTTTGGTAAATTTAACTTATAATTATTATAAGAATATATGGAGGGCCCTGCTATGACTGATTTAGAAAATAAAGTTTTACAAGCTGCAACAGGCGAAAAACGCTTAAATCCAGATGAACAACGTCTTTATTTTGGAACTTTTGCCGAACGCGTTGTCTTATCAATTTCTCTTGAAGACAGCCGTTTAGAAGAGGTTAAAAATCGTTTTAGTGATATTTTAGGACAATTAGCTAAACAACACGACACAATATTAGTTAAAATTTCTCCTAAGCTCTCTGCTTCCAATCAAATGTTTTACATGAAAATTGCTCAAAAACAAAACATTCAAGCAACGATTGTTGATGAAAAGAATGCTCAATCACCTTATGGCATTATCGTTCATTCAACTAAAGCCGAAAACGTAGCTAACCCTTCATTATCCGAACAATTTCCGACTACTCCAGAAAAAACAAAAGAAGCCCCTAAAAAAGGCTTCTGGTCAAAATTATTTAACAAGGATTAAATCTAGTAAAGCTTAGTAAATTTCCGATGTTTTGCGCAGTGCGTTCCAGATTTTGCTCAGCTTTATCTAGAGTATTTTCCAACGTATCAGCGTCAGCAATTATCGGAAAAGCTGCTTGAATGTTAGAAATTGGGAAACTTGGTAAATCATCTTTGAGGCTACCACAGATGGCAATGACTAATTTACCACGAGGTGTGCGTTGTGCTAGACCAACGGGAGCTTTACCTGAAAGACTTTGCTTATCCATGCGCCCTTCACCGACAACAACAATATCAGCTTTCTGAACACGTCGGTCAAAATCAAGCATATCAAGAACAGCATCAATACCAGAAATGATTTGACCTCCTGCAAATGCTGCTAGACCTGCTGCCATTCCGCCACCTGCTCCCGCTCCAGCCAAATCTAAAACAGCTGGGAAGAAAGTTTGGTAAAATCTTTCCATATCTTTATCAATGCTTGCAAATTCCTCTTTTGCAAGCCCTTTTTGTTCTCCAAAAATATAGGTTGCCCCATTTGGACCACATAGAGGATTTGTCACGTCAGTGATAACTGTCACCTTAATTTGAGATAAATCCCAACGACAGCTTTCATAAGAAACCATGGTAATATCACCAAGGTGTTCACCTATCGCTTCGACTTCATGACCTGTTTTGTCAAAGAAACGATAGCCAAGACCTGCCGCCATTCCCAGACCACCATCATTGGTTGAACTACCTCCAACACCAATCATGATTTCTTCAACACCAAGGTCAACCAAGTGACCAATCATTTCACCAACACCTTTTGTCGTAAGGGTTAATGGGCTACGCTGATTCATTGGCACTTTTTCCAAACCACAAATGTCTGCCATTTCAAAAACGGCCAAACGACCATTAGTCGCATAATAGGCTTCGACTGGTTGACCAAACGCGCCAGTAACCGTATGGCTTTCACGTTTTAAATGAAGACCGCCTGTCAAGGCTTCCAAAGTTCCTTCACCACCGTCACCAACAGGCATGACATCAAAAGTCGCATTTGGCAAAGCTTTTCGAAAACCTTTTTGAACAGCTTTTGCAACTTCAAGTGCTGACAAACTTTCCTTAAATGAATCAGGTGCAATTAATATATGCATAGTACCAACTCCCCCTTACATTTCTTATAACTATTATATAATTTTTTAAAGGAAAGAGGTTACAAAAACATTAATACAAAGCAAAACTCCCCTTCAATTTTAGAAGGGGAGCTCTTTATATAAGGAAAGTAAGGTATTTAAATGTTAATGACTTTTTTGGCGTCTTTTAACTTCTAACACTGCTAGACTAGCAAGACTTAGAAGACCAACAAAAGTTAAAGTATTACTATCTTTTTGACCAGTTTCTGGCAAGGCAACTGTGCTATTTTCAGTAACAGCAACTTTTTGAAGGTCAGAAAGGACTCGAGAAGCCGCTTGATTCCAGACTCCAGTCTGAGTTTGGGTTGGCGCTGTAACTTTCGCCACTTGATTCGAATTAGCTGGCACTTCAGTTTTTGCCACTTGGTCTTGATAAACAATGCCATATTGGCTGAGGTGGTCAACATCAAAGATGACGAATTTAACGACTTGCCCAGCCACTAACTTGCTAACTTCTCTAAAGGCTAGAAGTTGCGGTTGTGCATTTTCTGGAAGATAGAAAACTTCTGCAACAGCTTTACCAGCATCAATTGGTAAGATGACTTGATCTTTTTGAGTTGTGCTAACAACATAGCCATAAGCATCCTCAGGCTCGATATCATATAAATCATAATCTTTACCTTGCAAGACTGAAGAGGTTTGACTGTCATTTGTTTCTTTGTGATGGACTTCAATCTGTGTAATCTCTTCACGTTCACCTGGAGCTAAAATGACACTTACACCACTTGCTTGGTCATAAAGGGTACGTTCTGTTTCTGCATTCGCCTTTCTCAAACGTAGGATTGTTGCTGTTAACGGATTAAGGGTAATGCTATTTTCCGTAAACGCCACACCTTTTGGATTCAAGATAGCATCGACACCTGCGGTATCGGCGTCAGCAAGAACTTCTGCGTTCAACAAAGCTTTGTAATCATCTGACAAGACAAAGTCACGCGCTTTGCTATCAGCATTGACAAAGACTGCATAGATGTCACCATTACTTGCTTGTGTTTGGTAAGCGATAATCAAATCTTCTTGACCAACTCCATTTTCATTTGGAATGGTGATGAGTTTGACCTTGCTATCAACATCAGCTTTTGTCTTAAGGGTAAAGGCATCTGTTGAACGACGAAGAGCGATGAGCCCTTTGGTATAAGCTTGCGTTTTAGCATTTTCTGGGTAAACCTTGCCGTCAGTTGCTTTTGCCCAATCAAAATGATTAATAGCATCCGTAGAATCGTAAGAATCACTGATAAAGTAAGGATAAACAAATAGTGTGCCATCAGCGTTTGTTAGCAAATCTGATTTTGCTGGGACTTGATCAGTTGCTACTGGTGTCTTATAAGCTTCATCACGGAATTGTTTGGTACGACCATATTCTTGACCAGAATGGATGAAGGCTGTTCCTTGAGAAGTCAAGATAATAAGATTTCCCAAGCGTTGACGACGTAAAATTTCAGCTTCATTTTCTGCTACTGATGGGTCTTTGTGGATTGATTTAGCAATAATATCGTGAAGGGTTAAATTATCGTGAGCCGCAATGTATTGGATTACATCACCTGGATCATCCGCTGTGAAATTATTCGGCTGAGCCTTTATGCTATTAAAGAGCTCTTGCAAATTTTTAACCCCACCTGTAATAAAGCATGGTGCACCTTCACTTGGATACCCTGATTTAAGGAGATTACGAATATCATCAGAGAATGAAGCCACACTGTCTGTGTGTGCCATCCAAGTTTGGTCAGCAGGTTGACGGCTATCATTGGCATCACCAGCATAAGTAATCCAACCTTCACCAAGCATGATAACATTTGGATTCAAAGCTTTTGCTTTGTCATAAGCCATTTGAACAGTCTCAGCATCCAAGTCACCCATCATATCAAAACGGAAGCCATCCACTTTAAATTCTTTTGTCCAATAAGCAATTGAATCAAGCACCATACGTCGTGTCATATAGTGAGTTGTTCCTGGGCGACCACCACCAAAGCTTGTCTTAGCCTTGCCATCAGCTTCCATGAAGTGATAATAATTTGGTTCCAAATCTTCAAGAATAGCAAGGTCAGCTGTATGGTTATAAACGACGTCTAGGATAACTCCCATGCCACGTTTGTGAATTTCATTAATCAAGTTTTTAAATTCTTCAATACGTTTTGCTGGGTCAGCTGGATTTTCAGAATACATCCCTGTCAAAGCAAAGTAACTTTGTGGGTCATAACCCCAGTTGTAGTTTGTATTACTTGAGGCATAATCTGTTAAGCGCTTGTTATTCATCACTTCGTTAACGTAGTAATAACTCATAACAGGAAGCAATTGAATATGAGTGACACCCAGGCTTTGAAGATAATCCAATTTTTCAGCAAACGCTGCAAAGGTACCAAATTGATTGCGAAGTTCTTCTGAAATAGCTGTATCTGACGTAAAGTCACGCACGTGCGCTTCGTAGATAATAGCATCTTCACGATCTTTGTAGCCCTTGATATTTGCATAAGTCAAGTCTTGATTGCCAATAGCACTAGTATCAACAATAGCTGCCTTAGCCACTTTATAAGATGGATCAGTTCCAATCAAATCACTATTCCACTCAGCTAATGATTTAGCATAAGGGTCAAGTGCCAGAACAGTCTCTTTTCCGCGAGTGATTTCATAGTGGTAATAATAGCCACGATAATCACTAATACCTAAACCAAGACTTGATGTTAAGCTAGCTGACCATTGACCTTTATCCCCTTTAGTCATAGCAATTTTGCCAACGACTTTGGTTTGGTCATTCTTATCATAAAGAACAACAGAAACGTTATCTGCATTTGGTGACCAAACGGTCAAATCAACACGCACTCCATTATCAAAAACACGTGCTCCTAAATCACCATCGTAAGCATACTTAGAATCTGTGTATTGCCAACTTTGCTGTGCTTGGTATTGATCGCCATTGTAGCTTACTGTATAGAGACCGTCACTTGAAAAATCACCTTCGATAATAACTTTATTACTTGCCTTATCGAGAGTAATATCTGTAATAGCAACGACATTGCCAGCTTTATCAGTCACTTTAAGATTTTCTAGAAGTTCAGCTTTATCGGCGTCTGCTAGATTGCTGATAATAGCGACAAGTTCTGATTGACTAATTTGTTGTGCGGATGTTAAGCGAATAGTGCTTACAAAATATGGATTCGTATAAATGGTCTTATCCTCGTCTTTCAAGAAAATTTGTGTTTGATTAGCTAAATCCTTAAAGGTGTAATTGTCTGGTTGAATCTTAGCCGCATCGCCTTCTTTTGATTCATCAAGGAGCAAGAAACCAATCTCATTAAAATCGGCTAGTGGCACATCGATATAAGCACCGTATTTGCCAAAATTTTCAAAATCAACACCATCAGGCCAAGAACCTAAGCGACTAGTAATGGAACTGTCTGCACTTCCCCACAACCAAATTGCCAAATTCTTGTAATTACCATCACTACGATAGTAATTAATACGGATTTTTCCTTTTTCAAGTGGGGCGTAATAGTTAGCATTATAATCCTCATCAAACCAAACTTCATTCATGTCCTGGCTGATAAGATTCACCACCTTTTCCCCTGAAACATTCTCACCACTAGTATTATTGATGAGCAACCCAACTTTGTGACGATTACCATTGACCAATTTCACATCGATGTAATAACCGTAAGCGTCGTGTTTAAGATTAGAAAGATTAATCGCACCATTTGGCCAAGATTCAGAGGGATGTTCGACATCTTCCCAAGTCCACAAACCAAGACTTGCCAAATCATCTGATGGCAAGGTCTTAAAATGAACGCGCAGCGTATTTTCAGCAATTGGCTCTTCTTCTGTCTGAGCGATAAAAGCTTGTATAATAGCACCTGCAGACACTTTTAGCAACATGGTACCACCTTTTGAAATGGCTGGCGCTTCAATATCAAGATAATACTGACCGTCTTGTCCAAGAAGAGCTTGATAAGTCGTTCCTGTGTAATAATCAGTCACCGTTGCTGCCTCAGATAAAAGTAAGTGAAGTTTTTGTGACTGGTCTTTCAAATTATACAAAATATAAGCTGCATCTGAATCATTTGCTCGTTTGGCAAGAAGCCAGCCTTGGCTATCATTAACTGCTACTGTACTGTGACTACCACGCGCCAACAATTCACTGTTATCACGACGGAAGGCTAATAATTTTTGATAGTGTTCTAAAATTGCATTTCCAGCCACGTCGTCCCAGTCGAACTCATAACGATTATCATAATATGGCCAGTTATTAGCACCAGATTGACCTAATTCTTCACCGTAATAAATGACTGGCTGTCCTTTGGCTGTTAGTAAGAGCGTCGCTGTTAGTTTTAGTTTATTTAAATCGCCACCAATACTGTACAAGAAACCATCTTCATCATGACTTCCAAGAAATTGCGCCAAGGTATAGGCACTTGTGAGCACATCATTTCTGGCAATCAATTCATCATTTGCTTCTTTCAAGCGACCATTAACTAGCAACTTAGCAATATCTTTAAACCCAAAATCAAGCAAACTATCCATGCTACCAGTGCCTAAATCACCCTTGGTATCTTTGTAATTGGCACCCCAACTTTCTCCAACTAGATGGAAATCAGCATCTTTTAGCGCTAGCTCATTTTTGAAATACTGCCAAGTCGTATCATCAACGTGTTTAACAGTGTCGACACGAAAAGCATAAATTCTGTTTCCTTTGGCGGTTGTTGATTTTTCAAGCCAAGCTGTCTGCCAAGCAACTAATTGCTCACGAACAGCTGCATCTTCTGTCTTGAAATCTGGAAGACCTGATTGCGAGCCTTGGATATCATCACCTTTGTCTTCTTCTGGCGTGCGCACCATTCCGGTAAATTTATCTTCCGTACCATAACCCGAATGGTTAAGCACCACATCGACAATGATGTTAATGCCACGTTCATCAGCTTGGTCAATTAACTCATGGAAATCATCAAGTGTGCCAAGATGCGGATTAAGCTTTTCAAAATCATCTGCCCAATAACCATGGTAGGCATAATATTCTTTACCAGCTTCTGTGCTAACATCTTGCGGAATATTATCCACAATTGGGGTAACCCAAATACTTGTCACACCAAGTTGTTTGAGGTAATCAAGCTTTGCAGTCACCCCTTTAAAGTCTCCACCTTTATAAACACCAGCTTGATTAACTGCGCCAGCGTAATCTTGATGATATGGGTTGTCATTACTTGGGTCTCCGTTATAAAAGCGGTCAGTTAACATGAAGTAAATTACTTGTTCATCCCAGTCTACTTCTCCAGCTTGTTTAACACGTTTCGTTACCGTAACTGATACTGTTGTATCGTAATAACCGTTATCCTTATCAAAGACTCGAACTGGTAAGTCATAAGTTCCTGGCTGAGTATCTGACGTTGCTGTAATTGTGACACGATTGAGCTCTGGCGAAATCTCAATAACCCCACCACCGATTTGTGCGGTATCAATTTGCATGCGTGTAATCTCAACATTTTCTGGATTAGTAACTGTCACATCAATTAAATCAGTTTCATTATAATTAAAAGGACGATAGCTACTTGCTGATACTGAAATATTATGGACTCCAGGTGTCGCTTTTGAAAAATCTTGTCCTGTCACCGTAGCAATATAGTACGGATTGGTATAAACAGTCGCATCATCATTATGCAAGAAAATTTGACTATGAATGTCACGATCAGAAAAACTCATATCAAGCGTTTTATTGCCAGCTTTTTCTGGGTCATTTTGATTGACCAATAAAAAACCAATATTTGAATCTAATAATTTTGACAAAGGTAAGTCGATGTAGCGACCATAAGCACCTTCCTGAGTGAAATCAAGAGCATCTGATGGCCATGCACCAAATTGCCCAGCTACATCGCCCCAAGCCCAGAGACCCCAACCGTCATAATTACCATCATCACGCTTATAATTAATCCGAATAATGCGATCATCTGCCAACAGCTTATAGCTGTAAGTCATAAAATCAGACGTAACCCAAACTTCATTTACATCTTTTGATAAAGGTTTAATACTTTGGTCAGAGTCGCTAGTTTTCTCGCCATTTTTAAGAAGGAGGTAACCAATATCACCGTGACTGGCTGCCTGTCTCACATCAATATAATAACCAAAATCATCTTTTTGATTTGCTGAAAATGGCGTTGCCGCTGCAGGCCAATTATTGCCATCAGACGGTTCAGCTACGGCTCCCCAAGTCCACAAGTCATACTGAGTGTAATTATCATCCGTAACTGCTTGGAAATGCATACGAATCATATCTTCAGCAATTGGAGGATTTGACACTTGATTATCAGGTTGAGAAGATTTTAGGAGATTCACCTGATTGCTGTTTTCAGCACTTGTTACTGTTTTTACATCAGCAATTTCAGCTGTTGCTGCTGTTCCTTGAACCTCTTGTGTCTGTGAAATAACTTCTTGAGGCTGTGACTCTGGCTCAGTTTCTTCTACCACTGGACTCTCTGGCTCAGTTGATTGACTTTCGCTATTATCAACTACGTCAGAAGCATTAACTGTTTCAATCGTTTGATTAACATCAACGGCTTTCTCTGACTCAAGAAGCGCCTCGCTGCTATCATCTGGAGAAGACGTCTCACTGACTACTTCTGAAGTAGCTGCTTGAGCAGTAATCTGATCCGCTGAAACGCTTGTTAATCCAGCACCCCAAAACAAAGCTGTTGCAATTGCAACCGAAGCAACACCAACTTTTAGCTTACGAATCCCAAAGTACTCCCGCTTTTCTGGGAAAGAAAGCCGACTCACCTTTTTCATAGAAGACCTCCGTCTTAAAATTAGTAGTATTTTATGCTTTCAGTATACAAAACACTTTATGTTTTTGCAAGCGTTTTCGTAAAATAAATTTCGTTTTTAGGCAATAAATTCTAGTTTATTCCTAACACATCACCCATAATTAGTGCAATCGATTGCTTTTAAGGATATAAAGAAAAAGTAGGAAATATTTTCCTACCTCTTCTGCTTAGTAATTTGTGATTTCTAGTCGGTCGTGAACGTTACTTTTTTTGCCTTGGCGAGCTTTCAAAACAGCTTCTACATCCTCAGTTGTAACACCAATTTCAACTAGCATGACAGCCAAGTGATACAAAACATCTGCCGTTTCATTTGCGATTTCATCTTTGTCAGCATTTTTAGCAGCGATAACAACTTCAGTTGCTTCCTCACCAACTTTTTTCAAAATCTTATCCAAGCCTTTGTCAAAAAGGTAATTAGTGTAAGAACCTTCTTTAGGATTTTCTTTACGGTCTAAGGCTTCTTTATAAAGTGTTTCTAACATAGTTTTCCTTTCTATAAAATATCATTGAAGAAACAGCTGTAAGCACCTGTGTGACAAGCTGCTCCTTCTTGTTTTACAGCTACAAGTAGCGTGTCACAATCACAATCGGTTTTAATGGATTTGACATATTGATAGTGACCACTTGTTGCTCCTTTGTGCCAAAGTTCATTGCGCGAACGACTCCAGTAGTGCATTTGCTTGGTTTCCAAGGTCAAACGGTACGCTTCTTCATTCATGTATGCCAACATCAAAACTTGACCAGTCTTATAATCAGTGACAATGACCGGAAGAAGACCATCTTGTTTGGCAAAATCAAGTTTAATATCACTCATCGTCTCACCTCAATTCCAGCTTCAGCCATAGCTGCTTTAGTATCTGCAATCGATACCTCGCCATAATGAAAAATAGAAGCAGCTAAAGCACCTGTAGCCGTTGTCTTTTCAAAGACTTCAACCATGTTCTCAATATTTCCAGCACCACCTGAAGCGATAATAGGAACATTCACCACATCAGCAACAGCGTTTAACATTTCCAAATCAAAGCCAGATTTTGTGCCATCTTTATCCATGCTAGTTAGAAGAATTTCGCCCGCACCAAGACTGACTACTTTTTTAGCCCACTCAATCAAATCAATACCAGTATCTTTGCGACCACCAGCAACATAGACATGCCAAGTGCCATCTGCTTCCTTACGAGCATCAATAGCTGATACCACACACTGATTACCAAACTTTTCAGCACATTCTTTGATGAGTTGTGGATTGGCAACAGCCGAGGAATTAACAGCTACTTTATCGGCACCTGCTTTTAGCATTTTATTCATATCCTCAACAGAACGAATACCACCGCCGACTGTAAAAGGAATAAAAACTTGGTCCGCAACACGTCTTACCGTATCAACTGTCGTATCACGTTTTTCATGCGTTGCTGTGATATCCAAGAACACCAATTCATCACATCCAGCTTCATAATAAGCACGCGCTGCATCAACTGGGTCACCAACATCCGTTAAATTAACAAAATTAACCCCCTTGACCACACGTCCATCTTTGACATCAAGACATGGAATAATGCGTTTTTTCAGCATAAGCTATCCTCCAAAAGCTTTCAATTCTTCAAGACTAATATTGCCATTATAATAAGCTTTACCGACGATTGTTCCAGCAACTCCGATTTGTTGCAATTTCACCAAATCAGACTGTTCAGCAATACCACCTGAAGCAATGACTTTAGCTGTTGTCAACTCAGCCACCAAGCGATCATAGTGTTCAAAATTAGGTCCTGTTAGTGTCCCATCTCGGTCAATATCTGTGTAGACAAAGAGAGTCACCCCAATTTTTTCCATGGCTTTAGCTAAGCTGATGTAATCAACATTACTTGTTTCAAGCCAACCTTCTGTAGCCACCATGCCATTCTTGGCATCGATACCGACAACGACTTTGTCACTACCAAATTTTTCCAAGGCAGCTTTGACAAAGTCTGGATTTTTCACAGCCATTGAACCAATAATCACACGGTCAATACCTACCGCAAGATAATCTTCAATCTGTTCAAGTGTGCGAATACCGCCACCAACTTCCACACCAAGTCCAGATTCTTTTTTCAATTTGGCAATCAAATCACGGTTTGTAGCTCGTCCATCAAAAGCTCCATCTAAATCAACAACGTGAATAAAATCAATACCAGCTTGCGCAAAGATTTTAGACTGCCCAATAACATCAGGGTTAACCACAGTCTTTTGATTAAAATCACCTTTAAAAAGACGAACCACCTGTCCTTCTTTGATATCAATCGCTGGAAGAATCTGCATATAAAACTCCTTTTCTCTTCTAAAACACTACCCAAAAACTGTGAAACTTATTTCTCACACAGTACAATAAATTTTTTTAGAATTCCTAAGCCCACATCACCAGATTTTTCAGGGTGGAACTGAGCGCCATAAACATTGTCCTTGTGAATCATAGCTGGCACATCAATGTCATAATCTGCAGTCACATCGATGTATTCTTTTGGAACATCTGTAAAATAACTGTGAACAAAATAAACAGACTGTCCTTCAAGTTCTTCCGTTAAAGGAGTTTCATGTTTGACTGTCAAATTATTCCAGCCCATGTGAGGCACTGGCATGTTTTTGGTTGCTTTGATTTCTCTACAAACGCCCGGAATAAAACCAAGTCCTTTTGTTTCTTGATGTTCTAAACCAACTTCTGTCAAGACTTGCATTCCAAGGCAAATACCAAGTAGCGGTGCTCCTTTAGCAACTGCTTCTTTAATTACTGGAACCAAACCACGCTTAGTCAGCTCGGCCATGGCAGCTGGATACGCTCCAACACCAGGTAGTATAAAACCTCTAGCTGCTAAAATTTTTGTCGGGTCACTGGATAATTCAGCCTGAACACCAATTTTTTTCAAAGCCCTTAAGACATTAGCAGTATTTCCTGCATCATAATCAATTACAATAATCATAAGCTAAGTTATCGAACCTTGTAAACACCACTAAATAAGAGTGTTTCGGCTGATTTTCCTTTCTAGTTTTAATTACAACAAGCCTTTTGTTGAGTTAACCCCGTGAATTTCTGGGTTAATGGTAATAGCTTCGCGAAGAGCACGTCCTGTTGCTTTGAAAAGACTTTCTGATTTATGGTGGTTATTTTTGCCATGTAAAATCTTCAAATGCAAATTCATTTGAACATTAAAAGCAAAGGCTTGGAAGAATTCTTCTACAAGCTCTGTATCAAAGTTGCCAAGTTTTGGATTATCGAACTCACAATCAAAAACAAGGTAGCTACGTCCTGACAAATCAAGGCTTGCCATTCCAAGTGTTTCATCCATTGGCACAAATGACGTTCCGTAGCGATTGATACCAGACTTATCTCCCAAAGCTTCTTTCAATGCTTGACCTAGCACAATTCCAACATCTTCAACCGTGTGGTGACTATCCACATGAAGGTCTCCATCTGCTTTTACCACAAGAGACATGCGGCTGTGTCTGGCAAAAAGAGTCAACATATGGTCAAAGAAACCAACACCAGTATCAATAGAAACTGGCTCTTGGGCATCAAGATTAAGGCTCAATTTAATTTTAGTTTCAAAGGTATTACGTTCAATCTCTGCTTGTCTCATAACAACTCCTTTTTGATACTTTTATCTATCTGCTTTGACTATCTAAAATATCAATCACTTTATACAAATTTGCTTCATTAATTTGGTAAGGGGCTTCTTTTCGCACAACTGGTTTGGCACAAAAGGCAATTCCGATACCAGCTGTTTTAATCATTGGAAGGTCATTAGCTCCATCTCCCATAGCAATGGTTTGACTTAAGTCTAAGCCATTTTCAGCTGCCCATTCAATAAGGCTTGCTTTTTTAACGTCTTTGGTAACCACATCACTAAGCACTTTTCCTGTCAAAAGTCCATCTTTAACTTCTAAACGATTAGCTTTAACATAATCAATACCGATGCGCTTAGCCAAGACATCAACAGTTTCATGAAAACCACCTGATACCACGGCAACTTTATAACCACGATGATGAAGTTCAGCCACCAATTTTTCAGCCCCATTTGTAAAATGCATGCGAGCTAAAACTTTATCAAAAATCGTCTCTGGCAAGCCTTTTAGGAGACCCACACGTTCATCCAAAGCTTGTTTGAAATCTAGCTCGCCATTCATAGCACGCGCTGTAATATCAGCAATCTTTGTACCAACACCTGCTTCTTCACCAAGCAAGTCAATTCCTTCTTCTTGGATGAGTGTAGAATCTACATCCATCACTAGCAATCCTTTTACTTTAGTCATGGCGCACCTCGATTGCTTTAGCATGAGCCTGCAAACCTTCGGCATAAGCAAGTGTTGTAATATCGTGACTAGCCGCATTGACAGCTGCTTTTGAGTACTGCATGTACTGAATTCGTTTCACAAAATCATGCACTCCAAGAGCTGATGAAAAACGACTGGTACTTGTTGTTGGCAAGACGTGGTTTGCTCCAGCATAGTAATCACCAATCGGTTCACTGGTGAAATGACCCAAGAAAACTGAACCTGCATTTTGTACTTTATCAAGATAATCATAAGCATTATCCATAGCCAATTCCAAGTGTTCTGGTGCCACTTGGTTCATCAAATCAAACATAGCATCAACCGAATTTGCAATGATAATGCAACCGTTATTTTCAACTGATGGGCGAGCAATGTTTTCACGTGGCAAACGTTTAAGTTGCTCTTCAATCTCTACCTCAACAGCTTCAGCCAATTCAGCCGAATCAGTTACCAAAATCGCGCGAGCACGCACATCGTGTTCAGCTTGAGAAAGCAAATCTGCAGCAACGTATTTAGGATTTGCTGAACTATCGGCAATCACTCCAATTTCTGATGGTCCTGCAATCATGTCAATTCCAACAAGACCGTAAACCATTTTCTTGGCTGTCGCAACAAAGATATTTCCAGGTCCTGTAATCTTATCAACACGAGGAATCGTTTCTGTACCATAAGCAAGAGCCGCAACCCCTTGAGCACCACCAACTTGAAAAATCTTATCGACACCAGCAAGTGAAGCAGCCACCAAAATAGCAGGTTCAAAATGTTTTTGCGGCGGTGTAATCATGATAATTTCCTTAACGCCAGCAATCTTCGCAGGAATCACGTTCATCAATACTGACGATGGATAAGCTGCCGTTCCACCTGGCACATAAACCCCAGCTCGTTCGATTGGACGAATCAATTGACCACGAATAACACCATCAGTCGGTTGGTCTTCAAAACCTGATTCCAATTGTTGTTTGTGATAACTTTCAATGTTTACTTTCGCATTTTTAAGTGCTTCTAAGACTTCTGGATCAATCTCTTCAAAGGCTTGGTCAATCAAATCTTGACTCACTTCAAAGTCATCCAAAGCAATCTTGTCGAATTTTTCAGAGTAAGCTTTTAAAGCCTTATCCCCATTTTTCTTGACATCTTCCAAAATTTGACGAACCGCATCGTCGACATCAAGGTTTTCTTTGCTTAATTCCACTTGCTCTTGATAGAGAATTTTTGAAATGTCTTCTGTCGTTCCTGTTAAAACTTTCATTTAAAAGCTACCTCCTCATTTCCAACGATACTTTCCAATTTCTGGATAAATGGCATGATTTCTGGATTATTTTTCAAAGCTGCCTTATTGACAATCAGGCGAGCTGAGATACGACAAATGTCTTCATAAACCTTGAGACCATTTGCAACCAAAGTATTTCCTGTTTCTACAATATCAACAATAGCATCTGCTAAACCGATAACTGGAGCAATTTCGACACTCCCTTGAATTGAAATAATTTCAACATCTTCGCCCTTTTTATTAAAATAATCAGTGGCAATTGTTGGGTATTTTGTGGCAATACGCTTGCGCTTGTGATCATGCGGTTTGTAAGCGTCCGTTGAAGCAACAGAAAACTTACACAACCCAAAATTCAAATCAAGCATTTCAAGGTAACCTGTCGGATGCTCAATAAGCAAATCTTTTCCGACAACCCCAAGATCAGCAACACCATGTCGAACATAAGTTGTCACATCGGGTGCCTTAACAAGCAAAAAGCGGAATTTCTTGTCCGGACTTTCAAAAATTAGGTTACGTCCCTTATCCGCCATAAAAGACATGTCAAAACCAGCTTTTTCCAAAAGTTTTACGGTACCTTTTTCAATACGTCCTTTGGTCAAAGCAATCGTAATTTGATTTTCCATTAGGCACCTCCTTCTAAACTATCGTGTACTGCTTGGTAAATGGCATCAATATTTACTGCCCAACCAACCGCTGTTAATTTTTTAGCGCCAAAACGTTCAAATAACTTATCGTAGCGTCCACCTGAAGCAAAGGCATCTGGAACTTTGTCCCCAAAGACTTTAAACATCACACCAGTGTAGTATGGCATAGATGGAATTTGAGCCAAATCAATATTGCTTTCAGGTAAAATATCAGATACTTGTGCCAACAAATCTTCCAAATCAGTCAAAGCAGCTAAGACAGACTCATTTTTAACAAGCTTACGAGCTTTACTAAGCACTTGATGACTTTCACCAAAAAGATAAGGCAAGTTTTTCAAGAAATCGTCAAATTCACTTGGATATTTCTTCGTTAACTCATTTAATTGCGTGATATTTTTGTCTTTAAGTGCCACGTCCAATTCTTTTTCCGCTGCAGCTGGTAAGTTCAAATCATCAAAAATCATTTGTGAAATACCAGCATGTGAAAACTCAAATTGGTAAGATGGGATATCTGCCTTATCAAGCGATGCTTTTGCTGAAGCGATGGCTTCATAAACCGCCTCTTTAGCAGGATAACCAACAATTTCAATCCCTGCTTGTGTGTGCTCGTTCATCAAGCCACGCATTTCTTCATTGTATTTGAAGACCTTGCCTGAATATGAAAATTTAATCGGCGTTTCAACTTGGGTTGAAGCAATCACACGTCCAATCTGACTAGTAATATCCGGACGAAGGGTCAACAGTTCGCCACTTTTATCAAAAAAATTATAATTATTTTTATTAAGCGTATCGCTAAAAACTTCAAAATGTTCCAAGGTCGGTGTTTCAATACGATTAAAGCCTTGACTCATCAAGAAATCACTGATATCTCGTTCAATTTTGTAGGTTACACGTACGCGTTTGAACAGTTTATCGTGCATGCCTACTGGTAAAGTCGTCTTTTTCATTCCATCACTCCTCAAATCATTTCAAACAAACAGCCAAGAACTTTTTAATCGCCTTGAGCACTTCTTCCATTTCATCTTGTCGACCAATCGAAATACGCAAATGATTTTTAATGCGTTCAACTTTTGGGAAATAGCGAACATAAATATTTTTAGCTTGTAAGTAGTCAAATAATAAGGCTGCGCCGTTATCTGGACATTCTGCTAAGACAAAATTTGTTTTTGATTCTAAAACCTTAAAGTCTAAAAATCTCAACTCTTTTGCAAACCAATCTCTGGTTGCCATGATTTTTTGACAAGTGTCTTCGTAGTAATCCCAAGATTCAACAGTAGCTAGCGCCAATTTTTCAGCAATCAAATCAACATTATATGGATTAACGGAATTCTTAACCGCATTAATCACTGTCATTAATTTTGGACTTCCCATACCATAGCCAACTCGCAAACCAGCAAGTGAAGCATCTTTTGAAAATGTTCGTGTGATAAAAACATTTTCATATTTTTTAAGCAGTGGCAGAGCTGTTTGACCACCAAAATTAATGTAGGCTTCATCAATAATAACCACCACATCTTGATTAGCACGAATAATCTTTTCAAGCTCATCAAGCGATTTATAAATGCCAGTTGGCGCATTAGGATTGGTGATGATAATTCCTCCATTGTCAGCAATGTAATCACTAGAGTCAATCTCAAACTGCTCATTCAATGGAATTTCATGGTAATTGACATGATACAAATCCGCCCAAACCTTGTAAAATCCATAAGTTAAATCAGGAAACAAAACCGGATCATCACTATTAAAAAATGCTAGAAATGCCATGGATAAAATATCATCTGAACCATTACCAACGATAATCTGATCAGGTTCAAGACCGTGTTGCTTAGCAAGCGCAATGCGTAGTGATTTTTGATCCAAGGTCGAATATTTTCGCAATTGATGGACATCAAACTGTGAAAAAACTTCTGCTACTTTTGGACTTGGTCCATAAGCATTTTCATTTGTATTTAGTTTAATTAAATTTTCACCGCTTGGTTGGCTTCCGGCAACGTAAGGTTCAATTTCTCTCAATCCTTTAATAGTTGTCATAATAAGATCCTTTCTATTTTCTGATATAAAAAAGACGCCCTCGCAAAAAACTTTGCAAGGACGTTAACAACGTGGTTCCACCTTTGATTCAACAGCAAGTCACCTTAACTGCTCTCATGAAGTACTAGACTTCTAATCCGTAACGTGGATCCATCCGTCGTGCACTACTAGCTAGAAGCATTCGCACACGCACTCAAGAATGTGTCGCCTAAGGATTGCATGCTTTTCTCACCACCAAGCACTCTCTGTCTGTTGTCTTAGGCTTTTTCTATCATCGCTTTTTTATATTAAAGCTATTTTACAAGAAAATTCTGAAAATATCAAGCTAAATTTTTAGAATCTTTATATTTATACCCAAAATTTTAAGTCAACTTAACCCAAAATAGAATAAAAGTATCAAAAAAGGCTTAGAAAGTTTCTAAACCTTTTTTTCTTATATGACATATCATCTTAGAAACGAATTTGTTCACGTGTTTTTTCATATGATGATACGAAACGATCAGTTACACCTGGTTCAACTGTTTCAAGTGCATATGAGATTTCGTCAAATGACGCTTGATAATTGTTATCTACTTCAAAGAGATGCAAAGCATGTTCGAAACTGCTTTGAACACTTGGCTCGAAGCTACGGTAACGGTTAGAGTATTGTAACAACTGTTCAGTCAATGTTGCATTTTGAACAACTTGGTAAGTTGCTTCTTCAAGATTAGCAATTGCTGCAGTTGCAACATCAGTTAAACGAGAAACTGCTTCAATATCAATGCGACCGCGGCTAAGCTCATCAATCAAAACTTCCAATTGTTTGCTTGTTGTGAAGAATGCGCTCAAGAAATCTTGAGGAATTCCTGGTAAGTTACGTTTTTCCATGTAACGTTTGATTGAGTGCAAACGATTAATGTATTGATCTAAGCTTTGACGAGCAACGCTTTCGATTTGTTCAATGTTTTTGACATGTTCGAAGACTTGCATTTGACCTTCTTCAATCGCATCAAGAGTTTTCAATGTGCGATCAAAAATCAATTGAAGTTCAGAGAATGGTTTATCTTGATTATCGAAAACTTCAACGATTGGCAATGTTTCTTGTTCGATTTCTTCCAAATTTTTAGTGAATGAACGAAGACTTAAGTTTTCGTTATCATTCAAGATATACTTGTGAGATAAGCGTTTGATTTCGTGTTCCAATTTTTCGTTATTGGCTTTAGCGTGTGCCAAATAGTCTGGAATGATTTTACTGTCTTTAAGCGCAGCTTTGTGAGCAGCAATTTCACGTTCAAACAATTCATATAATGAATCGATTTTTTCTTGGATGTGTTCATTTTCATCACGAGCACGATCAAGATTCAAAGTCACAAGTTCTGATGAATTAGCACGGATTGCATCACGCACTTCTTGGAAACGAGCTTCAATGTCTTTTTCAGCGAAGTGGTAATTTTGTTCAAGCAGACGACGGTAACCTTGTTCCAAATCATCCAATTGATCTGGAAAATCATCTTCCAATTTAGCAACGATTGCTGGAATTTGTTCTGAAATTTGACCAAGTGCAATAGTATGTTCTTCAGCACGATCAAGTACTTCAGAGGCTTCAACTGGGTCACCTGTTGAGTTAAGTGTTACAAATTGTGAGAACTCAGCCTCGATGTTTTTCAATTGTTTTTCAATCTCGGGCATTGTTGAACCAAAATTGTCTTCTTTTTCTGAAATAGAAGCTTGAAGAGTTTCATATAAGTCCAAAGCATGCTTCACACGTGCACTGTTCTTTTCTTCTTGTTCTTTCAAAACAGCAAGTGCTTCACGAATTGCATTGATATCTTCTTCAACCAAGTTCAATTGGCTTTCAACATTGTCAATTTCATGTTTCGCACTGATAAACTTGAAGCTGTCGTTAAGATCTTCAGCTTCAAAAATATGATTTTCAATATCTGAGAAAGAATTTAATGAAAGATCAACCCATTTTTGGTTCCATTCACGAAATGTTGTTTGACTTTGTCCGATAAGATGAAGATTTTTAACAGCTTCGACTTCTTCATTGACTGGTAATCCAAATAACGATTGCTTTCTTTCTTCCAAACTTGCAATCAATGAATCATTTCGTTTGCGTACGATAACGCCAACTAGATAAGCAATAATGACTAAAACAACTATTGCTACAAGCAGTAAAATAATTCCGCTCGACATTTAAAACTCCTTATAAATTGTCTTTTTTATCGTAAAAAATAGCTATAACGTTACGATTATAACATACTTAGAGATTGTGTGCAGTATTTTTATGTTAATATTCGATTAAATATCAAGCGTACTGTAAACCGCATTTTCTTCAATGAACTCACGACGTGGTTCAACCTTATCTCCCATAAGCATATCAAAAATCTTATCTGCTTCGGCAGCATCATCAACAGATACACGCGCCATTAAGCGATTTTCTGGATCCATTGTTGTTGCCCAGAGTTGGTGGTCATCCATTTCACCAAGACCTTTGTAACGTTGAACAGATGGTTTTGAACGACCATTGCTGTAGCGCTCAATTGCCACTTGTAGTTCAACTTCCTGATTAGCACCAGGTTGGATGTATTCTTTAATTTCACTACCCACTTTAACACCGTAAATTGGTGGTTGTGCGATGTATACGTATCCTGCTTCCAATACAGGACGCATGAAGCGATAAATCAATGTCAGAAGCAAAGTACGAATGTGTGCTCCATCGACATCGGCATCGGTCATGATAACTAATTTGTGGTAACGAGCTTTGGTCACATCAAAATCAGCTCCAAAACCTGTTCCCATCGCTGTAAACAAGCTACGGATTTCTTCGTTAGCAAGGATTTTATCCATACTTGCTTTTTCAACGTTCAAGATTTTACCACGAATTGGTAGAATTGCTTGGTGCTCGCGGTCACGTCCTGATTTAGCAGAACCACCCGCAGAGTCCCCTTCGACGATGAACAATTCATTCATAGTTGCATCATTTGAAGAACAGTCAGCTAATTTACCAGGAAGATTTGAAATTTCAAGTCCTGATTTTTTACGTGTTACCTCGCGTGCACGTTTAGCAGCGATACGAGCTTTAGATGCCAGAATACCTTTTTCAACGATTTTCTTAGCAATCTGTGGATTTTCTAATAAGAAACGGCTGAAAGCTTCGCTAAATAAACGATTTGTAATTTTAACAACTTCGGAATTTCCAAGTTTCGTCTTCGTTTGTCCTTCAAATTGAGGATTTGGATGTTTAACAGAAATAACTGCCGTCAACCCTTCACGAACATCCTCACCAGTTAAATTGTCATCTTTTTCTTTTAGCAATTTATTCTGACGAGCATAGTCATTAATCACACGTGTTAGAGCTGTACGGAAACCTTGTTCATGCGTACCACCTTCATGCGTGTGAATATTATTTGCGAAACTCATCACTGTCTCGTGGTAACCAGTTGTATATTGCATGGCAACTTCAACTGAAATACCATCCATTTCACCATCAGTATAAATAGGTTTATCAAAGATAACATCTTTGTTTTCGTTGATAAATTCAACGTAACTTGAGATACCACCTTCGTAGTGATAATGTTGTTCTTGTTCAATACCTTCACGTTTGTCAGTGATTGAAATACGCAAACCGCGGTTCAAGAAAGCAAGTTCCTGAATACGTTTAGCTAATTTATCAAAATCAAATACTATTGTTTCTGTAAAGATTTCGCCATCTGGAGTGAAGTGAACAGTTGTACCGTGACGGTCTGTGTCACCAATAACTTTCAAATCGTCAACAACATGACCACGGCGATATTCTTGATAATGGATTTTTCCATCACGATAAACAGACACATCCAATTGTGTTGATAGAGCGTTAACAACAGATGAACCTACCCCGTGGAGACCACCTGATACTTTATAACCGCCACCGCCGAATTTACCACCGGCGTGCAATACTGTAAAGACCGTTTCAACGGCTGGACGACCTGTTTTTTCTTGAATATCGACAGGAATACCACGCCCATCATCGACAACTGTAATCGAATTATCTTTCTCGATGAAAACCTCAATGTGCGTGGCAAATCCTGCCAAAGCTTCATCGATTGAGTTATCGACAATTTCCCAGACCAAGTGGTGCAATCCTTCTTTTGAGGTTGAACCGATATACATCCCTGGGCGCATACGTACAGCTTCAAGTCCCTCTAGGACCTGAATCTGACTGGCGTCGTACTCTTTCGCTAATTCTGCTAAATTTTTATTTTCTTCCGTCATTTACTTCACTATCTCCAATAAGGATTTTTTCCCATCAACTAACAAGGTATCAAAGCCAGCAGCTTGACCAGCTTCTTTATCAATTTCACGATCTCCAATAACCAAAGCATTTTCAATCTTATACTTTTCTTTGAGGTATAACATTGATTCTGGATTTGGCTTACGAGCAAAGCCGCTTTCTGATGTCACGACTTCTGTGAAATAGGGAAGTACCTTTGTTTTTTCTAAAATATCAAGGACTTGTTTATTTCGATGAGAAACCAAGAAATTTCTCCCACCGCTAGCCACAATTGCCTGTAAAACCTCGCTGGCGCCTGTAAAAAGAACCGGTGTTTTCAAATAATCGGCTTCTAATGCTTTATATGCTTTCAAAAATTGTGGTTGGTTTGGGATAAATTTTTTAACAGCGGCATCTGTTGATTCTTTTAGCTTTTCATAAACGTCATCATGCGATGCTTGACAACCAAAATTAGCTAAAGTTTTCACAAAAGCCTGAGTGGACATTTCATAATTATCGAGTAAAGTGCCACCCAAATCCCAGATATAATCATGGTAATTCATAAGCAATATTATATCACAATTTTGCATTTTTTTATAGTCTCTACTCAATCAATTTCCCACATAGTCAAACAGGATTTTCAAAAGATTTTTGTGATAACAAAATTGCTTTTTAGCCAAAAAAAGGCTCGGGAGAATTTTCCCAAACCTCTTTTAATAACGTTCACTTCGTCTGAAATGCTCTTCAACTTCTTGCTCATGGTGCAAATTATTTTGATAACTCATTGATAGAATCAAACCAACACAAATCAAGTTAGTAATCAATGATGAACCACCTTGTGAGATGAATGGCAATGGAATACCAGTCAAAGGTAGAATACCAATCGCAGCACCAACATTTTCAAAAATGTGGAACAAAATCATCATGATAAATCCAGTTGAAATGTAAGTGTAGAATCGGTTGTTTGACTCAAAAGTCACACGAATCATGCGATAAATCAAAACAAGATACAAAGTCATAACAACCGCACAGCCAAGAAAACCGAAGTCCTCAGCAATAACTGTGAAAATCATGTCACTTTCACGAACTGGAACAGCAAGGTCAATAACATTGAAACCTTTACCACCAAGCCCACCGCTACCAATTGAAATCATACCTTGAGTTTGTTGGTAAGCAATTGATTTAGCGTATGAAAATGGATCTAGCCAAGCTGAAATACGATTAATTTGATAGGTATCCATCCCCAAACCATAGAAAATATCTTTGCCATGTGGTGATAGAAAAAGAGCTAGAAAGCCTCCAATAATCACCGTTACCGCAATCACAACAGGCAAGATAATCCACCAAGATATTCCTGACAATAAAATCAAACCTGCTAGAATAGCAGAGAACACCATGGCCGTCCCAAGGTCTTTTTGCAAACCTAATAACACCATGACCGGCAAGGTAATCAAAGCAAAGATTCCAAGAAGCTTCCAATCGTTTTTTAAATTATCTTCTGGCACTTTGTGTCTAAACCAAATCGATGCTCGAGCTAGCATCAAAATGTAAGAGACCTTCATGAATTCGGAAGGTTGAAATAAGGTTACTGACCCAATGGTTACCCAGTTTTTGGCACCGGTTGATTCGACCAATTCTGGACTATAAAAAATCAAAGGTAAAATCATCAAAGCCAAACCCAAGCCATACAAATAAGGGGTGACTTTCCATAAAAATTCAGTACTAAAGAGCATAACAACAAAGGCAACTACACACCCTAAAAAGATCCAAACACCTTGTTGTGTCATTACTTTTGCAATTGTTCCAGGATAGTCATTTGACGTTGCAATATAAACGGCTACCAAACCAATTAGCAAAAGAAAAAAAACAGGTAAAATTACAGAATAGTCAATTCGACTATCAATAGAATATTTTTTTCTTGCCATGTTACTTCCTTCGTTTCTAGTCAAAAAATATTATATCATTTTTTAATTAGATTTGAGGAAAAAAGCTGGTGAAAATACGGGAAATTTTCAGAAAAAATCAAGGCATGGTTTTCAGGAATTTTCGTGTACATTTTCAAAAAAATAAAGCCATTAACTAAGGATAATTCTGATATAATAATCTTTTTTGGACAATTTTAGGTCAAGTGTATTTGATAACGAAAAAAGACCTTGAAATCAAGGACTTTTATGCCTACTTATATCTCCCCTGCCGGAATCGAACCAGCAACTACTCCTTAGGAGGGAGTTGTTATATCCATTGAACTAAGGGGAGCTATGAAAAAATCTGTCACAAGGACAGATTTTTTCAATCGAAAAGTTATCGCCAAAATTAACGACGGATTTCTTTAATACGAGCAGCTTTACCTTGCAATGCACGCAAGTAGTAAAGTTTAGCACGACGTACTTTACCGTGACGAACAACTTCGATTTTTTCTACACGTGGAGTGTGAACTGGGAATGTACGTTCAACACCGATACCACTTGAAATTTTACGAACTGTGTACATTTCTGAGATCCCTTGACCTTTACGTGAAATTACCACACCTTCGAAAACTTGGATACGTTCGCGGCTTCCTTCGACAACTTTTGCGTGAACACGAACAGTATCACCAGGTTGGAATGCAGGGATGTCAGTACGTAGTTGACCTTCAGTCAAACTTTGAATTAATGGATTCATTTATTTATTCTCCTATCTTACTAATCATTAGGTGCTTGTCCCAGCGGATTAGCCGTATTATTAGTGCGTCCATTACACACTCTTCTTATTTTACCAAAAATCACCATATCTGTAAAGCAAAATAGCTGACTTTTTTGAGTGTTTTTTCTAGAATGTCAAAACCTCTTGTCCTGTGTAAATAGAGTGTTTTCGATTAAGGCTGTAAGCAAAAATCATAATTAAAGCAAAATATGGCAAATTAGCAAAACCAAAGACTTCTCCTCCGATAAAAATCGGAGCTAAAAGTGTATTTGTGGCACTACCAAAGACGCTGATGTAACCTGCCGCTGCAACAAATTCAACTGGCAAACCAAAAACATTTGCTAAAACAACACCGAGTGATGCACCGATAGCAAAGAGCGGTGTGACCTCACCACCTTGAAAACCGATTGCTAAAGTTGCCACAGTCAAGACTAGTTTCAATAACCAATCATAAAAGTAAATGTCTTTCCCAGAAAAACTAGCATCAATCAGATTAGTTCCAAGACCTGAATAACGTCCATGATACAACATCAAGAAAAGAAGACTAAGCACAATCCCACCAAATAAAATACGATAGTAGGGATTATACATGACCTCTTTGGCTTTTTGTTTAGCATAGGCAAGTAAAGCAGCAAAGGCATTGCCGACTAGTCCAAAAATAAGTCCTAGCAAAGCAAGTTTGCAAAACAACAAAGCATTAAAAGTTAGTGAAACATTGACAAAGTGAGCAAATTTCTCTAATCCTAAAACATGTGATGTTGCACTCGCCACAAGTGAAGCAATTGTCATTGGTAAAAGAGCTGGTAATTGTAATTTGCCAAGAACCAATATCTCAAGTCCAAAAAAGACAGCCGCCAATGGCGTTTGAAACAAACCGGCAAACCCAGCTGCCATACCCGTTACAAGAAACAAGCGAGAGCTATTTTCAAAAGAGAAAAACTTGCTAAAAGCATGTGAAATCGTCGCCCCAAGCTGGACAGCAACACCTTCACGACCAGCACTTCCTCCAAAAAGATGAGTTAGCCAAGTTGCTACAGTTACCAAAGGTAACATGACCAACGGAATTTCTTTTTCAGCTTCTTGACTAACCGCAAAAAGTAGCCCCATTCCTTTGCTAGCTCGAGCATCCGCTTTTTGATAAAGAAAAACAATAACCATCCCAATCAACCCCAAAAAAGGAATCACATAATTGAAATGACTAGTTCGAAAGTCACTAAGTATGAGTAAGACGCGACCGAATACAGTATCAACACAACCTATCAGAAATCCAATAAGAAGACTTACGCCGATTACTTTTACAAGAACATTGTAAGAATAATCTTGATTATCTTTTAAGTTTTTAATCATGAGAGCTACCTTCTTAATCTAAATCAGCCTTTAATTGTTTAGCTTGATAATCGCGAGAATTTTTCATGATATCTGCAAAAGTATTGACCAGCGTCGTTTCAAAATCCTTATTTTGAACGCGACTAGCAACTTTATTTAAGACTACTTTTTCACGACTAGTATCTAAAATAGCTTTTCCAGTAGCTCTCTTATAAGCTGCTACTTGAGTCACTAGAGCTATACGTTTTTCCAGAAGGGCTACTAACTCTTGGTCTACTTGATCGATTTCTTGACGGATAATATTCAAATCTTTTACTGACATTTTTCCATATCCTTATCTTTTTTATTTCTACTATAAAGATGACTTATTCTTTTTTCGTTTAAAATAAGTTCCTATTAAACTGATGGCAATAAAAATAACAAGCAGTACAATAATCAGTCTTAAATTTCCCGCAACAACCGCATCTCCACCTAAAGCATACAATAAACTACTCGGTGCTACTCCGATTGTAACGTAGAGAAACCATCTGCGCCAAGGCAATTTGATTTTTGCCACGTGATAATTGATGAGTAGGGTTGGAATCACAGGAATCATGTAACCTAGCATAATACCCAGTTCTTGATTTTCAACAGCATCGATGACATTTTTGAATCCTGCAAAATATTTTTTCAACTTGATATCATTGTCCTTTAAATCAATCATTTTCAGAATTCTAACAAAGATAAAATTGCCAAGGATATTTGCTGAGAGATTCATCAAAAAGCCAATAGCAGGGCCATAAATCAAGCCATTAAAGATAGCAAAAATCGCATTCGACATAAAAGGAATGGCTGCTGTTAAAGCTGTCAAAAATAGCAAAATAGTGATATTCATCAGATTTTTTGTTCGCAACTGCATCAAAAACTGTGTTAGAGTTGTTTTTGAACTAGATTGCCAAAAAGCGGCAATCAGTTGCCAGTGCCTGATGACATAAATCATAAAATAGCCACAAATACTAAGCAAACCAAGAATCACTAATAACTTGCGTAGCTGACCATATTTGTACTCATGTTTTTTCATATTACTTCCATTATAAAGAAAAGTTTATCTCTTGACAAGAAGACTCAAGAGATAAAAAGATTATTTCTAGAATTTTCAAATATTTACCCGATAGAATCTTCCATACTCATAGTAATCAAACTATTCATTTCGACGGCATATTCCATTGGAAGTTCTTTGGTGATTGGTTCCATAAAGCCATTAACAATCATAGCTGTTGCTTCTTCTTCAGAAATTCCTCGGCTCATCATGTAGTAAAGTTGTTCTTCAGAAACTTTTGAAACCTTAGCTTCATGTTCCAAAGACACATTTGAATTATGAATTTCATTAAATGGAATAGTATCTGAGCTTGATAAGTCATCCATTAAAATCGTATCACATTCAATGTGTGATTTTGAGCCTTCACTATGCTTGCCAAAGTAAACTGAACCACGATAGTCAGTCTTTCCACCATCCTTAGCCACTGATTTTGAAATCAAGGTTGATGAGGTATGTGGAGCATTGTGATAAACTTTACAGCCAGCATCTAGATGTTGACCATAATTGGCAAATGCCATGGAAAGCACTGACGTTTTGGCGTGTGGACCATCTAAAATCGAACAAGGGTATTTCATATTGACCTTACTTCCGAGGTTACCATCAATCCAATCTAACATGCCGTTTTCTTCGACCTTACCACGTTCAGTTACCAGATTATAAACATTGTCAGACCAATTCTGCATAGTCGTGTAACGAAAACTAGCATCACGTTTGACAATAATTTCTACCGTTGCTGCGTGAAGGCTATTGGTTGTGTAATTGGGAGCAGTACAACCTTCAATATATTGAATTGAAGCTCCTTCATCGACAATAATCAAACTACGTTCAAATTGCCCTGCATTTTCACCATTAATGCGGAAATAAGTCTGTACTGGAATATCACATTGCACGCCCTTTGGCACGTAAATAAAAGTTCCACCTGACCAAACAGCACCATTTAAAGCGGCAAATTTATGCTCACTATTTGAGACAATTTTTCCAAAATACTCCTTAAATAAGTCTGGAAATTCTTGCAAAGCTGTGTCAGTATCGGTAAAGATAATTCCTTGTTTTTGGAACTCTTCTTTCATATTATGATAAACCACTTCAGACTCGTACTGAGCTACAGCACCAGAAAGGTAATCACGTTCAGCTTGTGGAATCCCCAAACGCTCAAAAGTTTCTTTAATCTTATCAGGAACATCATCCCAGTCATTAACCTTCTTATTCGCTAGCTTTTGGAAATAAATGACATCATCAAAGTCAATTCCAGACAAATCAGGTCCAAAATCTGGCATGGGAAGTTTATAAAACAACTCCAAGCTCTTCAAACGATAATCAAGCATCCATTTGGGTTCATGCTTGTAAGCAGATATGTTTCGCACGATTTCTTCTGTTAGACCCTTACCCGTCGAATAAGTCGGGGTAAGATCATCGTGAAAACCATAATCGTAATCTCTATTTTTGGTCATAATGACACCTCACTTTATAAAACATTCTTTATGAAAGGAAGAGAAAAAAGAGATTGGAGCACACTCCAACCTCAGTTTCTTATTTAGTTTACTTTTTCAGAAATAGTTTCTGCGAAAGCTTCTAGATTTGCAATATCTTCATCTTCTGCAGATAAGTCAACTTTAACTGAATCCGTACCTTTTGTTGCACCAGTCAAGGCAAATTGTGCTTCAAATTCGTCAACTGCTTTACAGAAGTAATCGTAGAAAGTATCACCAGATCCGACAACACCGAAGATTTTATCTGTCAAATCAACATCTGCAAGATCTTCGTAAAAATCAACGATTTCATCTGGCAATTCGCCATCTCCGTATGTGTATGATGCAACAATCGCAACATCAGCATCTTCAAAATCAGCTGCGTCAACTGTTGTACATTCGTCTACTTCGACAGTGTGTCCAAGTTCTTCGAACTTATTTCCAACAATGTCAGCAATTTCTTCAGTATTTCCTGTCATGCTGGCATAGACAATCTTAACTAAAGCCATAGTTCCCTCCAAACATAAATTACCACTATTGTAGCATAATTTTACAGAAATGTTTTATATAAATTGTCAATTTTCGATAATAAATCAGCTTTTTGAGCTTCTGTTGTAAACGATGCTTGAATAGCATTTTTATTAAATGTTAGGAAATCATCAACTCCAACACCAAAATATTTAGCAAAGAGCGCGTATTCTCTTGTTAGGCTGGTGTCAGAAACCGTACGGTTATCAGTGTTAATGGTAATCTTAGCGCCAGCATTTTTCAAAACAAGAAAAGGAAACTCAGCTAAAGATTTCGCAGCTTTGGTTTGGAGATTGCTTGTCAAGCATAGCTCAGCTGTTACCCCTTTTTTGACAAATTCTTGAATCAATTCAGGTTGATCATAAATGGCCGTGGTATGTCCGATACGCTTGATACCAAGAGTAATGGTATCCGCAATGTAATGAGCGCAACCACATTCACCAGCGTGAAATGTCAAAGGAAGCCCTAACTCCTGAGTATGCTTAATGATAGCCTCTAATTCTGCAGGTGGAAAATCTAGTTCATTTCCTGCAAAATCAAAACCAGCTAATCCTTTATCAGCTAACTGGACGACATGGTCAAAAATATCACGTGTCACATGTGCAGGTGATTGTTTCATGCCACAGACAAGAACCTTAGCGGCAATGCCAAAATCTGCTTCTGCCTGCTTAAGACCTGACAGAACTGCTTCAACGGTCTCAGAAGCTGTCAATCCTTCATCCATTGAAAATTCAGGTGCAAAGCGAATTTCAGTATAAATGACATTTTCCTGCACAGCTTGTCTAGCAACATCATAAGCAGCCAAATGTAGAGCTTCTTTCGTCTGCAAAAGCGGACGGACAAAATCAAACGCTTTTAAATAATCCATCAAGCTTTCTGCCTCAGCAGGTGCGGTAACTAAGTCCTTTAAATCTTCATCTGCTGCTGGAACAGCAATATCTGCCATATCTGCTAATTGACGAATTGTCTCTAGTGAGATGGAACCATCCAAGTGACAATGAAGTTCTGTTTTTGCCAATTCTTTTAATGTTGTTGTATCCAAGTTAGCCTCCCTAATTAAATTTTTTTAGCTACTATCTTAACACATTCTTTTTACTTTGCAAAGAAATTTTTCTTAAAAAATAAGTCACAGGATTTTTCCTGCAACTTATCCAAGTTTTAGCTTAAAATAGCTGTTTGTAAAGAGCGATTGTTTCTTCCAATTTATCTTAGGTATGAAGTCCTAGTCCTTTAGCCACATCACGGAAAGTTGCTAGAACATGTTTGACATTTTCGCGTTCGACAATTGGCAAAGTCATCGCACAACAAACACAATGTAGTAAATGATAAACGGCACCATGTTGGTGTGCCATAGCATGCACATAGCCAAGACCTGCATTATTAAAAGCCATACCACCCAAGAAAATAGCATTAACCATGGCTTCTCGCGCTTCAAGGTCATGACCATCGGCAACTGCACGCGGCAAGTATTCTTTGATTAACTCAATCGCCCCAACCGAAAGTTTTTTCGTTGCGGCGTAAGCACCTGGTGTTACCAATGCTTCGATAGCGTGAGTTAAAGCATCCAGACTAGTTGCGGTTGTTAATGACTTAGGCATTGAAACCATTAATTCTGGGTCATTGACTGACATCAAAACTAGGCTATTTTTATCAACCATAACCATTTTGACTTTGCGTTCTTCATCAGTGATAACATAATTAATGGTAATTTCAGCTGAAGTTCCTGTCGTTGTACTAATGGCAATTACTGGTAAGCCTGTTTTTTCTGATTTATGAACGACTTCGTAATCCAGAGGTCGACCACCATTAGTAGCTAGGATAGATATACTGCTGATAGCATCCTGAGGTGAACCATCTCCAAGAGAAATGATGAAATCACAACCATTTTCTTTTAGGACTGCTAATCCTTCTTCAACGTTTTTAACGGTTGGGTTAGGGTCAACATCACTATAGACAACGTAGTCAATGTTTTCAGCATCAAGCGGTGCCGTTACTTTAGGTAAAATACCACTCTTAGCAATAAAATGGTCAGTTACCAAAAGAGCTTTCTTATAACCATATCCCTTGATGTAACTACCGATTTCCTTAACAACACCACGTCCAATAAGATTAACAGCTGGAGCATAAAATACTGACATGAGCATATCCCCCTTATGATTTTTTTATTTTTAGAAAACGTTTAGATTTATTGTTTTAGCACTTTACTTCTAAAAATTAAAAATAAAACCTTAGATTTATTTCAAAAATCCTCATTACCACCTCGCAGTCATTTCATGCTATAATAGGGTAAATCTCTAGCTTACAAAGGAATTTAGATATGAATACATTTGAAGAAATTTTCGAAAAGATAAAAGCTTACGATACCATTATCATTCACCGTCATCAACGTCCTGATCCTGATGCACTAGGTAGCCAAGCTGGTTTGCGTGAACTCATCAAGCACAATTTTCCAACTAAAAAAGTTTTAGCAACTGGTTTTGATGAGCCAACTCTTGCATGGATTACAACAATGGATGAAGTCTCTGACAGCGACTATGATGGGGCTTTGGTCATTGTCACTGACACAGCAAACACTCCACGTATCGACGATGAGCGCTACACAAAAGGCGATTGCCTCATTAAGATTGACCACCACCCTAACGAAGATGTTTATGGTGACCTCTTGTATGTCAATACTAACGCCTCAAGTGCCAGCGAAATCATCTCTGACTTTGCTTTCTCTACTGGCTTAGCCCTTTCTAGCGAATCTGCCCGCTTGCTTTACTCAGGTATTGTCGGAGACACCGGACGTTTCTTATACCCAGCTACAAGCAGCAAAACATTCATGATTGCAAGTAAACTTCGTGAATATGACTTTGATTTTTCAAGTCTAGCTCGCCAAATGGACTCTATTTCATTTAAAATTGCGAAACTTCAAGGCTTTGTCTATGATAACTTAGAAGTTGATGATAATGGGGCTGCGCGTGTGGTGTTGACGCAAGAAACTATGAAAAAATACAATGTCACTGAAGCTGAAACTTCTGCTATTGTTGGAGCTCCAGGTCGTATCGATTGTGTTCAATCTTGGGCAATTTTCGTTGAACAAGCTGACGGTAACTACCGTGTTCGCTTGCGTAGTAAAACACAAGTCATCAACGAGATTGCTAAACGTCACAACGGAGGAGGTCACCCACTTGCCAGCGGAGCCAATTCTTACAGCCTTGAAGAAAACGAGCAAATCTATCAAGAAATCAAAGATTTACTAGCCTCAAAAAACTAAGCTCAGGCCTGCTGTAGAGCGTTTTTTAACAATTATATTTCAATTCAATTATTTTGCACAAAAGTCTTGTCAAATATCGCATTATTTGATAAACTATAGAAGTTAAAATAACTATGGTGCATAAGAAATCATCATGGCAGAAAGGAAATCTTTTAACAATGAAACAAAATATCCACCCAGAATACCGTCCAGTAGTATTCATGGACACAACTACTGGTTACAAATTCCTTAGCGGTTCTACAAAAGCTTCTAACGAAACTGTAGAATTTGAAGGCGCTACTTACCCACTTGTACGTGTGGAAATCTCATCAGATTCTCACCCATTCTACACTGGTCGCCAAAAATTCACTCAAGCAGATGGTCGTGTGGATCGCTTCAACAAAAAATACGGTTTCACAAAATAAGAAATCGCATTTACTACAAGAAGTCATTTCGAGCAATCGAGATGGCTTTTTTGTTTTTCCGTAAATAGGGCAACAAAAAAAGAGCTTACGCTCTTTTTATCTAATATAAGCTAACCAAGCTTCGTCTTCTGCTAGAATGTCTGAACTAGTGTATGAACCGCGGTGTTTGTTCCAAACGTAGTTCGGATTAACGGTTTTAGTAGGTTGATTATTTTGTTGAGTTTGGTTATCTTGTTCGGTAGTTTCTTGAACTTCATCGGTTACCAACGGCTCATCATAGCTTGTTAAACCATACTGCTCAATTAAGGCATTTAACTTATCTGCGTAAGCAGTATCTGTGGCATAACGACCAGTTAGAGCTGCTGTAGCATCTTGATAAGAAGAGGTATTTGACTTCCAAGTATCCGCATAAAGATTCCAACTTAGTAAATTAGCATAGTCATTAAGTGAGTCTGCTAAGCTGTTGTATGAACGAAAGGCTTGGTCAATCTCATAAGTGTTTCCACTACCATCGTCTTCCCAAGTCTGCATGACGACTGAATTACCATTATAAGCCCCTTTTATCCCAAAGAAATTATAATAAGGTTCTTGGCTAAGTGCTGATTGGCCACTACTTGATTCTAAAACAGCTTGAGCAATCATCACTGAAGCATAAAGATTTCTTTCTTGACCAATCTGTCGAGCTGTCTCACCGATACTTGTAATAAAATCAGCTGTCGCTGTTGGGGAAACTTGTCCTGATTCAGCAATAACAGCGTGAGCTGCATGTCTGAAAGTGAGGTTAATTCCCAATGTTATACAAGTAACTAAGGTCGAACAAGCTAAAAAGAATTTTGTCACTTGCTTGTCTTTCACGTGGCCTCCTAAAATGTAAGTGCTATCTTAACCCATTATAGCAAAGTTTTCATAAGCTGGCAACGCGATGTCCTGCTCTCAAAAATCAACTTTTTCTACCACTTCTCTTAAAAAAGAAAAGGCTTGAATCACTTGATTCAAGCCTTTAATTATTTTAGTGAGCAACAAGGTGTTGGGCAATTTCTTGACCAGATTCTTTAGCTGGGAAGTAAGTTGGCCAGTGTTCCATTTCTTTTAGAATTTCATCTTGGCTACTGTTACCCCAGAAAAGATGGAAGTGTTCAACATCTGTTGATGTGATATTGTGGTCGCTAAATTGAATGTATTTGAATTCGCCAGCGTCTTTGTCATCTGTTTCAAAAAGATAACGAACACCACGGTTACCTTTTTCGTATTTCAAAATTTTGTAACCAACGTATTTGTAAGTGTAGGTATGTTTTTCACCATTTTGAACAAAAGTAACTTTATTTTTCTTACCATCAATGATGATTTGTTCAACATCAGTTTGGTAGCCTTTTGTGTAATAGTCTTTAACTTCTTGATCAGTTTGTTCACCTTTTGAAGCTTTGGCTTTATAAGCCCAGACAGGATCAAGTGTACCATCAAGAAGGTATGGGTAAGCAGATTGCCATTTTCCTGTCCAGTCACTTAATTTACGATCAGTAACGTCTTTATCTTTGAAATAGCCGTGCTGAACAGTTTTGGTATCATCTGTTTCAGCTTTGATTTCTTTACCTTTAACGTCAGTTGTCAATTTCAAAGCTTTCAGATTTTCTTTCATGACTGAGAAGTAATCTTCGCCAGCTTTGATTTGTTTGTTAGTTAAGCTTTCTAGCGGATTTAAAACTTTTGTTTTTACACCAGCTTCATCTGCTAACGTTGCGGCAACTTTACTTGACGCATTTTCTTCAAAGTAAATGTATTTGATATCGTATTTTTTAACGTATTTTGTAAGGCTTGCAATACGTTTTGCTGATGGTTCTACTTCTGGGGAAATTCCAGCAATTGAGATTTGGTTCAAACCATAATCAAGTGCTAAATAACCAAAAGCAGCATGCTGAGTGACGAAGCTTTTTTGTTTAGCATTCGAAAGTCCATCTGTGTAGGCTTTATCTAAGTCATTGAGTTTTTCAATGTAAGCTGCGCTATTAGCTTTAAAAGTGTCAGCTTTATCAGGGTATTTAGCAACAAAAGTATCTCGGATATTTTCAACCAAGGTAACTGCGCGTTTTGGTGACAACCAAACGTGTGGATCATATTCATGACTATGTCCTTCATGCTCGTCATGGTCTTCACCTTCTTCTTCAGCTGTACCAGCCATGAGAAGCATATCACCGCTTGCTCGAACGATAGTTAGGTTATCAGAATTAATTGATTTTTTGACTTTTTTAACCCATGTTTCCATGCTATCATCCATGTAGACAAACATATCAGCATCTGAAATGGTAGCTACATTTTTGGTAGATGGTTCAAAATCATGTGGTTCAGTCCCTGCTTTAATCAGCATTGATACATTTGCTGTATCTCCCATAACAGCTTTGGTAAATTCATAGACAGGATAAAAAGTTGTTACAACTTTAATCTTGTCATCTGCTGCAACCTTCTTAATGTGGCTAACTTGCCAAACAAGCAAAAGCGCAAGTACATTTATCAATAAAAGAAATTTCTTCTTCATGATGGCTCCTTTTCTTAACTAGTTAATAGTTTACCAGTAAAGTATATCCAAACTTTCAACTTTTTGCAAGCTTTTTTTGTAAATTTTTTCGCCCCGCGTTGTAAAATGAGGTGCAACAAAAAAAGACATGCTCGTCTGATATACTAGAATTCCCCAACTCAGTATAGAAAGCAGATGAACATGTCCACTAATCATTCTACCAAAAAATCGTTATACTCACACCTTTCAGCATCTGAACGTGGAGAAATCAGCGCCTATCTCAAGATGGGAAAGACCCCATCTGAGATTGCTCGTCTGCTTGGGCATCATCGCTCAACCATCAGTCGTGAAATCAAACGAGGAAGTGTTTCTCAGGTTCAAGACAAGAACGGGAAATGAATCTACTCAACGGTTTACTTTCCAGATAGTGGTCAACGTGTTTATGAAACCAATCGTCAAAAAAGTGCCTATTATAAACTATCGTACTGCTCCCGGACCTTCTTCAAGGAACTTGAGAAAGTCCTGAAAACGAAGCCTCGTTGTCACAGTGTCGATAGCTTTGTTCAAACTTACCGAGAAAAACATCCACTGGAAGTTATCCCTTCCACCTAGACAGTGTATCGTTACATCAAAGACGGACTGTTGAGGGTTAAACCGATTGATTTACCTAAGATGGTGAGTATCCGAAAACGGTCTAAAGTAACGCCTAAGGCCACGAAGAAAATCTTAGGAAAATCCATTGAAAAACGTCCGGAGTGTATCAATGACCGTTCTGAATTTGGACATTGGGAAATTGATCTCATACTTGGCAGGAAGACCAAGGGGGAAGCGGTTGTCATGACCCTAGTAGAGCGTCAAACGCGATTTGCCATCGCTGTAAAACTGGCTAATAAACAAGCAGAAACCATCAATAGGGCTGTTAAGAGCTTACTATCACAGTACCCTATTCGCTCTATCACATCGGACAATGGCTCAGAGTTCAGTAGCTTGTCAGACCTAAAGGTGTGGAAGTCTATTTTGCCCATCCTTATGCTTCTCATGAAAGAGGAACAAATGAAAATTTCAATGGTCTCTTGAGAGAGTTTCTCCCAAAAGGTGTCTCTCTTAACTCACTAACCACAGAAGAACTCAATCACTACGTCTCTGCTATCAATGACAGACATAGACAAATTCACAGGTATAAAACCGCAAATATTTTGTTTGGGCTAGCCCAAACAGCTTAACCTCTGGAACTCTAGTTATCAATGAACTTGATGCACTTGAATTGACAAGTGAGGGTAAATTTTTTCGCTGTCAAAAAAATCCTCTGAAAAATTTCAGAGGATTCATTATTAGTCGCTTACTGAGAAGCGGTTTGTCATAAGATTGCTTGCATCAAAGAGGATTTTATTCAATAGTTTTTGTGTTTCTTCTTGGATGTAATCACTCATCGCTTGGTTTTCAACATCAAAATCAACGTTTTCTCCGTTAGCTAAAGCGGCATCAACACGTTTGATACGGGCATGTCCTGCTGCCATTGTTTTTTCCACATAAGCTTCAATATCACCTTCGTGTTGGTGGAAGTGTGGGTCAGCAATCGCTGCAATCAAACGATTTACCCAATAGAATGAGTCTGTTGAGACATTTTCGCCAGTATTTGCAAAATAAGCTGGTGTAGTTGAAATTTGAGTAAAGAATGGCACCATTGTTCCAAATGGCATTGAACCGTATGCCAACCATTGGATACCTGTTGTGTCGTGTGGTTGGTCAGGTCGCAATTGAAGAATAGCTGTTTGACTTGTGCGGTTGATACCAATTGTACGGAATGCGCGTTGTGTCACAGCATTTCCTTCTGGACCATATGGGTCAAATTCAGTGTCTTGATAGTGGTTGCTCAAAACGTATTTGACATCTTCGATAGTGACTTTACGATAAGGTTTTTGAGCCCATGGAATAAAGAAACTACGTGGGTCTTGCTCGATTTCTGGATTCAAGAAACGTTGCATTGCCCAAGCACGTGGTGTATTGTAGTGGCGGTCCTTATCACGTTGGCTACCAAAAGCATAGCGTGGATTGAAGTGTTCATTTGAGTATGTCAAATCCAAGTTATTATCTTCGATGAATTCACGCAAGTCACTTGAATACATGTAATCATCAGGATTGTTAAATTCAAAATGGTCAATACCAAGTTGGTTTGGATTTGTCACATAACAATCATCTGGCACACGACGAGCAATCCAGCGGTGTCCACCGACAGTTTCTAACCACCAAATTTCATCAACGTCTGAAATAGCCACACCATTTGATTCATATGTTCCGTATTCTTCTAGGATAGCACCGAGGCGTTCTACCCCTTCACGCGCTGTACGGACATATGGAAGCACCAATGTTAGCATATCTTCTTCACCAATACCAGATTCAACGAGCGGGTCAGCTCCCAAAACACGCGCATTTGTCGTGATAGTTTCTGTCTCACTCATGGCAACATTGGCTTCGTTGATACCAGCTTCTCCCCAGATACCATCTTTACGCAAAGCATCTGGTACTGATGTATAGCGCATTGGGTTGTCTGGCAAATCAATCTCAAATGAAGACAAGACTGATTTGTAATGACGTGGTTGGTCTTCTGGGTTAACCACGATAAATTGTTTCGGTGTGAAGTCACCACTTTGTGAATCTTCAGTTCGAGCAATGATGGTTGAACCATCATATGACGCTTTTTTACCTACTAATATAGTTGTACATGCCATAATATGCTTCTCCTTAACTTTTTCTATAATTCATTTGCAATTTTATTGATTTTACGCAATCGATGATTGACACCGCTCTTGGTCAAGGTCCCCTCCAAGTGGTCTGCGATTTGCTGAATCGAGTAATCAGGATTTTCTACACGAATCTTAGCCACTTGTTGCAATTCAATTGGTAAGGTCTCAAGTCCAACGGTATCCATGATTTTAATGATGTTATTGATGGTCTTCATGCTGGCTGTCACGGTTTTTGCAATGTTAGCTGTTTCCACATTGTTGGCACGGTTAACGTCATTGCGCGTCTCACGCATAATCTTAACTTCTTCAAAGCTTTCTTTACATTCCATCGCTCCGATGACAATCAAGAAATCCATGATATCTTCAGCCTTTTGAAGATAAGTCACTGCTCCATTTTTATGTTCGATAACCTTTGCATCAAGGATAAATTTTCGCATCAAGTTTGCTAAATCTTCGGCGTGGTCTTGATAAACGGAAAAAATTTCCAGTTGATATTTTCCTGACTCTGGGTCACGAATGGTCCCAGTCGCCAAGAAAGCACCACGCAGATAAGCACGTCCCTTATCATCATCTTCTAGGATACTTGGGGTAATTCCCATTTCAATCCCAAAAAAAGAATCAGCCAGCTGCAAGTCGTTCAAAATTTCTCTGACATTTTTAGCAACAAAAACTGTATAAATACGATTCTTACGTAAATTTGTCCTTTGATGGTATTTAATCTCAGGCTGAACCTGGTAAATCGTTTCAATCAATTCATAGATATGGCGGGCTACTTTAGCATTTTCTGTTATGATTGACAAAGTTAGTCCAGCAGCTGTTAAGCCGAGGCTTCCTGACATTTTGATAATAGCTGATAGTTCACTCTTATCAAATCGCGATAAATTCAACAATTCTTCTTTAACTTTTACTGTAAAACTCATCGCTTCTTCATCCTCACAAGGTTCATTAATTCTTCAACGACATAGTTGCCATTGTGAAAAGCTCCGCCATTTTCCAAACGAAGAAAATCAGATGAAATCACTCGTTTGACTTGCTTACGAAGCCCTGCAAAATCATGCTCAACTTGAACCAAGTATTCATCAAATTTATTGTGGTCCATGTAATCTTGCGGCACTTTTTGAATATTGACGAGAACCGTATCAATAACATCTTTACCAAGATGACGATTGAGCACTTCGACGTGGTCAGCATCCGTAAAATATTCGGTTTCACCATATTGCGTCATGATGTTACAAACATAAGCAACTTCAGCTTTGGTATCAACAAGTGCCTGCTTGATTTCAGGAATAACCAAGTTTGGCAAAATTGATGTAAACAAAGAACCAGGTCCAAGGACAATCATGTCACTATCCATGATTGCATCAACTACTTTGCGACTGGCAGTTGGTTCGTCGTCATTGTAAGTATTGGTCACATAAACATGGTCAATCATTCCTTGATAACCAGCGATATGACTCTCACCAGCGACTTCATAGCCATCTTTAAAAACAGCATGCAAAGTCAATGGGTTTTCACTTGCTGGATAAATTTTCCCTGTAACGTGAAAGAATTTTGTCAAAATCTGCATGGCGCTGTAAGTAGAACCTTCCATTTCAGCGATTCCTGAAATGATAAAATTTCCAAGAGGGTGTCCAGCAAGCGGACCATCCCCTTCAGCAAAGCGATATTGAAAGACTTTTTCGTAAAACTTAGGCATATCACTCATAGCCACCAGGACATTTCTAAGGTCTCCAGGTGGTGTCAGTTGCATAACCGAACGCAAAGCTCCTGAACTACCACCATCATCAGCGACCGTTACGATGGCTGTAATATCGACCTCTTCGTGTCTTAAACTACTTAAAATAACTGGAATCCCTGTTCCTCCACCGATAACGGTAATTTTAGGTTTTCTCATGAACGGTTCACAGTCTCCTTGCGACGATTTTTATCGCGGTGGGTTTCATTGACTACCCAGTCCGCTTCTAACTCTTCAGCTAAGCGATGAGCAAAGGCAACACTTCGGTGTTGACCTCCTGTACAACCAATAGCAATGGTCAATACAGATTTTCCTTCTTTTTTGTAGCCCGGCAAAATAGGTTTAATGAGACCAATCAAATGTTGGTAGAAATCTTCTGATTCTTCATGATTCATGACATAATCATAAACGTCTTTTTCAAGGCCAGTTTGATTACGAAGTTCTGGCTTATAGTATGGATTTGGCAAGAAGCGTACGTCAAATACCAAGTCTGCATCGAGTGGTAAACCATATTTGAAACCAAAACTCATGACTTCAATACGAAATGAAGCTTGATTTTCATCACTTGTAAATTGTTCAGAAATTGTCTTACGCAATTGACGAGGGGTTAATTCTGTTGTATCAACCACATTTTGGCTCAAGTTTTTCAAAGGTGCAAGCAACTCACGTTCTAACTTGATTCCATCTAAAATACGTCCGTCAGCTGCCAACGGGTGACTACGACGTGTCTCTTTATAACGAGCTACCAATTCGCCATCTGTTGCATCTAAGAAAAGAATCTTGAAGTCGATTTTTGGATTTGAATCAATTTTATCTAAAACAGAAGTAATTTCGTTGAAGAAGAGACGACTACGCATGTCCACCACAAGAGCAACACGATTATTGTCACTTGTTTTTTCAACTAATTCAATAAATTTTGGCACCAAAGTTGGTGGCATGTTATCGATGGTAAAATACCCTAAATCTTCAAAGGATTGAATGGCAACTGTCTTACCAGCACCGCTCATCCCAGTTACAATAACTAAGTTAATCTCTTTATCAGACATTTTCTTCGCTCCTTCTCATTTTTTCAATTTGACCTACTAAACGCACCTGTTCTTCCTGCATACTCACTAATTGTTTTGTCAAAGAAGCTAACATTTCCGTTTGTAATTTCTGAATTTCTAGTAAATCCGACTGATCTTGCTGAACTAAGTGATCCAATTTTGTATGTAACAATCGAATACCTTCTTCTGATACCTTATTAACATTGTAATCATTCTTAGCTTGCAAGCGATCATAGTCAGAAGCACGGTTCTGGCTCATCATAATCAAAGGAGCTTGAAGCGCAGCTAGTGTTGACAAGGCAAGGTTTAACAAAATAAATGGATATTTGTCAAATACAATGCCAAAGGGCTTCAAAACATTCAAAGCCATCCAAACTCCCATAAAGCAGATGAAGGTAATAATAAAGGTCCAAGACCCACCAAAACGAGCCACATCATCCGCAATTTTTTGTCCAAAGGTGATCTTTCTGTCCAATTGGTCTTGGACATCTAAAGCTGTATAACCTTGGTGCTTAGTCGTGTCGTAAACAGCTTCACGGACGTAGTCATTTTTGCGATTAGCTTTATCGATAATCTCCTCTAAAAAAAGAAGACGGTAATAAGTCAGATTCTTATAGCTAATAAAGGCACCACTAGCAATATCAGGATGCTTCTTTTTGATAATCTCTTGTAATCTAATATCCAGAGAATCGATGATAACGCCCTCTTCAATTGGATAATCGTGATGATCAATGCTATCTTGTATTAGTTGTTTTTGACTCATAAGATCCTTCTTTCTGTCTCTCCCATTATACCAGAAATAAAACAAAAAAGCTGACTTCTCAGCTCTTTTCTACTAATCTTCTCGATCGATGATGACGCCTATAACAGTAAGGTGGCCGTTACTAACCAAGGTCAAAACCAAGCGGGCTAGTTCTTTTGCTGGTATTGAAAAATTTGACTTAATCCACCAAAGTAAAGTCCCTGTAAAAATACTCGTTAAGTAAGCCACAACAAAATCAGTCGGGACTTGCTCGCCAGATTCAGTGACATTTAGTTTCGCAAGCAAATGATCATATTTTTCATGTACCAAACTTCCAAATTCTTCTTGCATGACTTCCTGAGAAATGCTTTTTAGAACAATTTTAGCAATCGCAGCATTTTTCTCCAATCCATGATAAAACTCCGTTAAAAGTTTCTCAGCTCGCTTAACTTTTACGCGTTCACCATTTGTAATCTGTGCTGCATCAATCATGTCAGACATTTGCTCTAGAACTTGTTGCTGAATCCCTTTTTGAAGGTCATCTTTGTCCGCATAATGTGCATAAAAAGTGGCACGATTAATCATGGCTTCATCAGCAATATCTTGTACCGTAATTTTCTCATAAGGTTTCTCGCTGAGAAGTTTGGCAAAGGCATCAAAAATCAATTTTTCTGTTCTCAAATAACGAATATCAGTAAGTTTCATGAGCTATTCCTCCGAGATAAACAACAGATTGTCGGGGATGTGTTGCTTAAACAACACAAGTTAAAAAATTAGCGATTGCAATTGACAATGAGTGTTTTATAATACTATTATAACAAACACTCTGTTGAATAAGCAACATTCTGTTGTGACATTAACAGCGTGTGAGATAAGTAAGAAAGGATTGAAATAGTGTTAAAGAACAGTCGATGTAACTACATTATTCGTTGCTAGATAATGAGTCATTTTTAGGAATGATATTTATCTACTACCTTCTAACACTTTTAGGTTTTTTATTAATGTATAAAGCAGGTATAGATGTCGGATCGACCACTGTTAAAGTTGTCATTTTTGACGATAATTATCAGTTACTATTTTCAAGTTACGAGCGTCACTTTTCAGACGTCAAAACAGCAACTATCAAGGTTTTAAATGAAGCCATTTCTGAAATCGGCGATCAAACTGTCAGTATTGCCATTACTGGTTCTGGGGGTATAGGCTTATCTGATGTGGCTGAAATTCCTTTCGTCCAAGAAGTTATTGCTGCGACTACTACCGTTGAAAAATTCATTCCACAAACTGATGTGGTAATCGAGCTTGGTGGTGAAGATGCCAAAATGACTTTCTTTGGCGATACCCTTGAACAACGCATGAACGGAACATGTGCCGGCGGTACAGGAGCTTTCATCGATCAAATGGCTGGACTTTTAAAAACAGATGCCAACGGGGTCAATGAGCTTGCCAAAGGTTACGAAACCATTTACCCAATTGCCAGTCGTTGTGGGGTATTTGCTAAAACTGACGTCCAACCTTTAATTAATGAAGGGGCCAGAAAAGAAGACATTGCCGCTTCGATTTTCCAAGCTGTTGTCAATCAAACCATTGCTGGATTAGCTTCTGGGCGTAAAATCACTGGAAATATTGCCTTTCTTGGTGGACCGCTCTTTTTTATGAGTGAACTTCGTAAGCGTTTCATTGAAACCCTTGATATCAAACCAGAACATGTGATTTTCCCTGAAAATACACAACTTTTCGTTGCCATAGGAGCTGCTCTTGATGAGAACCAAACTCAAATCAGCTTATCTGGAATCATTCATAACTTAGAAAATAATAGCTCACAATCTCTAGTTCCTAAAAATACTCTTGATGTTCTTTTCAAAGATCAAGCTGAACTGGATGCTTGGCACGCCCGTCACGATAAAGCTAGCGTTGAATACAAAGACATTACCACTGCTTCTGGGCCTCTTTTCCTTGGTATCGATGCAGGCTCAACTACTTCAAAAGTTGTCCTCACAGATCCTAAAGGAGCTATTTTATTCCAACACTACGGCAATAACCAAGGACAACCTCTTGAAAATGTCATTGCTATCCTAAAAGAACTTTACCATCAATTGCCAGAAGATGCTTTTATTGCTCGTTCTTGCGTGACTGGATATGGTGAAAATTTGATTAAAGCAGCTCTTCACGTTGATTACGGTGAGGTTGAAACCGTAGCTCACTTCAAAGCAGCTAATTACTTCAACCCAGGGGTTGACTTTATCCTTGATATTGGTGGTCAAGATATGAAAGCCATGAGTGTGCGTGATGGCGCTTTATCGAGTATCCAACTAAACGAAGCTTGCTCTTCAGGTTGCGGCTCATTTATTGAAACCTTTGCCAAATCTCTTAAATACGATGTCAAAGATTTTGCCAAAGTCGCTCTTCTTGCTAAGCACCCCGTTGACCTCGGTTCACGCTGCACAGTCTTTATGAACTCTAAGGTAAAACAAGTTCAAAAAGAAGGGGCAACTGTTGCTGATATTTCCGCAGGACTTTCATACTCTGTCATCAAAAACGCCCTTTACAAAGTTATCAAATTAAAACGCCCCGAAGATTTAGGTGAGAAAATCGTCGTTCAAGGTGGAACTTTCTACAATGAAGCCGTTCTTCGTGCCTTTGAACTCGTCAGCGAACGCGAAGTCGTTCGACCAAGCATTGCTGGACTTATGGGAGCTTATGGCTGTGCTATTATCGCTAAGGAAAAATACGAAGATGAATTAGCCAACCAAGAAGCTGCTCTTGAAGTCAGCGCGGCACAGTAAAGGAGGGATTGTATGACTGAAATATCACTTACAGCCAATCGCACAAAATCAAGTTTGATGGGACTTGAAGAACTTGATCACTTTACCACTCAAAAAGAATTTACCCGTTGCGGCATGTGTGAAAATAACTGTGCCTTAACTGTTACCATCTTTAACGACGGTTCAAAATTCGTTACTGGTAACCGCTGCGAACGCGGTGCTGAAAAAGTTACTAAAATTAAATTTGACCGTAGCAACCAAAAAGAAAATCTGGTTGATTACAAATATAAAAAAATCTTTAAATTTAAAGCACTGTCAAAACGTGACGCTGTCCACGGTGTCGTTGGGGTTCCACGTGTACTTAACATGTATGAAAATTACCCACTTTGGCACACTGTTCTTACTGACTTGAAGTTCCGTGTTCAAATCTCACCAAAATCAGACAAACGATTATTTGAAAAGGGAATTGAAACTATCCCAAGTGATACCGTTTGTTACCCTGCCAAAATGGTGCACGGTCACATTCAAAGTTTAATCGAGCGCAAAGTGGATGCCATTTTCTACCCTAGTGTCATTTACGAACAAATTGAAAATAGCAAAGCGCCTAACCACTACAACTGCCCAATCGTTCAAAGTTATCCAGAAGTCATCGAAAAAAACATGGACCCTATCCGCAATGGTGAGGTCAAATACTTCCATCCATTTGTTAACTTGGCCGACCATAAATCTGTTGTCAAATCACTTGTCAAAAGCTTTGCTGATTATAATGACATTACAGAAGCTGATATTCGCGAAGCCGTTGAACATGGCTATCAAGTCTTAACTGACTTCAAGAAAGATTTACAAGATAAGGCTGATGAGCTCCTTAGTAAACTAGCTCTCAACGACGAAAAAGCAATTGTGCTTTCTGGACGCCCATATCACCTCGACCCAGAAATCAACCATGGGATTGCTAACATCATCACCCAAGAAGGTTTCCACGTTTTAACAGAAGATATGGTAGCTGGACTTGAAGAAGTTTCAGGTTTACGCGTGGTTAACCAATGGGTTTACCACTCACGTCTTTACGCTGCTGCTAAAGTCGTTTCTAAAAATCCTAACCTTGAATTAGTCCAATTAAACAGCTTTGGTTGCGGGCTTGATGCCGTCACAACTGATCAAGTTGAAGAAATCATGCGAGCTCACAACAAGCTTTACACTGTCCTAAAAATCGACGAAGGAAGCAACCTTGGTGCCATCCGTATTCGTCTTCGTTCTCTTAAAGCTGCTGTTGAAGAACGTGACAAGAAAGCTAAAAAAGCTAATCTCAATCATATTTTCAATCAAGTTCCACAATTTACCAGCAAAGCTGATGAAGAAAGCATAGAACCTATCTTCACACAAGATATGAAGAAGAAACACACCCTTCTCATGCCAATGCTTTCACCAATTCACCAAAATGGTCTAATTGAAGAAGCCTTCAAACAAGCTGGCTATAATATTGTGATTCTCCCAGCTATGGACAGAAAAGCTGTTGATGTTGGTCTAAAATTTGTTCATAACGATGCTTGCTACCCAGCTATCATCACTATCGGCCAATTGCTCGAAGCACTTCAAAGTGGTAAGTACGACCTCGACAATACCAGCGTCATGATGACTCAAACTGGTGGAGGTTGCCGTGCAACCAACTACATTCCGCTCTTGCGAAAAGCCTTAAAAGATGCTGGCTATCCTCAAATTCCTGTGGTTTCCGTCTCCATGGGAAATCAAGGTACAGAAGAAACACCTGGTTGGAGTTTAACCTTACCATTTGTCAAACGTCTGCTTATCAGCGTACTTTACGGTGACCTTTTTGAACGAGTGCTCTACCGCGTTCGTCCTTATGAAGCCGTTCCAGGTTCTGCCAATGCCTTATACGAAAAATGGCTTGAAATCGCTCGTAAGAATGTCAAATCAGGCTCTTACTTCGAATTCAACCACAACATGAAACGAATCATTAAAGACTTTGATAATCTTGAAACCATCGACTTTGGTCAAAAACCACGTGTTGGTGTGGTTGGAGAAATCTTGGTCAAATATGCCCCTACAGCTAACAACGACATTGTTGCTATCATTGAAAATGAAGGTGGTGAAGCCGTTGTACCAGACTTGATTGGCTTTATGAATTACTCACTCTTCAACCAAATTTGGAAAGCCGATGAGCTCAATATGAGCCAAAAATCAAAACGCCTAGCAAAACTTGGTATCGATGCCATCAATCTTCTTGAAAAACCAATAAACAAAGCTCTTGAAAAATCTGAGCGTTTCGAAGGTATCGAATCAATCTATGATATCGCTAAAGGTGCCGAAAAAGTCGTTTCAATCGGTAACCACACTGGTGAAGGTTGGTTCTTGACTGGTGAAATGATTGAATTACTCAACAATGGTGTTAAAAATATCGTTTGTCTTCAACCATTTGGTTGTCTTCCAAACCACATCGTCGGAAAAGGAATGCTAAAAGAACTCCGCCGACAATTCAAAGGTGCCAATATCTCACCAATCGATTACGACCCAGGTTCATCAGAAGTTAACCAATTGAACCGTATTCGCTTGATGATGACAACCGCTAAAAAATGCAAAAAGCAAATTAATCAATCTAACGCAATAGAAAAAAGTTCGCCGAGAGAATAGCGAACTTTTTTCGTGTCAAATAATATTAAGAGAACATCTAGTCGAGATAAGCGATGACTTCAATTTCTACCTTGACGTCTTTTGGCAAACGAGCAACTTCAACAGCAGAGCGCGCTGGAAAATCAGCTTTAAAAGCCGTAGCGTAAACTTCATTAAATGGAACAAAGTCATCCATGTCACTTAAGAAACATGTCGTTTTAACCACATGGTCAAAATCAGTACCTGCTTCTGCTAAAATGGCAGAAATATTTTTAAGAACTTGTTTGGTTTGTTCTTGAATGCTTGTCCCAATAACTTCACCAGTTTCAGGTGACAAAGGAACTTGACCTGAAGCAAAAAGGAAGTTACCAACAACTTTTCCTTGAACGTAAGGACCAATTGCTGCTGGCGCTTTGTCCGTGTGAATTGTTTTCACCATAAATTTTCACCTTCTCTCAAATAGATTAGGATTATTATAACAAAATATTCTGAAAATTGAAACATATTAATAAGTAAAAATACATTTATTTTCAAATATTTACAAAAAAGCAAATTATTTATATAATAAAAGGCGTGCATAATCAAAAGTACTACTTTTGGACTGGTTCGAAAACTCCCAGAATAAAAAACTAGCTATCTACAAATTGAGACCTGCTCTTTGTTGAGCATCTTTTTTGAGTGGCTTTGTTTTTTAGAAAACAAGGTCCTTTTTATTTTTTATAAATATTTTTAAGAAAGGAGGAAAGGATGACTAAGCAAAAAATTATTATCGATTGTGATCCTGGTATCGACGATACACTAGCACTACTTTATGCCCTCAAACATCCAAATTTAGAAGTGGTTGCAATCACCATCGTCGCTGGAAATTGTCCAACAGATCTCGGCGTTAAAAATACTTTTACAAGCCTAGAACTGCTTGATCGACTAGATGTTCCTGTCTACCAAGGAGCTAGTACACCGCTGACACGAGATTACGTTTCTGCCCAAGATACTCATGGTATGGACGGTCTTGGCGAAAATAATTTCCCACTCAAACACACTCCTCATGTTCAAGAAAAATCAGCAGAGCAATTTTTAGCCGATTACTTTAAAGCCCCTAAAGATACTTCTATCATTGCCCTAGGTCCTTTAACCAATATCGCAAAAGCTCTTGAAATAAATCCTAAGCTCGGCGAAAACTGTCACCGTTTTGTCAGCATGGGAGGAAATTTCAAATCACATGGCAATTGTTCACCTGTTGCTGAATACAACTACTGGTGCGACCCTCATGCGGCACAAATCACTTTTGAACGTTTAGGTCGCAAAGTTGAAATGGTTGGACTTGATACCACTCGCCATATTGTCTTAACACCAAATCATTTAGAATATATGAGTCGTATTAACGCTGAAATGACAGCATTCATCACAAAAATTACCCGTTTTTACTTTGATTTTCACTGGGAATACGAACATATCATTGGCTGTGTGATTAATGACCCTCTTGCATTGGCATATTTTGTCAACAGCGAGGTCTGCTCAGGTTTTGAGGCTTACACTGATGTTGTTACTGACGGCATCGCTATTGGGCAAACTGTCGTCGATCAATACGATTTTTACCACAAACCTAAGAACAGTACTATTTTGACTCAGGTTAACCCAAGCCTATTCTGGGAAGATTTTCTAACCGTACTTTTAGATGCACAAAAAGACATCATTCAAGATGATCTCAAAAATCTGAAGTTAGAAAGTTAAATTATGAAAAATTCATCAATTCGTATCATTTCTTTTATGGCAATTGCCATTGCAATTAACTATATTGGCGCAAATATCGCTTTATTCTTACGTCTGCCAATTTATCTTGATATGATTGGAACATTGTTGGTCGCTGTTGTCTTTGGACCATGGCTTGGTGCTGGTACTGCTATTGTCAGTGCCTTGATTAGCTGGATGACGACTGATATCTTTGCTATTTACTTTGCACCTGTAGCTATCGTAGCTGCTTTTATTACAGGTTTCTTAGTTAAAGAAACAAGCAAATCAAAAGACTTAATCTGGAAAAGCTTACTTGTCTCACTTCCTGGAACAGTTGTTTCATCAAGTATCACAGTCATTCTTTTCCATGGTATTACTTCAAGTGGTTCTGGCATCTTGGCACAAATTCTTCACGGCTTAGGCATTGACATGACAGCAAGTTTAGTTTTGGTTCAAGCCATTACTGACTATGCTGACCGTCTCATTAGCCTTGCTTTAGTACTTGCTATCATCAAATCACTCAAAACTTTTGCGCCAAACCTTATGACTGCTAAAAACTAAAAAAAATCCCAACCAATTTGGCTGGGATTTTAACTTATGTCAAGGTCTGGCAAGTAATCGAAGCAATTGCCTCGTGCTTTCCTAAATCAGAAAAGTGTTCCTGCAAAGCTCTGATAAAAAACGTTTTACTAAAGAAAGTATCACTTATTAAGCTTTTAAAGCTATCTGAAAGAGCTTCTTGCCAGATTTGTAAATCATGCTCAACTAAACCTACTTGTCGTTTAATCTGTTCTAAAAGCGGGTGTGAAACCCTTCTTAGGTCTAATGCAATACAAAATGTCTTATCAAAAAAGGTAATTTTCGCGATATAAGTTATCATGTCAATCACCTCTTACGAAGATTTTAGCAAATATTCCTTAAACAAACTTAAAAAGCCTGAACTCAAAAGTTCAGGCTTTAATAATCTTTATTTATTAAGGTTTAATATCATTCCTTAGTCAAATCTCGCCTCACTTCGCTCCGCTAATTTGACACGCTAAGTCCTATTGGCACTTAGCTAAAGGACTGACTAGCTTCTAGAATGAAGAAGTTTCGTTCCCATTCTAAAAGCGTCGTGGTCAACTTTCTAAGGTTTAATACGGTGTAGCATACGTGGGAATGGAATAGCTTCACGAATGTGTTTAGTTCCAGCTACGAATGTTACCATACGTTCGATACCGATACCGAATCCAGCGTGTGGCACTGAACCATATTTACGAAGGTCAAGGTAGAATTCATATTCTGATTTATCCATACCAAGAGCATCCATTTTAGCAACAAGTGTATCGTAGTCATCTTCACGAACTGAACCACCGATGATTTCTCCGTATCCTTCTGGTGCAAGAAGGTCAGCACACAAGACGCGTTCTGGGTTACCAGGAACTGGTTTCATGTAGAAGGCTTTGAAGCTTGCTGGATAGTTGATAACAAATGTTGGTACACCAAAGTAGTTTGAAATCCAAGTTTCGTGTGGTGAACCAAAGTCGTCTCCGTGTTCTAGGTGTTCGTAATCAGCATCTTCATCATTTTCGTGTTCTTGAAGAAGATCGATAGCATCATCGTAAGATACACGTTTGAATGGTTCTGCAATATATTTTTTAAGCAAATCAATATCACGTTCCAAAATTTCAAGAGCTTGTGGAGCACGGTCAAGAACACCTTGGATAAGGGCTTTAACGTAAGCTTCTTGAAGATCAAGAGATTCTTCGTGTGATAGGAATGAATATTCAGCATCCATCATCCAGAACTCAGTCAAGTGACGACGAGTTTTTGATTTTTCAGCACGGAATACAGGACCAAAGTCAAAGACACGACCAAGTGCCATAGCACCAGCTTCAAGGTACAATTGACCTGATTGGCTCAAGTAAGCAGGTGTACCAAAGTAGTCAGTTTCAAACAATTCTGTTGAATCTTCAGCAGCGTTTCCTGACAAGATTGGGCTATCAAATTTAATGAAACCATTTTTATCAAAGAAATCATATGTAGCGTAGATGATAGCGTTACGGATTTGCATGATAGCCATTTGTTTACGTGAACGCAACCACAAGTGACGGTGATCCATCAAGAAATCAGTACCGTGTTCTTTTGGAGTGATTGGGTAATCTTCTGAATGACCAACGATTTTAAGGTCAGTCACATCAAGTTCGTAACCAAATTTTGAACGTGAATCTTCTTTAACGATACCTGTGATAAGGATAGAAGTTTCTTGGCTAAGGTGTTTAACTGTGTTGAATTTTTCAGTTCCTTCTTCTTCACCATATTTTTCAATAAAGTTTGGTTTGAAAGCAACTGCTTGGAAGAATGCTGTCCCGTCACGAAGTTGTAAGAAAGCAATTTTTCCTTTTCCTGATTTGTTAGCTACCCAAGCCCCGATTGTGACTTCTTCACCAACATGATTTTTAACATCAATAATTGATACGTAATCTTTAGACATAATTCCTCTTTTCAAATATTACTCTGACACTTTTGTCAGTTTAATCTTATTAATTTTAGTTTTTGAACTACTGATAGTAATGCGGTAAGTCAATTCTTTTTTACCGCCTTCCCAATCTTGGCAATAGGTTAAATGAAATTGCGTCTGACCAGCTTCTTTGACTTTTCCGGTCACACGACTGTAGCCATCAGACCCTACTCGATTGTCTTTACTAGGATAAGCCTGATAAACAATATCATCTAAGGTGCAATTTTCCTTATTCACATCACTGGCAGTCCAAGTATAACCAGTTGTGCTGTTGCTAGCCAGATCAATTTCAAAACGCATGCCCTTGGAAGTAACCGAGTAATCTCCCAGTCTGGTTAATTCTGGGGAAGTTGGTTTAAAATGAATGCCAAGTCCAACTGCAACAATTCCTGAAAAAGCAACTAATGCAATAATAAGTTTTCGTTTTTTGGACATCTTATTTTTCCATGAATGCTTTCAAACGTCTTACAGCTTCTTTCAAAGTATCCATATCAGTCGCATAGCTCAAACGAACATTTTCAGGAGCACCGAAACCAGCACCAGTAACAAGAGCTACTTCTGCCTCTTCAAGAATAGCTGTTGTAAAAGCAGTCACATCAGTGAAGCCTTTCATTTCCATCGCTTTTTTCACGTTAGGGAAAAGATAGAAAGCACCTTGAGGTTTAATCACTTCAAAACCAGGAACTTCGCAAAGCAATGGATAAATGGTATTAAGACGTTCTTCAAAAGCCTTACGCATAACTTCAATAGAATCTTGTGAACCAGTAAATGCTTCGATTGCTGCGTATTGTGAAACTGCCGTTAAGTTTGATGTTGTTTGGCTGATAACTCTTGCCATACCTGAAATGATTTCTTCATTACCAACCGCAAAACCAACACGCCAACCAGTCATGGCATAAGTTTTTGAAGTACCATTTACAACAACTGTTTGATTTCTGATAGCTTCAGAAATTGTTGAAATTGGTGTAAATTCATTTCCATTATATACCAAACGACCATAAATATCGTCTGCCAAGATTAAGATGTTGTGTTCAACAGCCCAATTACCAATTACTTCTAATTCATCACGGCTGTAAATCATACCAGTTGGATTAGATGGTGAATTCAATAATAAAACCTTTGTTTTATCTGTACGAGCAGCTTCAAGTTGTTCAACAGTAGCTTTGAAGTTATTTGCTTCAGTTGTCGCAACTGTTACGGGAACACCATCAACCATTTTAACTTGATCGACATAAGACACCCAACATGGTGTTGGAATAATAACCTCATCGCCTGGATTAAGAACAGTTGTAAAGAAAGTATAAAGAATGTATTTAGCACCTGTTGCAACAACCACTTGATTACGATTAACTGAATAACCGTAGAAATTTTCCATGTAATTGTTGATTGCATCCTTCAATTCTGGAAGACCAGAAGCAACAGTGTAGAAGCTTGCTTTACCATTTTGAATAGCTTCAACTGCTGCATCTTGGATATTCTTAGGAGTTACAAAATCTGGTTCTCCTAAAGTTAGTGATAAAATATCACGTCCTTGCGCTTTCAAGGCTTTGGCACGCGCACTCGCTGCTAAAGTCACACTTTCTTCCATGTTCAACACGCGATTTGATAAGTTTGTCATATGCCCTCCTTCTTCACGAGCTCACTTGTTTCAAAATTCACAAGATAATAACCATCAGTAGCTGTGACTTCCCAAATTGGAGTCTTGCCATCAATTCCGTAAACAACTTTTGAAATGCCAGTCGCACCATTAGCAGCTGCTACTTGCTCAGCTTGCTTACGATCAATCCCATCAGTGACAGAATAGACAAATACCTTACCATTGTCTTCACCTACAGCAACAATCTTCTGATCACCTGAGGCTGTCGTTCCAAAAACACTGTAATAGGTCTTAGAACCATTGTAAAGGTCAACAGAAGATGTTTGAACCAAATCAGCTTTTTCAATGGCTACTTGGGTCGCTAGTTTTTCTGCGCGACGTTTTGGCTGAATCGCTAAATCCAAAACAGTTGCAGCAGAAAGCAAGAGAACTAATAAAATCAAGCTAAAACCAAGTAAATACTGTTTTACTGGTGTTAATTTTTTCATTTACTTCTCCCCTTTTGTTTATCTCTTTTATTATAGCAGAAAATTCTTTATTTCAGTGAGACTCTTTGAAAATTTTTGATGAGAAATGTAAAATTCTTCAGATAAAGCATCATTGATGATTCTTCCGTACGATTTTGTCAAAATTCGTGGGTCAAGCAAAAGCACCGCCGAGCGTTGCTTCTCACGTCGCATAGTTCTTCCGATAGCTTGTTTTAGTTTTAAAATAGCTAACGGCAAAGAATAATCATTGAAAGGCGATTTAGCTTGCGCTAGCAAATGATTACTGATTTTCTGAACAAATAAATCCTTAGGATTTTCAAACGGTAAACGTGTAATAACCTCAATCATTTTATCAGATTGCACAAAGTCCACACCTTCCCAGAAAGCACCAGTCCCAAGTAAAATATGACTTTCACCGCGTTCAAAACGACGCTTAACATTGTAAGCTGTCCCGTTTTTCTCTTGTGTCAGATGATGAAGTTCCATCTCATCCAAACGTTCAGAAACATCAAACATGGCTTTCTTAGAGTTAAATAGCACTAGCATCTGCTCATCTAATTGTCTAATCTGATAAATTCGCTCAGCAATCGCATCAGCGTATGCTTCATCAGAGATTTCAGCAACATTTGGCATTTCTTCATCAATCCAAATGCGTTGTGACGTTTGCTTCTCGCGCTCAATGCTCATGTAATGATACTGCTCAAAGCCAAGCAAATCTGCTAGACTAACTTGCGGACTAATGTGCAGAGTCGCAGAAACCATGTAAGTCTTGCGTGTTTCTGGCAAGAAGTCTTGGAAATTCAAGAGTTCACCACTACTTGCATTCAAATAGGTCTGACGTTTTTCATTTTCAAAACTTGTCTCAAACCAAAAATCCGTAAATGGCTGTGCAAATAAAGCTAACAAATCTTCCAAGCACAGATAACGCCACTCAGGATTAAGAGCAAGCAACTCTTTAGCAGCTTGTTCTACTCGGTGAGCATCTTCTGTCGTCACATAAATTTCTTGATTTTGATAAAAACGAGTTTCTAAATGGCTTAGTTGGAATGATAAGCTTTCAATCAAACGTTTTTCAAGCGTCGGAAGAGCAGCATCCAAATGCTTTTCAAGTTTTTGAACCAACTGCGTTACATTAACACGGCGACGTGAAAATTGTTCTAGATTCAAAATCAATTTTTGCGCTTCATCAAATACCAAAATTTTCTTAGCCGCAAAAGCCTTATCATCTTGAACACGTTCTAAGAAATACGCATGATTAATAATTAAAAGCTTACTGTGCTTAGCATTTTCATAAGTGCGATTCCAAAAATCGACATCCTTATATAAGGATTTTTCACTCAGATTCCCATCATGCTTAATCTGTTCAAAATAAGTTTCAAAGGAGTATTTTTGTCTGATTTCGTCCAAATCACCCGTTAAGGTCTCAGTCAACCAGACAAGCAATTGCATCTTGTAGCGATTAACTAAGCGATTATCCCCTTCTCGGTGCAAGGTTTCAGCAAAAGAATCTAACTTAATATAATTGCCAGGTCCTTTGATGGATTGGCAAGAAATGTGAAAGACTTCTTGAATCTTTTTAGCTTCATTGGCCATGATTTGGTCTTGCAAAATTTTTGTTGGCACTGAAACAATAATTTGTTCATCTTGTGCTAACTGCAAAAGTGGCAAAAGATATCCATAAGTCTTTCCGAGACCAGCCTGAGCTTCTAAGAATGAGATTTTTGAACTTTGAAAATCATCTTTAACCATCTGAGCAAAGCGAGTTTGCTTCTCACGCGCATCCAAGCCTAAAAGCGCCATATTTAACTCAAAATCATCAGACAGCTTACGCTCACTGCCAATGGTTTTAGCACGTCGTAAAATCAAACCACTAACTTCTTGGTAGTCTTTTTTTGACATGACTTTTGCTTTTTTAAAGCTCTCCTCAACCAACATCCCCGTTTCAAATAAGAGATTATCAGAAAAAGGCAAGAGTTGTTCTAGCAGTTCTTTTGGCAGACTTTCCATTTTTTCTTTTAGTTTTAACAATAGCTGAGCAGTCGCATAAGCATCAGAAATAGCCGTGTGCGCATCTGTCAAATCTAGTTGTAAAACATCTGCTAAATGTCCTAGTGTATATTTTTCAAGAGTTGGATAAAAAACTTGTGATAGCTCAACCGTATCAACAAGTGGCGTACGTAATTCGTACCCTTCTAAGAATAATTTTTCTGCTAAAAGATTGGCATCAAATTTCACATTGTGAGCCACAAAAACACAATCCGAAATCAAGTGATAAATTTCTTGAGCAACTTGTGAAAAATCTGGCGCTTTTGCCAATTGCTCATCTGTTATCCCCGTTAAATGAATAATGTGTTCAGTTAAGGCCTCGTGCGGATTAACATCCGTTTGATAGGTCTTCACAATCTGATTATTTTCAATAATGACAATGCCAACCTGAATAATTTCTGCCATTGCATGGGCACCTGTTGCCTCCAAATCCACAACAGCATATTTTTGAGAATTAACTTGCATCATAACATTTAAATTATACCATTTTTAAAGCCCACATTCACCTAATCCAAAAAATAAGATAGTGAAAAAATGGCTTTTAGCAAAAGAGATTGTATGACTTTTAAAGACTTTTTTGATACACTTTTTTTATGAAGATTTTTAGATTATTAAACCACGTTGCACGTGAAAATACCTACTTATTGGTCAATGACCAAGCTATCATTGTTGTTGACCCTGGTAGCAATACAGATAAAATTAAAGAAAAAATTACGGCTATTGATAAGCCTGTAGCTGCTATTTTAATCACCCACGCTCATTACGACCATATCATGGGGCTTGATGTGATTCGTGATACTTTTGGGCAGCCACCTGTTTATATCTCTGAAAAAGAAGCATCGTGGCTTTATTCCCCAAAAGATAACTTTTCAGGCTTAGACCGTCATACTGATATGGATGATGTGATTTTAAAACCTGCTGAACACCACTTCCAATATCAAGAAGATTATGTATTAGCTGGTTTTCGTTTTCAAGCACGTCAAACACCAGGACATTCGTGGGGAAGTGTTTCGCTAGTTTTCCCTGATGATGAGCTTGTTATCACCGGTGATGCGCTCTTTCGTGAAACCATTGGGCGTACTGATTTGCCAACTGGTAACACAGTACAATTACTAAATAGTATCGAAACTGAACTCTTTAGCCTTCCAAATCACTTCACCGTATACCCTGGCCATGGTCGTGAAACGACTATTGCACATGAAAAGAATTTTAACCCGTATTTTAACACACTATGAACAAACTCAAAAAATATCTGCTCTATTTTTTAGTTTGTTTAACAACTCTGCTTGTTCTAGGCCTTGGTTTTATTCGTTATAAAACCTACCAAGCACATCAAAGTTCTATGGCAACTGCTAAATCCGCTAAAATCACCAAAGACTATCTACTGTTTGAAAGTAAAGAAAGCACAAAAGCAACTATTATCTTTTATCAAGGTGCTGTCGTTGAGGAAAAAGCCTACGCTGGCTTAGCTAATGATTTAACCAAGTCAGGATATAATGTTTACATTTTGAAAACACCCCTAAATCTTCCTGTGCTATCGAATAAAAAAGCTTTAACCGTCATCAAAGAAAAGAACTTAAAAAATGTCTACCTCGCTGGACACTCACTAGGTGGCGTTGTTGCCTGCATGAACGCTGATGCAGCCAAAACAGACGTTACTGGTTTAATTCTTCTTGCAAGCTATCCAAGTGAGAAAACAGACTTATCAAAAGACAAGCTAAAAGTTCTCTCAATCACAGCTAGCAAAGATAAAATCCTTAAACGGGACCAGTATAACAAAGCTAAAAAGAGACTTCCACAAGATACAAAATACGTCAATATCTCTGGAGGTAACCACAGCAAATTTGGAGATTATGGTCACCAAGCAAAAGACGGAAAAGCAAGCATTTCTCAAAAAGAACAAGAAAAAGAAATTGCTACAGCTATTACAAACTTTATAAATTAAAACAACTTCTGATTTTCAGAAGTTGTTTTTTTCTATTAAATTTTAAGATAACGTCTCATTGAGATAACTGAACCAAGTGATCCGATAAGGATACCTACAACGAACATACCACCAATAATCATTGGAAGAAATGTATCAGCTGGGTAAAGAGTCAATCCTTGTACTTCAAATTGTGGATTTACTGATGCGTAAACAGCTTTATAGCCGAAGTAAATGATGATTGATGGAACAATCGCTCCAAACAAACCAACCCAAGCACCTTCAAAGAAGAATGGGCCACGGATATAAGAGTTTTTCGCACCAACTAAACGCATGATTTCAATATCGCGGTGACGAGACATGATAGTCATACGAATTGTATTTGAAATCAAGAAAATAGCTACAACAACAAGAAGAACAGTACCAGCAGCTCCCCATGTTCGGATAAATTTAGAAATCTTGAAGAGTTGATCTGAGTTTGAACCACCATAGTTAACTGATTCAACACCTTCAATTTTAGAAATTTTATTAGCTACTTTCTTAACTTTTGATGCTGATGTCGCTTCTACAACGTAAACATCTTGCAATGGATTTGAATCTCCATCGAACATTGTCCAGTCATCACCATATGTTTCTTTCAATTTAGCTAATTGGTCATCTTTACTTGAGAAAGTAACTGATTTTACACCAGAAAGTGCATTGATTTGGTCATAAACTTGGTGATAAGAATCATTTTGAACAGTTTCACCAACTTCATTTGTTTTTGTTTCTGAATTATCAGCAGAGTTGACATTCAAATAAACACTAATTTGAATATTATTTTCAATACCTTGAGCAATTTTTTCAACGTTCAAAAGTACAGCTGCAAAAATACCAACAAGTGTCAATGTAATCGCAACTGAGCTGACTGATGCAATGGTCATCCAGATGTTTCGTTTTAAACTTTTAATAGATTCCCATAAGTGGCGGAAAAAGTTTCTAATCATTATATCCGTATTCTCCTTCCTCTTCATCACGTACAATACGTCCTTCTTCAATTGCGATAACGCGATGGCGAAGGTTATCAACGATTTGTTTGTTGTGTGTTGCCATTAGAACGGTTGTTCCTTGAAGGTTGATACGTTCTAACAATTGCATGATTTCCCAAGAAATTTCTGGGTCAAGGTTACCAGTTGGTTCGTCAGCAATCAAAACTTTTGGATTGTTAACGATGGCACGCGCAATTGCCACACGTTGTTGTTCACCACCAGAGAGTTGATCAGGGAATGATCGCATTTTGTGTTTAAGCCCGACAAGTTCAAGCACTTCAGGCACACGTTTTTTGATTTCACGTGGCTTTTCACCAATTACTTGCATGGCATAAGCAACGTTTTCAAAAACAGTCTTCTTAGGAAGAAGTTTGTAATCTTGGAAGACAACGCCAATGCTACGACGTAAAATCGGGATTTGACGTTTTTTCATTTTTGTAAGGTTAAATTCCCCAACTTTAAGTGTCCCAGCAGAGACTTTTTCTTCGCGGTAAAGCAATTTAATGAAACTTGATTTACCAGCACCAGAAGGACCAACAATATAAACAAATTCACCTGGGTTGATAGATACATTAATATCTCTCAAAGCAGTTGTTGAGCGGTGATACTTTTTAGCTACACCTTTCATTTCAATTAATGCCATTTGTATTTTCCTTTACGATTTTGTTATCCTAAAATTTTACTTTTAAATTAATCAATTCGCCATTTCAAGAAAGCGTCGATGAAGCCATCAATGTCACCATCCATGACTTTATCAACTTGAGCAACTTCATAGCCTGTACGGTGGTCTTTAACCATTGTATATGGAGTGAAGACGTATGAACGGATTTGACTTCCCCAAGTGATTTCTTTTTTATCACCTTTAAGAGTATCCACTTCTTGCGCTTTTTTCTCTTGTTCTAATTGATAAAGTTTTGCTTGCAACATTTTCATGGCGCGGTCACGGTTACCGTATTGAGTACGGTCAACAGTTGACGCAACAACGATTCCTGTTGGAATGTGGGTCAAACGGACACCAGTAGAAACCTTGTTGACGTTTTGTCCACCAGCACCACCTGAACGGAAAGTATCCATCTTGATATCATCATCACGAATTTCAACTTCAATCGTATCATCCAATTCTGGCATTACTTCGACAGAAGAGAATGATGTGTGACGACGTTTAGCTGAATCAAATGGTGAGATACGAACCAAACGGTGAACACCCATTTCTGATTTCAAAAGACCATATGCATTTGGACCTTCAAAAGAAAGAGTCACTGATTTGATACCAGCTTCATCACCAGCTTGGTAGTCAAGGGTTTCAACTTTAAAGCCTTTGGCATTTCCATAACGTGTATACATACGGAAAAGCATATCAGCCCAGTCTTGAGCTTCCGTACCACCTGATCCTGGGTGAATTTCCAAGATAGCATTATTACGGTCATATGGTTCTGATAGAAGAAGTGTCATTTCATAACTTGTCATGATTTTATCAAGTTTTTCAAGAGTTTCTTCTAACTCAGCTTGAATAGAATCATCTTCATCTAACATTTCTAAATAAAGTTCTGTTTCATCAGACAATTCTTGCATCTCGTTAAATGTTTCATAGGTTTGTTTCAAACCATTCAATTCTTGAGATGTTTTCTGTGCTGCAATGTTGTCGTTCCAAAAATCTGGCTCAGTCATTTTGTTTTCAAGAAGCGCAATGTCTTCTTCCAAACGATCTAAGTCAAAGAGACCTCCTGAAGCTAGTCAACTTCTCTTGATTTTCTACTATTTTTTGGCGAATTTCAGCCACTTCCATGAGATAACTCCTTTTATTAAGATATTAAGTTCGTTAAGAAAGCAAGATAAAAACAGGAATTTAAACTCTGCCTTTAAAACCTAATTAGTTCAATCTAAAATCGGCTAAACTTTGTACTTTTAAGCCTCAATAGATTTCTCTACTGCTTTTTTATTTTATCATAAAGCCTATAAAATTGCTATTGGCTACCACTAACAGGTACTTTCTTTTCTTGACTAATTTTACTTAAAATAATTAGTTTTAATATAACAACTTAGGCTTCTTTTTCAATTACTTGCATAGCTTCGGTTAAGCTATCAACCAAAAGGCTAGCTTGTGATTGGTCAATGCCAAATACTTTATCACGGATGGCAATCACACGAACACCAGCTGCTACTCCAGCTTGAATTCCTTTTTGACTATCTTCAATGATAACAATATTACCTTTATCGAATCCTAATTTAACACAAGCAGCGTTGTAAATTGCAGGATTTGGTTTACCTTCTTTAAAATCATCACCTGTCAAAATGTAAGTAAAATATTCAATCAAACCACATTTTGTCAAAGCTCGTTCAACATCTTTTCGCACAGTGTTTGAAGCCAATGCTAAGACAAATCCTTTTGCCTTTAAATCAGCTAAAACTTTTTTAGCATCTGGAAAAACTAATTGATTATAATCTGGTCGATGAACATTCTTATAAGCAGTGTATTCTGCTTCTAATGCCTTTGTATCATAGTCTGAAATCTTGTCACCTAAGATCTTTTCCCAGAACTGATCCATACGCCCACCAACAAAAAATTTAGGTGGCAAATGTTTGATAGAAATACCTTTACTCCCTAAAAATGCCTCACGACGGTTAAAATAAAAATTCTCAGTGTTAAATAAAACACCATCCATATCAAATATAATTGCTTTAATCATGAAAGCCTCCCCAGAATATTCTACCATAAATTTTTCAAAGTTTTCAGAAAGCAAAAAAGCTAGGACAATTTGTCCTAGCTAATAATTAGTCTAACTTAAATAGCTTTTTCATCTTGACCAAGAGCTCGTTGAACAGCCTTAACAATTTCTGTCAAAACAGTCATGAGCAAGCTTCCGATGATGACCGCTAACCATTGTGTCACACTCAAGTGTGAAACGTGGAATAATTGGTTAAATCCGGGCACTACAATAGTAACCATCAATAGTAAGAAGGCTACTGGAATTGCCCAGTTAAAGGTTCTATTTCTGAAAGCTCCAACTGTAAAGATTGATTGGTAAACAGACTTAACGTTAAAGGCATGGAGCAATTGAATCAAACCAAGGGTTGCAAACGCCATTGTCAAAGCATCTTCGTGCATCATGCGGTTTGAAGCATGTTCTGGGAACATCAATGCCCATCCGTAAACACCTAAAACAAGTAAAGTTTGGAAAATACCTTGATAGATAATTGCGCCCATAACCCCACCATCAAAGAAGTTTGATTTACGTCCACGAGGTTTGTGAGTCATCACATCTGGTTCAGCTGGTTCAACACCAAGCGCAATCGCTGGTAGCGTATCTGTTACCAAGTTAATCCAAAGAAGGTGTACAGGTTGAAGAACATCCCAACCAAATAGTGTGGCAAAGAAGATTGTGAAGACTTCTGCCATATTAGCTGAAAGAAGGTATTGAATTGATTTTTGGATATTAGAGAAGACCTTACGTCCTTCTTCAACAGCGACGATAATCGTTGCAAAGTTATCATCAGCAAGGACCATGTCAGAAGCCCCTTTAGAAACTTCTGTACCAGTAATCCCCATGCCGATACCGATATCAGCTGTCTTAAGTGATGGTGCATCATTAACACCGTCACCAGTCATGGCAACAACTTTACCTTCATTTTGCCAAGCTTTAACGATACGGACTTTGTGTTCAGGAGACACACGTGCATAAACTGAATATTGTTTGAAAACTTTTTGGAATTCTTCATCTGACAATTCATTAAGTTCAGCACCTGTGAAGACGTGGTCTTGACCGTCATCTTCAATGATACCAAGACGTTTAGCAATAGCTTCTGCTGTATCTTGGTGGTCACCAGTAATCATAATTGGACGAATACCAGCTTCCTTAGCAACAGCAACAGCTTTCGCTGCTTCTGGACGTTCTGGGTCAATCATTCCGACAAGACCTGAGAAAATCAAATCAGACTCAACAATTTCTGATTCAAGCGTTGGCACTTCAGAAACATATTTATAAGCCATCATCAAAACACGAAGAGCTTGTTTTGCAAGGTCTTTATTGACTTGCAAAATAGCTTGCTTCTCATCAGCTGTAATATCACGAACTTGACCATTTTCTTCGATGCGAGTCACACGTTTAAGCAATTGATCTGGGGCACCTTTAACAGCAACAAGGTATTTACCATCAGCTTCTTTGTGAATCGTTGACATTAATTTACGTTCAGAATCAAATGGCAATTCTGCCACACGTGGTTCTTTTTTAAGAACTTCACGAATATCAAAACTATGATCAAGACCAAATTGAACTAGTGCTGTTTCAGTTGGGTCTCCAATTAATTTTCCATTTGGATCGATTTTAGTATCATTAGCAAAGTTCATGATACGAAGTGTATTATTATCAGCTGCAATTTTGCTAGTAGCATTTTGCAATTGACCATTTGTGTACACTTTTTCAACTGTCATTTGGTTCATTGTCAATGTCCCAGTTTTATCTGAGGCAATGATTTCCGTAGAACCAAGTGTTTCTACAGCTGGCAATTTACGAACGATAGAATTACGTTTAGCCAATGTTGTTGTCCCCATTGACAAAACGATTGTTACAATAGCTGGCAAACCTTCAGGAATAGCAGCTACCGCAAGAGCTACCGCAACCATTAGTCCGTTAAGTGGAGCTTCACCACGGACAAAGACACCGATAAGGAAAGTAACAGCAGCAATTCCAACAATCAAGTAAGTCAATACTTTAGACAATTGATTAAGGCTTTGTTTAAGTGGTGTATCTGTTTCATCGGCATTGGCAAGCATATCAGCAATCTTACCAACTTCAGTAAACATACCAGTGTTAACAACTACACCAACACCTCGTCCGTAAGTGACGTTCGAATTTTGGTAAGCCATATTCACACGGTCACCAATACCTGCATCAGCTGGAACCTCAACAGACAAATCTTTCTCAACTGGAACTGATTCACCAGTCAAAGCTGCTTCTTCAATTTTCAATGACGCAGCTTCTAAAAGACGCATATCTGCTGGAACAACATCCCCAGCTTCAAGCATAACAATATCACCAGGCACTAATTCGCGTGAATCAATTTCCACCACATGATCATCACGACGAACACGCGCAATCTGACTAGACATGTCTTTTAGTGCTTCAATCGCTGCTTCTGCTTGACCTTCTTGGTAAACACCAAAGGCTGCGTTCAAGATGACAACAGCAAGAATAATTAAGGCATCTGTCAATCCGTGCATTCCTTCTGTAACAACAGAAAGAGCCGCAGCGACCAACAAAATGATTATCATCAAATCTTTGAACTGATCGATGAATTTCGCAAACAAACCACGTTTTTCACCTTCATCAAGTTCATTGTGACCGTACTCGTCTAAGCGTTTTTGAGCTTCAGCTGTAGACAAACCATCACGTGATGACTCTAGAGTTTCCAATGTTTCATCTTTGCTCTGTGTATAAAACAGAGCTTTACTTTGTTCTTTAGACAAAATAGTTTCCTCCTATGGTCTCCTCTATAGAAAAAGAGACCTGTTTTTTAAAACAAGTCTCGCTGTTTAAGACAGGGCCGGAAATTTCTTTCGTAATGACGACCATGTCACGGGTTTTCCCCGTCTGCTACTCCCTTGAATACAGAGTAATCATATCAATTTTTAAAACGTTTGTCAACTAATCTTACAACCATTGAAGCTTGATATATCAAGCTTTGGTTAGGATTACAGCCACTTGATTTCTAGCTGATAATTAGCAAAAACACTATCCCCTTCGAGCTGTTTTAACTGATAATGGATTTTAAGATTTTGCTCTTTCGTATTCAACTCATAAACACTTGTTTGTGTTTGCAAATGTTGCAAACCAACAGGTGTCGGAATAGCAACTAAAGCTGGCGTTTCACGATGAAATCGCATGATTGATTTTGGCGTTGAAAAACGTGTCATAATCAATTCTTGGTCATTACACTTCAGCATAACCGTTTCTTTTTCTTCATTGGTATAAGTGAGATAGATATGACCATTTTTTTCTGTTAATTTAACTGGATATGATTGCTCAACTAACTCAACTTGTCCATCTAAATCAATTTTATTTTTAATATGAAGTTTCATTTAATGTAAGCTTCTTCCTTTCTTTAAAATTATACCAATTCTTTGCTCGTAAAGCCAATAATAACGCTGTTTTAACGCTTAATTACTGATGAACGAAGTAAGGTAATTCCTGTAAAAATAGCAATAAGAATAATCAGGATTTTAAAGTTATTAATATCTAGCTGACTGAGGAAAAATGCTGCTGTCAAAACACCAAAAGATCCCCCAATAATAATACCTAGAACTCCTGACCAATTGACACGTTCGGATTTGATAAATTCTCTCGTACTTCCAGATAAAATAACTGCTGCATCAAGCATCATGACAGGAAGAGCTACTGATGGATTAATACCGACCATAGAAAAGAAAATCAACTCAGGTGCGTAATTTCCAAGCCCCATCGTTGTTAACATTCCAATCACAAAATTAAAACACACCCCAACAAGTAAAAGGATGCCATGTAGACCTCTGACACCTTCGTTAGCCCCACTGCCAGGACTTGCAAACATGCGATAAATCATAATCATTGCAGCTACAATCAATAAAGTTCCTAGAACTCTTTGAACTCGGCGCGTTTCCCAATTTTTGGTAACACGTGTTCCAATACAGGCGCCTGTAAAAGAAGCTGTAGCCATTGCCAGAAGAGTTGGCAATTCAACTTTGACAATTGTGATAAAGCAAAGCGCCTCAATCATCACAGGAATTCCATGAGCTGTTGCTAGAGTCGCTGGAATTTTCTTATCATCCTTCACAAGCTTAGTCGCTTTAAAAAGTGCGGTACTGGTCGCAAATGTTCCAATTCCAAGAGTATCAAGCAAATCTGTCACGTAACCTATCCAAAGACCAGTCCAAAATTTTTCTTTTAAATTAACTCTATTTTTCTTGGCTTGATAAAGAATACTTACAAAAATCCATACAATCAAAAATACCAAAAAAAATTGAATCAAACGTAAAATCAGTTCATTTGTCATAAATTCCATTATAAGCAATTTTTTAACATTCGTAAACAAGATTATTTCAAGAGTTAAACACTTAGCATTTTTAGCTTTTTTGTTATAATGAAATTATGAATGAAAAAGTATTTCGTGACCCTGTTCACAATTATATAACGGTCAATCATCCGGTCATTTACGACCTCATCAATAGTAAAGAATTTCAACGACTACGCCGTGTCAAACAAGTCTCGACAACTGTTTTTACCTTCCATGGTGCTGAGCATAGTCGTTTTTCACATTGTTTAGGTGTTTATGAAATCGCTAGACGAGTGACTGAGATTTTTGATACCAAATTTCCTGAGATCTGGGACACTAATGAAGATCTTTTAACTATGGTAGCTGCGCTTTTGCATGATGTTGGACATGGCGCTTATTCACACACTTTTGAAAAGCTTTTTGACACAGACCATGAAGCCATTACTCAAGAAATCATTACTAGTCCTGATACCGAAGTGAATGCCATTTTACGTCAGGTATCGCCAGATTTTCCTGAAAAAGTGGCTAGTGTCATTAACCACACTTACCACAACAAACAAGTGGTGCAACTTATCTCTAGTCAAATTGACTGCGACCGAATGGATTACCTTTTACGTGACTCATACTACAGCGGAGCAAACTACGGTCAATTTGATTTGACACGCATCTTGCGTGTTATTCGTCCGACAAAAGACGGCATTGTCTTTGAATATAATGGCATGCATGCTGTTGAAGACTATATCGTAAGCCGTTTTCAAATGTACATGCAAGTCTATTTTCACCCCGCTAGCCGAGCTATGGAAGTCTTGCTGCAAAATCTCTTAAAACGTGCTAAATACCTTTATCACATAGACAGCCACTTCTTTGAAAAAACGTCACCAAATCTCATCCCATTTTTAGTCAATCAAGCTAGTCTAGCTGATTATTTATCACTAGATGACGGTGTGATGAACACTTATTTTCAAGCTTGGATATCTGCTGAAGATGATATTTTAGCAGACTTAGCAAGCCGTTTTGTTAACCGAAAAGTTTTCAAATCAGTAACTTTCGAAGAAGAATCACGTAAAGACCTCAGTCATTTAGTTGAATTGGTAAAATCTGTTGGTTTTGACCCAGATTACTACACTGGAATTCATGTTAACTTTGACCTTCCTTACGATATTTACCGCCCCGAAAAGAAAGAACCTCGCACTGAAATTAACATGATTCAAAAAGACGGCTCAGTCGTTGAGCTATCAACCATCTCACCGATTGTAAAAACCTTGACAGGAACAATTTATGGCGATAGACGCTTCTACTTCCCAAAAGAAATGCTCAGAGATGATGACTTATTCACACAGACAAAAAATGAATTTATGAGCTATATCTCAAATGATCATTTTGTCTCACCCAATTAAGAAGTTAGAGATGAAACTGATGACAAATTGTCTAGGTTTCACCTAACTTCTTTTTTAAAAATGAAAACGGTACCTCTTAGAATTCCTTGTGTTCCCCATGACAAATAAGCCACTTTTTAGTAAGATATATAGGTAGAGATTCTTTAGGAGGGGTAAATTAACCTTATGTCTATTAAATTAGTCGCTGTCGATATCGACGGCACACTCTTAACCAACGACCGTAAAGTCACACCTGAAGTTTTCGAAGCTGTTCAAGAAGCTAAAAAACAAGGTGTTAAGGTCATTATCGCAACTGGACGTCCTATTCCAGGTGTTCAGCCACTTCTTAACGAATTAAATCTAAAAGAAGAAGGCGATTATGTTATTACCTTCAATGGTGGACTAGTCCAAGATACGTCAACCGGTGAAAACATCATCACGGAAACCATGACTTACGAAGACTATCTTGATATTGAATTCCTTAGCCGTAAATTAGATGTTCACATGCATGCTATCACGAAACAAGGTATTTACACGGCTAACCGTAATATTGGAAAATACACGGTTCACGAATCAAGTTTGGTTAATATGCCAATTTTTTACCGCACTCCAGAAGAAATGGGCGATAAAGAAATTATTAAAATGATGTATATCGATGAACCTGAAGTTCTTGATGCTGCCATCGAAAAAATTCCACAAGAATTCTTTGATAAATACACGATTGTTAAATCAACACCATTTTACCTAGAATTCATGAACAAAAAAGCCAGCAAAGGGAATGCCATCAAGCACCTTTCTGAAAAAATGGGGCTTACTGCTGAACAAACCATGGCTATCGGTGATGCCGAAAATGATCGTGCCATGTTAGAAGCGGTTGGTAACCCAGTTGTTATGGAAAATGGTACACCAGAACTTAAAGAAATCGCTAAATATATCACAAAATCAAACGAAGAAAGTGGCGTTGCACACGCCCTTAGAGAGTGGGTCTTAAAATAATGTATAGCTATAAAATCGGTATCTCAGCTGAAGAACACGATAATTTTGCAAAATCAAGCAATCAAACAAACCTTTTACAATCATCAAATTGGGAAAAAGTTAAAGATAATTGGGACAACGAACGTATTGGTTTTTACAAAGATGACCAATTAGTTGCCTCTGCTTCTATCCTAATCAAAGCATTGCCACTTGGCTTCACTATGCTTTACATCCCACGTGGACCAATTATGGATTACAGTGACAAAGAACTCGTTGCATTTGTCATCAAATCACTTAAAAAATACGGTAAAACAAAACATGCCCTTTTCATCAAAATAGACCCAGCTTTGTTGCTTAAACAATACAAAATTGGTGAAGAAGTTGATGAAAATAAAGACACACTTCTTGCTATCGACAACTTAAAAGCTGCTGGTTGCGAATGGACTGGACGCACAACAACTATTGCTGAAAGCATCCAACCGCGTTTCCAAGCTAATGTCTACACACAAGAAGACATGACATCAACTTTCCCTAAACACACAAAACGTTTGATGAAAGACGCCGTTCACCGTGGTGTTATCACTACGCGTGGTACAATCGATGACGTAAAGGCTTTTGCTGATGTCGTTGCTCTTACAGAAAACCGCAAAGGTGTTGCTCTTCGCAACGAAGATTATTTCCGTAAAATGATGGAAATTTATGGTGATGATGCTTACCTACACTTGGCAAAGGTTAACCTACCAAAACGTTTGGCTGAATACAAAGAACAATTAGCTCAAATCGAAAAAGACTTGGCTGAAACTGCTGAACATCAGAAAAAACGTTTGACTAAGTTAACACAACAAAAAAATTCTGTTACAAAATACATTACTGAGTTTGAAGAATTTGTTGAAAAATACCCTGATGAATTAATCATCGCAGGTATCTTATCAGTTTCATTCGGTAACGTTATGGAAATGCTTTATGCTGGTATGAACGACGAGTTCAAGAAATTCTATCCTCAATACTCACTTTATCCAAAAGTATTTGAAGATGCTTATGCTGATGGCATCATCTGGGCAAATATGGGTGGTGTTGAAGGAACACTTGATGACGGTTTGACTAAATTCAAATCAAACTTCAATCCAACAATTGAAGAATTCATCGGTGAATTTAACATTCCAGTAAATGGTTTGCTTTACAAACTATCAAACTTGGCTTATAACATTCGCAAACAAAGGAGAAATAGCCATTAATGTCTCTTGAGATTATCGATAAAAAAGTTTTTGAGACTTTTTGTAATACCGTCAACTACAAATCTTTCATGCAATCTGTCGAAATGGCAAATTTGCTTGAAAAACGAGGCTATCAAGTCACTTTTCTTGGATTAAAAGAAGCTGATGAACTCCAAGTTGCTGGTGTCCTTTACAGTATACCAGTGGCTGGCGGCCTTCATATGGAGATCAACTCTGGACCTGCTTCTCGCAATCAATCTTACTTAAAAAACTTTTACCAAAGCCTTCAAAGCTATGCTAAAGAAAATGGTGCCATCGAATTACTGGTCAAACCATTTGATACCTATCAACACTTTGACACCAACGGTGAACCAACTGATGATGAAAGAATTAATTTAATTGAAGATTTCACATCACTAGGCTACCAACACGATGGCCTTATGACAGGTTACCCTGGTGGTGAGCCTGATTGGCATTACGTCAAAGATTTGACTGATTTGGATGAAAAATCCTTACTAAAATCATTCAGCAAAAAAGGTCGTCCACTTGTTAAGAAAGCTAAAACATTTGGAATTACCTTACGAAGACTTGATCGTAGCGAACTTCCACTCTTCAAAGAAATCACTTCTGCAACATCTAACCGAAGAGACTATGTCGATAAGTCACTAGACTACTATCAAGATTTCTATGATTGCTTTGGAGATGCTTGTGAATTTATGGTAGCAAGCCTTAATTTTCAAGATTACCTCAAACATCTTGAAAGTGACCAAGCTAAACTTGAAAAACGAATCGAGAAACTTCGCACAGCTATTGAAAATAATAATGCTTCTGAAAAGAAACAAAATCAGTTGCGTGAATTATCAAGCCAATCAGCAACCTTTGATACACGTATTACAGAAGCCAAAACATTCATTGAAAAATATGGCTCACAAAACGTTATCTTAGCGGGTAGCCTCTTCGTTTATACCAAACAAGAAGCTGTCTATCTCTTTTCTGGTTCATACCCTGAGTTCAATAAATTCTACGCACCAGCTCTTCTTCAAGAATACGTCATGTTAGAAGCTATTAAACGCGGTATTACCACTTATAACCTCTTAGGTATTACAGGAGAATTCGACGGTTCTGACGGCGTTCTACGCTTTAAACAAAACTATAACGGCTATATTACTCGTAAGATGGGAACATTCCGTTATTACCCACATCCTCTCAAATACAAACTTATTCATAATCTCAAAAAATTACTTAGACGTTACTAAATAAAAGGCTTGGAAATAAAATCCAAGTCTTTTTTAGTACAAAAAAACTACTTGTCCTAAGACAAGTAGTTTTTAATATGGCTTCAATGATTCTTGCTTATTTTACAAAATCAAGAAGAGCAAGGAAGCTTTCTGGTTGAAGTGATGCACCACCAACAAGAGCACCATCAACGTCTGGGCAAGCCATGTAAGCTGCAACGTTTTCAGGTTTAACTGAACCACCGTATTGAACGCGAACTTTGTCAGCTACTGCTTGACCGAAGTCAGCTGCAACTGTGTCACGAACTACTTTACACATTTTTTGTGCGTCGTCTTGGCTAGCTGATTTACCAGTACCGATAGCCCAGATTGGTTCGTATGCGATAACAAGTGAAGAAACTTGTTCTTCTGACAATCCAGCAAGTGCAGCAGAAACTTGTCCACCTACGAATTCAGCAGCTTTACCAGCTTCATAAGTTTCAAGAGTTTCACCACAGCAGATGATTGGAAGCATACCGTTAGCAAAGATAGCTTTTGCTTTTTTGTTGATATCTTCGTCAGTTTCGTGGAAGTATTCACGACGTTCTGAGTGACCGATTACAACGTAGTCAGTTCCCATTTCAGACAATACTTTAGGGCTGTTTTCACCAGTGAAAGCACCAGCGTTTTCAAAGTAGCAGTTTTCAGCAGCAACTTTAAGGTTTGAATCTTTAGCTGCAGCAAGAACTGTTGAAAGGACAAGTGCAGGGGCTGCGATACCAGCTTCAACAAGTTCTGATGAAGGCAATTTAGAAGCTACTGCTTCAACGAATGCTTTAGCTTCTTCTGGATTTTTGTTCATTTTCCAGTTACCAGCGATAAATGGTTTACGTGACATTTCAC